>Ga0265313_10000362_pt1 | contig 49264 bp, 38 predicted proteins | sample 4123metaG_FD_203122 | JGI IMG/M metagenome (GOLD analysis project Ga0265313, IMG submission 203122) | Rhizosphere microbial communities from Carex aquatilis grown in University of Washington, Seatle, WA, United States - 4-1-23 metaG | ecosystem: Host-associated > Plants > Roots > Rhizosphere >... | reverse complement strand
TAGCCCGCCGCGCTGACGATGAAATGGATGTGTGCCGGCCGATAGGGATGGCGGCCCATGGCGAGCAGCATCTCCCCCACCGGCCCGTCGGTCGGGATCGGGTAGTAGCGCGGCCGCGCCCCGCGGAACCAGTATTTGCCGTCGGCCATCGTGTAAAAGCGGCCACGGAGATTATACTTCGGCTGGATGCCCGGCTGCTGGACGTCGTAGAAACCGTCCTCGTTGGTCATCCAGGTATCGATGAGCGCGCTGGCAATCGGCTTGCCGTGGATGTCGAGGACGCGGCCCGACATGGCGAGCGGCAGCCCCTTGCCGTCGAGGTTGATGTTGGCGCCCATCTCGCGCTCGGGAGCGTTGGCAACATAGAACGGCCCGAGCACGGTGTTCTCGGTGGCGCCGCCACCCTTGCGATGGTTGATGGCGTCGACCAGCATCGACACGCCAAGCGTGTCGGACAACAGCACGAACTCCTGCCGTCCGTTGACGGAAATCTGCCCGGTGCGGGTGAGAAAGTCGATCGCGAACCCCCACTCCTCCTGCGTCAGCTCGACTTCCTTCACGAACGCATGGAGATGGTGCACGAGCGCCGCCATCACCTCGCGAAACCGCGCGCTGCGCGGCTCGACCATGCGCGCTGCGACCAGTTCCTCCGAGTTCGCCTCGGTGAAATAGCGGATATTCGGTGCCGGACCGTCGTTCATTGACCTTCCTCCCGAAACGCGCCGTCCGCGGGTGCGGCCTTCCCCGCTCGTCTGGCGCGCCGGTTATACCGAGAGACGAGCCGCGAGTGCTAGAGTTCTCTGGATTCTGTTCGACAATCGAACTTTCGGGGGCGGCCCGGCTAGGAGGAGAAGACGCCGCTGTGTCCGATTTGGCATGGCGTATGCTGGTGGCATTCGGCATGTTCATCCGGCATGTTAACGGGCCGGCGCCGCTCCGAAGCGGAGCTGCCGGCTGACCATCCTGGCCACTGATGTCCATCCAAGCTGCGCTCTATCACCTGACGCACTATCGTTATGACCGCCCGGTTTCGCTTGGGCCGCAGACGATTCGCCTGCGCCCGGCGCCGAACTCGAAGACGCGCATCCTCAGCCACTCGCTGCGGGTGACACCGGCCAACCACTTCGTCAGCCTGCAGCAGGACCCCTACGGCAACTATCTGGCGCGCTACGTCTTCCCGGACCTCGTCACCGAGCTGAAAATCGAGGTCGACCTCGTCGCCGACATGACGGTCTACAACCCGTTCGACTTTTTCGTCGAACCGGAAGGCGAGACCTGGCCGTTCGAATATCCCGCCGACATCCGCGACGACCTCTCGATCTACATGACGCCCGAGCCGACCGGCGAAGCCTTCGCCAGGTTCATGGCCTCGGTCGACCGGACCAGCACCAACACCGTCGATTTCGTCGTCGCGCTGAACGCGCGCCTGCAGCGCGCCGTCGCCTACACGGTGCGCCCCGAGCCCGGCGTGCAGACGCCGGACGAGACGCTCCTCCGCGCCATCGGCTCGTGCCGCGACACCAGCTGGCTGCTGGTGCAGGTTCTGAGGAACCTCGGCTTCGCCGCGCGCTTCGTCTCCGGCTACCTCATCCAGTTGAAGCCCGACCTCGTCGCGCTTGACGGGCCGCCTGGCACCGACCGCGACTTCACCGACCTCCATGCCTGGTGCGAGGTCTATATCCCCGGCGCCGGCTGGATCGGGCTCGACCCGACCTCGGGACTTTTGACCGGCGAGAGCCACATTCCGCTCGCCGCCACGCCCCACTACCGGAACGCCGCGCCGATTTCGGGACTGGCCAGCTTCGCCAACGTCGATTTCGCGTTCGACATGAAGGTGACGCGGGTCGCCGAGCACCCACGCATTTCCAGGCCCTTTTCCGACGAATCGTGGGCGGCGCTCGACCGGCTGGGCGCGGAGGTCGACGCCAAACTCGCGGCCGCGGACATGCGCCTCACCATGGGCGGCGAGCCGACGTTCGTCTCGATCGACGACTACGAGGCGGCCGAGTGGAACACCGCCGCCGTCGGCCCGACCAAACGGCAGAAGGCCGACGCGCTGCTCCGTCGTCTGCAGCGGCGCTTCGCGCCGAACGGCGGCCTGATCCACCATGGCCAGGGCAAGTGGTATCCTGGCGAGACGCTGCCGCGCTGGACCTTCTCGCTGTACTGGCGCAAGGACGGCAAACCGCTGTGGCGGAACGCCGACCTCATCGCGGCCGAGGCCACGCCCGGAACGTTTACGACCGCGGACGCCGAGAGGCTCCTCAAGGCGATCTCGGATCGCCTCGAACTAGGCGACGACGCGGTCGCCCCCGCCTACGAAGACCCGGCCGAATGGGTGCTAAAGGAGGGTAACCTCCCCGAGAACGTCGACCCTTCCAACTCGAAGCTCGCCGATCCCGAGGAGCGCATGCGCATTGCGCGCGTGTTCGAACGCGGGCTGACCGTCCCGTCGGGTTTCGTGCTGCCGGTTCAGCGCTGGCAGGCGCAGGCGACCGCCAACGGCCGCCGCTGGCGCACCGAGAAGTGGAAGACGCGCCGCGGCAAGCTGTTCCTGGTGCCCGGCGATTCGCCGGTCGGCTATCGCCTGCCGCTGGGTTCACTGCCCTACGTGCCGCCGGCGTCGTTCCCCTACATCATGCCCCTCGACCCGACGATCCCGCGCGGCGAACTGCCCGACCCCAGTCAGCCGCCATTCGGCGACACCGCACCGCTCGGCGCGATGCCTGCCGCGGCCGACGGGCGCGAGCAGGCGGCAGCCTCGTTCAGTGCCGACAACGTCACCCGGCAGGGTCGTGTCGAGCAGGATCTCGACGCCATCGGCGGCGCGATCAGGACTGCGATTGCGGTCGAAATGCGCGGCGGACGGCTGTGGGTGTTCATGCCGCCGGTCGAGCGCATCGAGGATTATCTCGAGCTGCTTTCCGCCGTGGAATGGGCTGCCGCCCGCACCGGTCTGACCGTGCAGATCGAGGGTTACGCCCCGCCGGTCGATCCGCGCATCGACGTCGTGCGCGTCGCGCCCGACCCCGGCGTCATCGAGGTGAACATCCATCCGGCGTCGAACTGGCGCGAGTGTGTCGCCACCACCACCGCCGTCTACGAGGAGGCGCGGCAGTCGCGCCTCGGCGCCGACAAGTTCATGATCGACGGCCGCCACACCGGCACCGGCGGCGGCAACCATGTCGTCGTCGGCGGCGGCACGCCCGAGGACAGCCCGTTTCTGCGCCGCCCCGATCTTCTCAAGAGCCTCGTGCTCTACTGGCAGCGCCACCCCTCGCTCTCCTATCTCTTCTCCGGCCTGTTCATTGGCCCGACCAGCCAGGCACCGCGCCTCGACGAGGCGCGCCACGATTCGCTCTACGAACTGGAGATTGCGCTGGGGCAGGTGCCGCTGCCCGGCCACGGCGAGGCGCCGCTGCCGTGGCTGGTCGACCGCCTGTTCCGCAACCTGCTGGTCGACGTCACCGGCAACACCCACCGCTCCGAAATCTGCATCGACAAGCTCTATTCGCCCGACACGCCGTCGGGGCGCCTGGGCCTGGTCGAGTTCCGCGGTTTCGAGATGCCGCCCAACCCGCGCATGAGCCTCGCCCAGCAGCTTCTCATCCGCGCCATCCTGGCGCGGCTGTGGAACAAGCCGCTGGACGGCGGGTTCGTGCGCTGGGGCACCGAACTGCACGACCGCTACATGCTGCCGCACTATGTCTGGCAGGATTTTCTGGGCGTGCTCGGCGACCTCGCCGCTGCCGGCTTTGACCTTCGGCCCGAATGGTTCGAGGCGCAGAAAGAGTTCCGTTTCCCGTTCTGCGGCGAGATGCAGGCCGGCGGCGTTAAGCTTGAATTGCGGCTGGCTCTGGAACCCTGGCACGTGATGGGCGAACAGGGAGCGATCGGCGGCACCGTCCGCTATGTTGATTCGTCCGTGGAGCGCCTGCAGGTGAAGACTGAAGGACTGGAACCCGAGCGGCACAAGATCGTGTGCAACGGACGCGCGGTTCCGATGACGCGCACCGAGCGGGCCGGCACCGCCATCGCCGGCGTCCGCTACAAGGCGTGGCAGCCGCGCTCGGGCCTGCATCCGATGCTTCCCGTCGACGCGCCGCTTGTGTTCGACATCTACGACACCTGGAGCGGCCGCGCGGTCGGCGGCTGCACGTACCACGTTGCTCATCCCGGCGGCCGCAACTACGAGACCTTCCCGGTCAACGCCAACGAGGCTGAAGCGCGCCGCCTCGCGCGCTTCACCCCGAACGGCTATTCGCCGGGGGACTACGCCGCACCGCCCGTCGAGCGCAGCAAGGATTTTCCGCTGACGCTCGACCTTCGCCGCCGGGCCGGAATTTGACCCGCTCCGCGTCCGCCGCCCGGACTGCCGACGGCCGGTCGGCCCGCAGCTTTGCCGCCGGCTACCGCCCCGAGGCTGGCGCCAACGACGAGATGATCGGGCCGGACGGCGCGGTGAAGCCGCTGTGGCTCCCGCTGATCGCGCGGCTCGACGCGCTTGGCCGCAGTGGCCTCGAAACGCAGTTCGCCCGGGCCGACGGATATCTGCGCGACGCCGGCGTCTATTACCGCGCCTACGGCGACGGCGGCTCGAACGCGCGCGAGTGGCCGCTTGCCCACGTGCCGCTGCTGATCGACGGCGAGGAATGGAGCACGGTCAGCCGCGGCCTCGTTCAGCGTGCCGATCTGCTCGAACGCGTGGTGGCCGACATCTACGGCGAGAACCGCCTCGTTGCCGAGGGTCTGCTGCCGCCGCAGATCATCGCGGCGAGCCCGGAGTACCTGCGCCCGATGGTTGGCACCGTTCCGCGCGGCAACTTCCTCCACTTTCTCGCCTTCGAACTCGGCCGCGGGCCCGACGGCCGCTGGTGGGTGCTGGGCGATCGCACGCAGGCGCCGTCGGGCGCCGGCTTTGCGCTGGAAAATCGCGTCGCCACCGGCCGCGCCCTGCCCGATCTCCTCAGCGGCATGAACGTCCACCGCCTCGCCGGCTTCTTCCGCGACCTTCGCGACGCGCTCTTTTCGCTGGGCGGGCAGACCGACGCCGGCGTCGCCATCATGACCTCCGGCCAGCACAGCGAGACGTATTTCGAGCAGGCCTATATCGCCCGCTACCTCGGCCTGATGCTGCTTGAGGGCGCCGACCTCGCAGTGGAGGACGGCCGCGTCATGGTGCGCACGGTGGAGGGACCGCGGCCGCTCGGCGTGTTGTGGCGGCGCGTCGATTCCGCCTTCATGGATCCACTCGAACTGCGCCACGATTCCCACATCGGCGCCCCCGGCCTCGCCGAAGCCGCGCGACGCGGCGGCGCCGCCATCGTCAACGCGATTGGCTCCGGCATTCTGGAAACGCGGGCGCTGCTCGCGTTCCTCCCCGGCATCTGCCGCGCGCTGAACGGCGAAGACCTTGCCCTGCCGCACATTGCGACCTGGTGGTGCGGACAGGAACGCGAACGCGAGGCCGCGCTCGCCGATCTCAGCCGCATGATCATCGGCCCCGCACTCTCGACGCTGCCGCCCTTCGACGACCCCGGCAACACCCTCGTGCCGGCGGCACTCGGCAAGCGCGACCGTCAGAAGCTCGCCGATCGCGTGCGCACCGGCGGCGCCGCCTTCGTCGCCCAGGAATCGGTCACGCTGTCCACCATGCCGTTCTACGCCGCGGGCAGGCTGGTACCGCGGCCGATGACGCTGCGCGCCTACGCCATGCGCACGCCCTCCGGCTGGACGGTGATGCCTGGCGGCTTTGCCCGTGTCGGCGCCTCGAAGGACCCCTCCGCAATCGCCATGCGTGCCGGTGGCCGGGCCGCCGACGTGTGGATCGTGTCGGCAGCGCCGGTCGAGAAGGTGACGCTCCTCCCTACCGAGAGCGACGCCGTCAACGCCAAGCTCGCCGCGGTACTGCCGAGCCGCGCCGCCGACAATCTCTTCTGGCTTGGCCGCTACATCGAGCGGGCCGACGGCATGGCCCGCCAGCTCCGCGCCTATCACGAGCGCATCGCCGAGGTCGCCGATCCGAAAAGCCCGACGCAGGCGGCGTTGCGCGCGGCGCTGCGCGAAATCGGCGTCGACCCACGCCAGCCGATCCCCGAACGGCTGATCGTCAGCATCGACGCCGCGGCGGCCAGTGCCGGCCGCATTCGCGACCGCTTCTCACCGGAAGGCTGGCTCGCGCTGATGGACCTGTCGAAGACCGTACATCGGTTTGCCGAGACGGTCGCAGCGGGCGACGACGCCTCGCGCGCGATGACCGTACTCCTGCGCAAGCTCGCCGGCTTTGCCGGCATTGCCCACGAGAACATGTACCACGCGCTGGGCTGGCGCTTCCTCGAGATCGGCCGCCGGCTGGAGCGCGCCATCGAGATGTCGCGCCTGATCGCGCTGCTCGCCCCGCCCGACGCCGCCGCCGAGCTGCTCGACCTCTTGGTCGAACTCGGCGACAGCGTCATGACCCACCGCCGCCGCTACAAGGTGAACTCCGGCCGACTTGCCGCCATCGAACTGCTTGCCCTTGACGAGGCAAACCCGCGTTCGGTCCTGTTCCAGCTTGCCGAAATGCGCGCCCAGATTTCCACCCTGCCCGACCGCGACGGGGGCGCGAGCCCGATCCATCCGCCGGTGATGCGCGAAACCCTGCGGCTCTATACCGAGCTTGCCATCAGCGAGCCGCGCTCGGTATCTCCGCAGCGTCTGCGCGATCTGGCGCGCGCCATCGCCGCGCTTTCCGATCTCATCGACACCGCCTACTTCCGCTAGAGCAATTACAGGAAAAGTGGACACCGCTTTTCCGTCCGGAATTGCGGAAAGCAAAGGAATCGAGAGCAATTCGCGATTCGATAAAATCGTGAATTGATCTAGACTGGCCAGAATGCGTTACGACGTCCGCCTGCGCTTCGAATATGCCTACCAGCCGCCGGTCGCCGGCGGCCGCCATCTGGTGCGCGTGGCGCCGATGACGGTGGACGGCACGCAGCGAATCATCGCCTCTTCCGTCGTCTTTGACCCGGAGCCGGTCGAGCGCACCGAGCGCCGCGACTTCTTCGGCAACGCCGTCGTCGCCGTCAGCTACCGCCAATCGCACGCGACGCTGAAGGTGAATATGAGCGCGCGCGTGCGCGTCGAGGCGCCGGGCGCGACCTTCGACGTCTCACCCGACACCATGGGCCTCGCCCGCGAGCTCAACGGCTTCACCTCTCTGGCACCGGCCTCGCCGCACCATTTCACCGCACCGAGCCCGCGCGTCGCGTTGAACCCCGACATCACGGCCTACGGCCGCGAGAGCCTCCGCGCCGGCAGCGTCCACAGCATCGTGCGCGACCTCGGCCAGCGCATTCACAGCGACTTCGTCTATGACGGCGAATCGACCGAAGTCGAGACCCCGCCCGAGGTGGCCTTTCGCCAGCGCCGCGGCGTCTGCCAGGATTTCACCCACGTGATGATCGCGGCACTGCGCGGCATCGGCATCCCGGCGGGCTACGTCAGCGGCTACCTGCGCACGCTGCCGCCGCCGGGCAAACGGCGGCTCGCCGGCGCCGACGCCATGCACGCCTGGGTGCGCGCCTGGTGCGGCAACGAAACCGGCTGGGTGGCCTACGACCCGACCAACCGCACGTTCGCAGGCGAAGACCACATCGTCGCCGCCTTTGGCCGCGACTACGACGACGTAGCGCCGATCTCGGGCGTGCTGCGCACCTCCGGACGGCAGCGGACGAGCCATTCCGTCGACGTTGTGCCGATCGTCGACCGCAACGGCGCCTAGAGCAATTCCAGGAAAAATGGATTCCACTTTTCCGTCCGGAAAAGGCTAGGGAATCAAGAGCAAATGCCGATTCAGTCAAATCGAGAATTGCCCTAGCCCCGCACTCAAGACGACGGCAGCCCGGTCAGCTGCCCTATTCGCCGGCCGCGCGCTCGGCGACGATCCGCGCCATGGCGGGCTCGCGCGCCTCCTTGACGAGACCGGTAACGACGCCCTCGCGGTCGGCCATCGGCCGGTTCTGGCTCGCCTTCCACTTGCCCTCGATGCGAGCGATCGGAATTTCGAGGCCGACAATTCCCTTCACCTGCGAATCGACAAAGGTGTCCGGCGCATCGCTGACATGCCATGGCGCCGCGCGGCGGCCTTCCTGGGAGCGGGTCAATTCGTCAATCTGTGTGCGCAGCCAGGCTGGATCGTCGATGACGGTCGGCCGACCCCACGCCTGCACGACCACGTAGTTCCACGTCGGCACGACCCGCCCGTGCTCAGCCTTGGACACATACCACGAGGGCGTGACGTAGGTTTCCGGCCCCTGAAAGACGACCAGCGCCTCCGGTACCGCGCGCAGCTCCGCGATCTGCTCGTTGCCGCGCGCGAGATGGGCCCGCAGGACACCGTGATGGCCGCGCGACTTGTCGAGCGTGAAGGGAATGAGATTGGCGATGAGACCGCCGGCCCCGGCGGTCACCAGCGTTGCCAGCGGATACGACGCGATCAGCGCGTGCAACACCTCCGGTCGATCTTCGCGAAATGCAGGCGGACGATACATGGCTTGAAGGTAGCAGAAATACCCGCGATGGTGCAGAGCCTATGGTGGAGAGCCTAAGGCGAACCCGCCCCGATCTCGACCAGGCCGCCGGCAGTTGACGCGATCGGGATCGCCGCTGCAAATCCATTCCCGGGCACCTGCGCAACCTCGACAAAACCCGACGCACTGGGGCTTCCCCCGGGCACGGTGATGCCCTCGGCCTCGGCGACTACTGCGATGTCCGAAGGCGCGGCCGTAACATTGGCCGGCTGGGTGGGCTGATCATCCGGTACAATCCCTGCCGTCTGGATGCGACCGGCCAAGCCTGCAGGCGGCTTGCGCAGGGAATCGACTGTCGCTGTACGGACGACAACGGTTGAGGACGGCGCGACGAACCCGGTGAAACGCGACCGCTCGGCCCGGCCCGCAACATCGGCAAACGCCGCAACATTCGCGTCAGCGCCGCTCTTCCCTTCTACGGCAACGGCTGCCGCGAAAGCAGCGGCACTGAGCGATTCCAGCCCGCGGCCAAGATCGCCCACTTCAAAACCGGCGAGGACCAGCGTGTGGCGGAGCACCGGCGAACGATCGGCGACGCGCATGAAGCGCGGCAGCGACACGTCAGCCGCAGCCGGCGCTGGCGTATGCGCCAGATTCCAGGCGCCCCAGCGCTGGATGTCCTCGATCGCATCAGACTGGACCGCTCCCTGCGGCGCCAACTGCGGCATCCAGATCGCCTTGAACTGCACGGTATTGCCCTGCGCTGCCTGAGCCAGCGCACCAAGCTCACGGGCCATTTCCCTGCCGTCCGCGACGATGGCGATCGGCAGTCCGACAAACGCGACAATCAAACCGGCGAAAAATCCCTGGCGCAAGGTCTTCGAATCCACATCCGACAACTCTGAACGCCCGCAGTCTAGACCCCGGAATTTGCCGTTTAATTAATTCGAATTGTCTCTAACAGCCTTTCGAAAGAGGTCTTGTTAACCCTGCACGATCACGAAAGCCGCCGCTTTTTGGCCGCTGCTAATGAGCACCGAGCAATTCGTAAAGCGCGAGCGAGCACGACGCCATGCCGCTCGAGGTGCGCGCAGTGTCGGCCTGATGGTCGCTCAGGAACGCGACCGCGAATTCAACCTGACCGTCTTCCACCAGCCCGGCATCGTTGGCGACGCCCTCGAGGCTTCCGGTCTTGTGGATGACGGTGACGTGTTCGGGCAGCAGCGCCGGAATGCGGTTGTTGCGCAGGTTGTTCTTCAGCGCGAGCACGAGGTCGGCGTAATGTGGATCCGACCTCAGCACATCGATGAGGCGTAACACCGCCTCAGCCGTGAACACGCTGGCGCGGTTCTTTGGTCCGAGATCGTCTTCCGTGAAGCCTGCAGCCATTTCGCTGGGTGGCCGGCAGCCAGCCTCCGCAAGCAGGCGGTTGACGGAGTCCAAACCGGCAAGGCCCTGCAGGAAGACGGCGAGCGGATTGTCACTGGTGATCAGCGCAAGCCGGCAAATCTCGCGGACGGTGAGCATATGCCCGGGATCGAACCCGGCCAGTATCGAGACGTAGCGCGTGGCGGTGAACGACCGGACGGCGACGCGCTGCTCGAGGTCGATGACACCGCGTCGCGCGCCGTCGAAGACCGCCATGGCGAGCGCGATCTTCATGACGCTCGCCGCCGGACGGGCGACGTCGCCGCGCGCCGACTGGAGGGCGAGTTCCGGCCGGTAGCCACGGAAGGCGACGCTCCGGCCGGGGTCGTCGCCGCAGAACGACCGAAGGATGGCGTCGATCCGCGAGCGAAGGGTTGCGGAATGGTCGGCGGGAGGCATCGAGGTCGCCACCGATCTTACCCGCGCTTGAACAGGCGCGCTTCTTCCAGCGTCGGATCGTTGGGCAGCTGGCTCCAGCGCTTCTGCTCGATCGCCTGTTCGATCAGACTGGTCAGAAGCTGGGTGAACAGCATCGGCGGCTCGGCCGCCTCCCACAGGAAGAAACCGAACGAGCCGGGGCACGGGTTGATCTCGTTCAGCCACACCTCGCCGGTCTGGGAATTGCTGAGAAAATCGATGCGCGGCGCGCCGGTGCCGCCAACCGCAAGGTACGCCTGCTCCGCCCAGGTGCGGATCTTGCGCTCCATCTCCGCCGGCAGGCTGGGATTGATGTCGCGGGTGAGCGACAGCATGCCGGCACTGCTCTGGCCCGGCGTCTTGGTTCCGGTCTTGCCGCCCTTCGGCAGGTATTTCTGCTTGAAATCGAGCAGCTCCGCCGCGCTTTTCGGCCGCTCGATCGCCGAGGTACGAACGGTGTCGCCGAACTTCGCCACCGCGACGTTGTATTCGACGAGGTTGGGCACGAAGGCCTCGAGCACCGCCGAAGTATCGAGCCGGAAGATCGCCGGCAGCACGGCCGCGAGCTCGTCGACATTGTTCACTTTGGCGACGCCGATCGAGCTGCCGAGATGGTTGGGTTTCACCACCGCCGGGAACGATGCATCGCGGGTCAGCGCATCCAGCATCGCGCGCTCGATGATGAGCCCTTGCCGCGGCTTGGCCAGCACGATCTGCGGCAGCATCGCGATTCCAAGCCCGCCAAGCATGCGCTTGGTCGCCGCCTTGTCCATGAGCAGCGCCGAAGCCAGCGTCCGCATGCCGGTGTAGGCAACGCCCGCCGTCTCGAACAGGCCCTGCACCTGCCCGTCTTCGCCGGTGGTGCCGTGGAAGGCGAGCAGCGCCACGTCGAACGGCACCGGTTGCGGCGAGCGAAACATGCCGCGCTCGCGCGGGACGAGCAGGCCCTTGCCCGCGCCCGCGGCGTCCGGCATGACGCTGGTGAGGCGCGTCTTCAGGCTGGCATCGGGCAGATAGTTTGCCCGCTCGGCCAGCGGCTCGCCAACTAGCCATTCGCCCTGCGGTGTGACATAGACCGGAAATGCTTCGTAGCGGCCCGAATCGACCGCGCCCAGCACCTGCAGGCCCGTCACGATGCTGACGTCGTGCTCGGGCGATCTGCCGCCAAAAATAACCGCAATGCGTTGCTTGTCTGCCATTTCTACCGTTCCGCGAAGAGCCGAATGCCGATGACCGGCGTTGACCGCCCCGTATCGATGCGCGACCGCACCGCCTCCACCTATCATGCCATCCCGTCGCTCGATAAGGGACGGGCATGCTGACGGAGGATTTGCCTGTCGCGGCGGGACCGCTTGCCGTCGTTTCGCTGGGCGCGCCGCTAGGTGACGTCCCGCTTCATTTCATCTGGGCTCACGGTTGGGGGCACGATCACCGCGCCTTCCTGCCACTGGCTTCGGCATTCGAGCGGCAGGGCTCGCAATCGCTGATCGAATTTCCGGGCTTCGGACAGGCCCCGCCGCCGCCGACGGCCTGGACGACCGCGGACTATGCGGATGCCACCGCCGCGTGGTTGGCGGGCCTGCCGCGCATGCGCCGCATCTGGATCGGCCATTCGTTCGGCTGCCGCGTCGGGCTGCAGCTGGCCGCCCGCCACCCTGACGCGGTCGATGCGATGTTCCTGATCGCGGCCGCCGGCCTGCAGCGCGCCCGCTCGCCGCTCGAACAGGTGAGTCTCAAGGCGCGGATCGCGGCATACAAATCGCTGAAGCTGCTCGGCCGGCTGGGCGTCGACACCGCCGCGATGCGCAACCGCTTCGGCAGCGCCGACTACCGCAGCGCGGGCCCGATGCGCGGCGTGCTGGTCAACGCCGTGCGCGAAGACTTGAGCGACGTCGCCCGCCAGGTACGCTGCCCTGTCGAACTCGTTTACGGCGAGAACGACACCGAGACGCCGCCGGAGATGGGCGAGCGCTTCGCCCGGTTCATTCCCGGCGCGACGCTCACCATCCTGCCCCGCTTCGACCACATCACGATCCTGACCGCCGGATTGCACCAGGTGCAGAACCAGCTCGCCACCTTCGCCGCGCGGGTACAATCGTGACGGTGCCCGGCATCGCGGCCTGGCTGCCGTTCATTCCTTACCTGATCTTCGCGATCCGCCGCCTGATGTCCTACCTGCATATCTTCCAGCAGGAGGAATACGATGGCCCGCGCTTCCTCAGGTGGCTTGTGCGCACGCGCTCGCTCGACAGGAAGCTCAGCCTCGTCATCGTTGTACTGGCGGTCGTCGCAATCGCACTCCCCGGCTTGCGTTTCTGGACGGCACTGCTGGCCGCCGTGGCCCTGCTCGTCTTCGCCGGCATCGAGAACGATCCCCGCAAGAGCGGCAAGAAGAAGCTCGTGCTGACCGCGCGCGCGAAGCGCATCCTCGGCGTCGCACTGGCGCTTGCGCTCGTCGTCGCGATTCTGGCGGTTGCGATCCCGGCCGCCCTCGTAGAGTGGCTGGTCGCGGTTCAGCTTCTCCCCGTGCTGCTCGTTGTCGCCAATACGCTGCTGACGCCGGTCGAGCAGCGCATCCAGCAGCGCTTCTGGCGGGAAGCACACGACAAGCTGCTCGACCTCAAGCCCACCGTGATCGGCATCACCGGCTCGTTCGGCAAGACCTCGGTGAAGCACATTCTCGGTCACGTTCTGGAGATGAACGCGCCGACACTGCTCACGCCCGGAAGCGTGAACACCCCAATGGGCATCGCCCGCATCGTCCGCGAGCAGCTCGATGCTGGTCACCGCTTCTTCATCTGCGAAATGGGCGCCTACGGCCCGGGCTCGATCGCGCGGCTGTGCCGGCTGGCACCGCCGAACGTCGCGGTCATCACCGCGGTGGGCTACGCCCACTACGAGCGCTTCAAATCGCTGGATGTCGTCGCGAAGACAAAGTTCGAGCTCGCCGAAGCGGTCGTCGCCAACGGTGGCAAGGCGATCGTCGCCGAACCGGTGCTGGCCTTCGCCCCGGCACGCGCTTTCTACGACAGGCACCGTGCCGACGTGATCGTGGTCGGCGAGGGCGCAAATGCAGATCTCCGCGTGCTCGCCATCCGCCAGACACCGGCCGGTACCGAGACCGACATCCAATGGCAGGACGCGCGCCACACCATCACCGCCCCGCTCTACGGCGAGCATCAGGGGATGAACCTCGCGCTGGTCTTCATGACGGCCGTCTCGGTCGGCATGTCGGTCGAGAATGCACTGTTCTCGCTGCGCACCACGCCGCAGATCAAGCATCGCCTCGAGGTCAAGCGCGACGCCGCCGGCGCGGTCACCATCGACGACGCCTACAACTCCAACCCGGTCGGCTTCGCCAACGGGCTCGCCGCGCTCGACCTCCTCAAGCCGCCGAACGGTCGCCGCATTCTGGTAACCCCGGGAATGGTCGAACTCGGCGCCGCGCACGACGAGGAACACCGCAAGATCGGCACGCTCGCGGCGACCCGCGTCGATGTACTCATTCCGGTCCTGCCCGAGCGCATTCCCACTCTCGTTGCCGCCTACCGCGCAGCACGGCCCGATGGCGTCGTGGTGCCGGCGCAGAACCTCGCCGAGGCGCGTGCCTGGCTGGCGACCAATGCGCGGGCCGGCGACATCCTGCTGCTCGAAAACGACCTGCCCGACCTCTACGAGGCGCGACTCGCTCTCTGACCCGGCGGCTTAGAGTGCCAGCCTTGGCCGCGGCGATCCCGCGGTCGCCGGCGCATTGGCCGGAAGCACATCGCTTTCGCGCGGAGTAAGCGCCAGCGGCCACACTTCGTGCACGATCCGCGGGCCATCGGGGCCGCCATGGCGCGCCATCGACGCCAGAAGGATATCGGCAAGCCGCCGACCCAGCGGTTCCAGGTCGACGCTGAACCCGGTCAGCGTCGGCGTGAGGTATTCGACCAGCGGGCTGGCGACCACCACCAGAACGGCCACCTCGCGGCCCGCCTTCAGGCCGAGATCGGACAGCGCGCGGTTGCCGCCGAGCGCCATGACGTCGTTGTGGAAGATGAGCGCGTCGGGCCGGTCGCTGCGAGCCATGATGCGACGCGTGGCCGCGTAGCCGCCGTCCTGATTCACTTCGCCGGCCGCGACCAGATCTTCTTCAAAGGGAAGACCGTGGCGCTTGAGTGCCGCCCGGAACCCGCGCCGGAACAGATGGACGAAATTGAGATCGGGTGACGGGCTGACGATACCGATGCGCCGGTGCCCGAACTTCACCAGCCGGTCGACAGCGTCGTGCGCCGCGCGAACGAAATCGAGATCGAGCGTCGGATAGCCGGCGCCGCCCGAGCGGCTGCGGCCGAGCGTGGCAAAAGGAAAACCAGCCCGCGCGAGATATTCGATGCGGTGGTCGACGTGCCGTGTCCACGCCAAGAGAACCGCATCGGCCCAGCGCGCCTCAACGATGCGCCTGAGGCGCTCGTGATTGTCGCCCTGCTCGTCAACCACCGCGATCAGTTCCAGCCCGTGCGTTGCCAGCCTGGACTGCACGCCCTTCAACAGCGGCACGAAGAACGGCTCGCCATACTGGTTGTCGCCCGGATGCGGCTGGAGGAGGAACGCGACCGCGTGCGTGGTGCCGCGCCTTAAGCTGCGCCCGGACTGGTTGGGTGCGTAATTGAGTTTGGCCGCCGCCTCGATCACGCGCCGCCGCGTCTCGGGATTGACGTCCTTGCGGCCGTTCAGCGCCCGCGAAACAGTTCCGATCGAGATATTCAGGTGGCGCGCGAGGTCGCGGATGTTCACCGGATTGGAGCTCCCCTCAGACCCAACCGTTAGACAATCATCGGACAATCTTGACAACCCCGCCCCCTGCTGTGTTTTATCCGTAAACGTTTACGACGATCGTCGCAGACAAGGCGCCCGCAAAGAGGCGCCGGCAGGAAAAGGCGTCGGCAAATCCTGGCGCCGGGGAGGAATAAGTGGAGCGGGCGGTTCTCGTCGGTTGCGGCGCAATGAGCCGGGCATGGCTGGATGCCGCGCGCCAGATCGACGGTCTCACCGTCGTCGGGCTGGTCGACATCGACCGCAGCCGCGCCGAGGGTCGCGCCCGCGAATACCAGCTCGACGACGCGGCGATCGGCACTTCCCTCTCCGAAATCCTCGCCGCGGCCAAGCCCGACGTCGTCTTCGACGTGGTCGTTCCGGAAGCCCGCTCAGGCGTGGTGCTCATGGCGCTGAGGGCCGGCTGCCACGTTCTGTCGGAAAAGCCGCTGGCAACCAGCCTCGCCGAAGCGCGCCAGATGATCGCCGCCGCGCGCTCAACCAACCGCATCCACGCCGTCGTCCAGAACCGGCGCTACATCGAGCCCGTCCGCCGCATCCGCCGGCTGATCGACAGCGGCGCCATCGGCCGTCCGACCAGCATCCATTGCGACTTCTTTCTCGGTCCGCATTTCGGCGGCTTTCGCGAGGAAATGCGCCACGTTCTGCTTCTCGACATGGCCATCCACACTTTCGACGCGGCGCGCGCAATGACCGGCCTGGAAGCCGAGCGGGTGTACTGCCGCGAATGGGAGCCGAAGAGCTCCTGGTATACGCAGGGCTCCTCCGCAGTTGCTATTTTCGACCTGACCGGCGGCGCCTTGTTCAATTATCGGGGCAGCTGGGCGGCCGAGGGATTGCGCACGAGCTGGGAATCCGCCTGGCGCATCGTCGCCGAACGCGGCTCGGTCGTTTGGGACGGTTTCGAGAACATGACCGCCGAGGTGGTCGTTGACGGTTCACGCGACGGGCTCTTCGCCTCCGTCGCTCCTGTCGCGACTCCCTCCCTAAGCCACGGTGACCGCATCGGCGGCCACCTCGGCGTCATGCGCGATTTCATCGATGCCGTTCGCGGCGGCGCACCGCCCGAAACCGTCTCCGCCGCCAACCTGAAAAGTCTCGCCATGGTTCTCGCCGCAATCAAAAGCGCCGAGACCGGCATGCCCGCCCCCGTCGAGTCGTAAGGAACCGCCTGCCGTGACTGACCCACTCCGCAAAATCCGCATCGGCACCATGGTCAGGGCGAACCTGCCCGACCCGGCCGCCTATGTCCGCCAGATTCTTCCCCACGGTTTCGAATCGATCGAGCCGTACTTCTGGCAGACCATCGGCAACAAGGACCTGCCGCGGCTGGCCGCCGAGCTCAAGGAAGCCATCGGCGACCGCGACGTCGTCATCGACACGCTCGGCATGTTCGGCAATCCGCTGGAGGGCGGCGACCTCGACAAGGCAACGCTCGCCGGCTGGGAGGCGCTGATCGACAACGCCCACCATTTTGGCGCCAAGACCATCGCCGGCTTCGCCGGCCGCGTGCGCGGCAAGCCGCTGCCGGACAGCCTGCCGCGCTATCGCGAGGTCTGGGGGGCGCTGGCCAAGCGCGCCGCCGACAAGGGCGTGCGCCTCGCCTTTGAGAATTGCGCGATGGACGGCAACTGGGCGAGCGGCGACTGGAACATCGCCCACAACCCCGATGCCTGGGAGCTCATGTTCAACGCGCTCCCCGACGACAATCTCGGGCTCGAGTGGGAGCCCTGTCACCAGCTCGTCTACCTGATCGACCCCATCCCCCAGATCCGCAAGTGGGGCGCCAAATTCTTCCACGTGCACGGCAAGGACGCCACCATACGCTGGGACGTAATCCGCGAGCACGGCGTGTTCGGCAAGGTGCCGTTCGTGCAGATGCGCACGCCGGGATTCGGCGATAGCGACTGGACGCGCGTGATCAGCGAACTGAGGCTCGCCGGCTTCAGCGGCGTCATCGACATCGAAGGCTGGCACGATCCGGTCTACCGCGACGCCCTCGAGCTGACCGGGCAGGTGCGCGCACTCAACTATCTCAAGGATTGCCGCGGTGGGCACGACTTCGTGCGCGACGCGGACATGCCCATGCCGGCCTGAGCGCCGGATAACAACGCGCCGGCACCTACAGGCCGGCGATAGCGAGAAGAACGGGAGGAAGACGCCATGAAGAATGCATTGAGCATCGGATCGAAGCGCCGTTCGAACATGCTGTTCGCCGGCGTACTGCTTGCGGCGAGCGCGCTTGCCATTGCCGCCAGCGTGACCGCGGCTAACGCCGCCGATCCCGTACGTGACAAGTGGTGCAGCAAGGTCCACCTGCGGTTTTTCGTCGGTGGCGCGGAAGGCGACGCCTTCGGCACCATCGTCTACAACGGCGCCAAGCAGGCCGAGCACGATCTCGGACCGACGATCGACTACATCTTCTCGGGGTGGGATCCCGAAAAGATGACACAGCAGCTGCGTGAGGCGGTTGCCGCCAAGCCCGACGGCATCGCCATGATGGGCCATCCCGGGGAAGCCGCGGTGATGCCGCTGGCCGAGGAGGCGTCCAAGGCCGGCATCAAGATGATGTACCAGAACGTCCCCTTGCCCAACGTTGTCGCCAAATTTGGCGGTGGCTACGTGGGCGCCCAGCAGGCGCAGCAGGGTCAGGCGCTCGCCGAGGAAGCGATGCGTCGCTTCGGTCTGAAGTCAGGCGACAAGGTCATCGTTCTTGGCCCGTTCGACCAGGCGCCGGAACGCTACGTGCGTGAAGGCTCGGTCGCCGACACGTTCACGAAAGCCGGCCTCGTCGTCACCAAGCTGATCGCACCGGCGACCTCGGCCGCCGACCCGAACCAGCTGATCCCGGTGATCACCGCTGCCGTTACCGCCACGCCCGACGTCAAGCTGATCGCCTATCCCGGCGGCCAGCAGCTCGGCAACGTGCCGGCCTTCATGAAGGCGGCCGGCAAGAAGCCCGGCGACATTCTCGCCATCGGCTTCGACACCAGCCCCCAGATCGTCGAAGGCTTCAAGGATGGCTGGGTGCAGCTCACCGCCGACCAGCAGCCCTTCCTGCAGGGCTACCTGCCGATCTTGAGCCTCTGCCAGCAGGTGGTCTATGGGCTGGCGCCGCTGAACGTCGACACCGGCGCCGGCTTCGTCACCCCTGACAACTACAAGGCGGTTGCGGACCTGGCATCGCAGAACCTGCGCTAGGTCTTATGATCACGGCAGCCGCCGGCTGTGGGAGCAGCCGGCGGCCGTCCATTCACCGTGGGAGAGCGGTCTATGGCAGAGCGCGTCGTTGAACTGCGCAACATCACCAAGTCGTACGGCAACGTCTACGCATTGGGCGGGGTCAATCTGCACGTCGAACGCGGCGAGGTTCTGGGCCTGCTTGGCGACAACGGCGCCGGCAAGTCGACGCTGATCAAGATTCTGTCCGGCGTCGTGCGGCCGACCGGCGGCGAAATCCTTATCCGCGGCAAGCCGGTCGCCAACTGGAGCGCCGGGCGCTCGCGCGAGGCCGGCATCGAGACTGTGTTCCAGGACCGCGCCCTCGCCGTCCAGCAGTCGATCGTGCGCAACATCTTCATGGGTCGCGAGATCCGCGGCCGCTTCGGCTGGCTGAAGGTGAAGGAGGAGATCAGCGAGGCCCACCGCCTGATGCGCGAGATCGGCTTCACCTCCAGGGTATTCTCGCCCCACTCCATCGTCGGCCAGCTCTCCGGCGGCGAACGCCAGGGTGTCGCCATCGCCCGCGCCATCTACAAGCAGGCCGACGTCATCGTTCTCGACGAACCGACCACAGCGCTTTCGCTGACCGAAACCGCGAAGGTGTTTCACTTCATCAGGCAAGTGAAGGCGAGCGGCCGCTCGATCGTCTTCATCGGCCACAACATCCACCACGTCTACGACATCGCCGACCGCTTCGTCGTCATGGATCGCGGCAAGGTGGCGCTCGAAAAGACGCGCGAAGAAGTACCGAACGCGGACGATCTCATCGAATTCATGGAAGGCATCGCGCGGCTGAAGCATGCCGGCGCGAACGACGGCGCAGGAGCAGCGGCATGAGCGGAATAACCGATACCGGCGACCACGCCGTCGCGGCCGGCAGCCACCCCGCCGAACGGCCGCTCCGCCGCTTCATCCTCGATAATCGCGCCAGCCTCGGTTCGCTCGCGGTCTTCCTGGTGATGATGGCGATATTTCTGGTTGCCAATCCGCGCGTGTTCCTGACCTGGAACCTCTACACCGCGGTTTTAACCACTCTGCCCGTCGCCCTGTTCATGGTGGCACCGCTGGTCTTCGTCGTCACCGCCGGCGAGATCGACCTGTCGTTTCCCTCGACCATGGGCTTTGCCGGACTCGCGTTCTCGTACGTGGTGCAGTCGGGCTTCGACCCCTTCGTCGGAATCGCGGCGGCAGTGGTGACGGGCGTCGTTCTCGGCTTCCTCGTCGGCCTGCTGGTGGTCTACGGCAACCTCTCCTCGCTGGTCGCGACGCTCGGCATGAACTTCATGCTGCGCGGCCTCATCCTCATCATCACGCAGTCGAAATCGATCGCGCTGGTCACGCTCGGCGACAGCCTCGCCTACAAGCTCCTGTCGAGCACGGTCCTCGGCGTTCCGGTGCAGATCGTCTGGGCGCTCGCCTTCGTCGTCTTCTCGGCGTTCCTGTTCAACCGGCATCGCTTCGGCGCCCAGGTCCACGTCGTCGGTGACAATCCCGACAGCGCCAACGAGATGGGCATCGACGTGCGCCGCGTGCGCGTCAAGGTTTTCGCCTTCATGGGCTTCGGCGCCGCGTTGGCCGGCGTGTTCTCGACGATGATCAACTACACCTGGTGGCCGACGTCGGGCGACGGTTACCTCCTGCCTGTTCTCGCCTCGGTGTTCGTCGGCGGCACGCCGACCTGGGGCGGCATCGGCACGATCTTCGGCGGGGCGATCGGCGCACTCACAGTGTCTTTCATCCAGACGGGAATCGTCGGCGCGGGGTTGAGCGGCTTTTACGTCCAGTTCTTCAACGGCCTCATCATCATCCTGTCGCTGCTCGGCCACCGCTGGAACCAGGTGCGCTACCGCTAGCTTCGCCCAATGTCTCAAACGAGGTGGTTGCGCGGGGCGCCCTTGTAGAACAGCTCGATGTTCTCGACGAGCTGGTCGGCGAGCACCTGCGCCGCCTGCCGGCTTGCCCACGCCACGTGCGGCGTAAGAATGAAGTTGGGGAGCCCGGCGAGCGCAAGCAGCGGATGATCATCGCCGGGCGGCTCGCTGGTAGCGACGTCGAAGCCGGCGCCGGCGATCTGACCGCTTCTCAATGCGGCGCCGAGGGCGATCTCGTCGACCAGCCCGCCGCGCGCCGTATTGATGAGAAGCGGCCGCCGCAACATCAGCCCGAACTCGCGTTCGCCGATCAGGTTGCGCGTCTCCGGCGTCAGCGGCACGTGGAGGGAAATCACGTCGCTGTCGGCCAGCAGCCGCTCGAATGGCGCGTAGCCGGCACGAACGGTTGCAGCGCCGCGCCGCTCGGCGAATGCCACCTCCATTCCGAACGCCCGTGCCAGCGAAGCCACTGCCTGGCCAAGAACGCCGCCCCCGATGATACCCAGCCTGCTGCCGGCGAGATCGCCGAGCGGATAATCGAAATAACAGAAGCGGCCGCTGCGCTGCCATCCCCCTTCGGCAACCGAGCGTGCGTAGGGCAGCAGACTGCGCCGCAGCGCAAGGATGAGCGCAAACGTGTGCTCCGGGACCGAATGGACCGAATAATTGCGCACGTTGCAGACGCAAATATCGCGCGCCGCGCACGCCTTGAGGTCGATGCGGTCGGAGCCGGTTGCCGCAATGGCGATGAGTTTCAGGTTCTTCGCCGACGCCAGCGCCTCGGCGCGCACCGGAACCTTGTTGGTGATCACCACCTCGGCTTCGGCAATGCGCGCCGCCACGGCGCCGGCCTCAGTGTCGTCGTAGGGAGAAAGACGATGCGGAAATGCGAACGGCCTCAGCGTGACGCCTGGCGGCAGCGTCGCGCGATCAAGAAAGACGACACGGGTGGGTGAATCCGCAGTCATCGCCCGGGATCTCCTTCTGACGGATGCGCGGACGCCGGCACCCCGGCATCCGACGCAATTGGTCGTCAGATTTTCACCCGGTCCCACAATGCGTCGTAGAAGCGGGTATCGAAGAAAGCGGTCCCCTTGATCACCTTTCCGTCCTTCATCTGCAGAAACCAGGCGTAGCGATTGCTGTAGGGGATGCCATCGATGGCGATCGCGGTGGCATCGTAAAGGATGACCACCATGTCGCCGTCGGCATAGATGCCGTGGATATGCGGCACAGCGTGCGACGCCAGGCGCGCGTTGAAGGGCGCCACGACATCCTTCATGAACTCGGCCTTCTTGTACGTCCTGGACAATGGCGACGAGCCGACGATCGTCCATTCCGCATCGGGATCAAGCAGGTCGAAGGCGCTGCCGGTGCCGTCGCGCCAACTGTCGAACGCAGCCTGCACCAGCGCCTTGTTGCGGGCTTCTTTGCTGTTTTCCTGTGTCATCGCTCTCGCTTCTCTTGTGTTTGGAATACGTACGGGCCGCACCCCGCTTCGGCACCCGTCATCGGGCGTTGTCCTGAATGATCATTGCCGCGCCTTTCTCGGCGATCATAATCGTCGGCGAGTTCGTGTTGCCCGAAGTGATCGTCGGCATCACCGAGGCGTCCACCACCCTCAGACCCTCGACGCCCCTCACCCTCAGGCGCTCGTCCGTGACCGCCATCGGATCGGATGCCGCGCCCATCTTCGCCGTGCCGACCGGATGGAAGATCGTGGTCGCAATGTCGCCGACCGCTTGCAGCACCTCGGCATCGGAAGCGACCGCCGCGCCCGGTTTGTATTCCTGCGGCCGGAATCGCACCATCGCCGGGGCCGCCATGATACCGCGCGCCCGCCTCATCGAATCGACCGCGACCTGCCGGTCTTCGGCCTCAGCGAGGTAATTTGGAACGATCAGCGGCCGCTCGCGAGGATCGGGCGAGCGGGCATGAATCGAGCCCCGGCTCTTCGGGCGAAGGTTGCAGACGCTGACGGTGATGGCGTTGAAGCGATGCATGGGCTCGCCGAACTTGTCGAGCGAGAGCGGCTGGACGTGAAACTGGACGTTCGGCCGTGCCTGCTCCGGCGACGACCGGGTAAAAGCGCCGAGCTGCGAGGGAGCCATGGTGAGCGGACCGCGCCGGAACAGGGCGTACTCGACGCCCATCCATCCGCGGCGGACCAGCGATTGATAGTGCATGTTGAGCGTCGGTACGCCGGTGACGGTGTAGACCGGGCGGATCTGGAGATGGTCCTGAAGGTTCTCGCCGACGCCGGGGAGATGATGCAGCACGGTGACGCCGAGCGTCGTGAGCCGCGCGCCGTCTCCGATGCCCGAACGCTCGAGGAGACCGGGTGTCGCCACCGCGCCCGACGACAGGATGACCTCGCGACGGGCGCGGAGGATACGGGTGCTGCCCCCCTGTTCGACCATGACGCCGGACGCCCGCCGGCCATCAAACGTGACGTTGAGCGCCAGCGCCTCGGTTAGTATCGAAAGGTTGGAGCGCGCCAGCACGGGCCGCAGGAAGCCGCGCGCCGCGCTCCACCGGCGGCCGTTCTTCTGGTTCACGTCGAAGTAGGTGCAGCCCTCGTTGTCGCCGGTGTTGAAGTCGCTGATGCGCGGGATGCCGGATTGCTCCGCCGCCGCAATGAATGCATCGAGCACCGCCCAGCGCACACGCGGACGATCGACCCGCCACTCCCCGCCGGCACCGTGCATCGCCGAGGCACCGCCGTAGTAATCCTCATGCTTCCTGAACACGGGCAGGACGTCGCTCCAGCCCCATCCGGGCAGGCCACTGTCGCGCCAGCCGTCGTAGTCGGCCGCCTGCCCGCGCATGTAGATCATCGCGTTGATGGCCGAACTGCCGCCGAGCACCTTTCCGCGCGGATAGGCGATAACGCGGCCATTCAGGCCCTTCTCGGCTTCGGTGGCGAAGCGCCAGTCGGCCCGCTCGTTGCCGATGGCGAACAGGTAGCCGACGGGAATGTGAAACCAGATCCAGTTGTCGCGGCCGCCGGCTTCGATCAGGCAGACACTGTGCTTGCCGTCGGCGGACAGGCGGTTGGCCAGCACGCACCCCGCCGAGCCGGCACCGACGATCACGTAGTCGAATGTCTCTTCGCTCGGCATCGATCAAGGTCCCGCAATCGCGATCGGCGGTGGAATATGGCGCAAGGATGCAAGCATGGCTCTCAGTGGTACTCCTCGCCGCCGGAGACGTTCCACGCTTCGCCGGTGACGTAAGCCGCCGCAGCGGAGCACAGAAAACCGCACACGCCGGCGCTGTCGCCGGGCCGGCCGAGCCGGCCGAGCGGAATGCGCGAAACCATCCCCTCGATGTACGCCTCGAGCGTCATCCCCTTCTGCTCGGCCATCATGCGGTTGAGCCGGCTGCCGAGCGCCGTTCCCATGTGGTTCGGGCACACCGCGTTGACGGTGATCCCTTCGGGAGCGAGTTCGACGGCCGCGGCGCGCGTCAGGCCAAGCACCGCATGCTTGGTCGCGGTGTAGGCGCCGTGCAGCGCGAAGCCCGACTTCGCCGCCTGGCTCGCCACGTTGACGATCCGCCCACGCCCCCATGTCTCGCCGAGCACGGGCTGAACCGCCATCTGACGCGCCGCGTACTTGACCCCGAAAAAACACGCCCGCACGTTGATCGCGAACATGGCGTCCCAGTCCTCGGCGGAGAAGTCGACCAGCGGTCCGCAGAGGTGGCCGATGCCGGCGTTGTTGACCAGAATGTCGACGCGCCCGAAGCGCTCTGCCGCGAACGCGACGAGGTCAGCCATCCCCTCTTGCGTGGCGAGGTCGGAGACGAAGCTCACCGCCTTCAGCCCCGCCGACGTCAGCGCGGCAACCGATTCATCAGGCGCCACTACGTCGTGCACGACAACGGTAGCGCCTTGCTCGGCGAGGACGCGCGCCACCGCGTGGCCGAGCCCGATGAGGCTCGTCGCGCCGGTCACGATAGCCACGCGTCCGTTGAGATTGTCACTCTCGTCCAGGGTAATTCCTCCCGTTCAGCACAGCGGACAGCGGCCGCCTGCACCTCCGTCAGGCGAGCAGTTCCCCGCCATTCATTCCGATCGTCTGTCCCGTGATGTATTCGGCATCGTCGCTTGCCAGAAAGCTGACCGTGGCGGCAACGTCACCGGACGTGCCGAAGCGGCCCCACGGCACCGACGCCTCGACCTCGGCAAGAACGGCAGACGGCTCCTTGCCGCTGAGCGCACCGATACGCGCGGCGATGGTGTCCCACATTGGCGTCTCGATGTGTCCGGGCGCGTAGCAGTTGGCGCGAATCCGGTGGGGCGCGAGTTCGAGCGCCAGCGACTGCGTCATCAGCATGACCGCCGCCTTGGTGGCGCAGTAGTGCGAAACGAAGCGGCCTCCGCGACGGCCGGCACCTGATGATGCGTTGATGATGACGCCGCCGCGGCCCTGCGCGATCATCTGCCGCGCGGCTGCCCGGGCACCGAGAAAAACACCGTCCACATTGACCCGGAAGAGCCGCTGCCAGGTTTCGAGGCTGGTATCGACAAGCGGCGAGATCGCGATCGTGCCGGCGTTGTTGACCATGATGTCGAGGCCACCGAACCGCTCCACGGTTGCGGCAACAAGCCGGTCCACCGATGCCTCGTCGGTCACGTCCACCGCACAGGCGATAGCGCGATCGCCGATGTCCGCGGCTACAGTCGCGGCGGCATCGTGCTGCAGGTCGGCGACGCACACGCGCGCGCCATCGGCCGCCAGCCGTTCCGCGATTCCCCTGCCGATCCCGCTCGCGCCGCCGGTGACGATGGCCACGCGCTCGTCAAGGCGCCTCCCTCGTTGCGTCATGCTGCCTTGGCTACGGCCCCACTGAAAGCAAGAAGCGCCGATCCCGTTGCCGATGTCCTTCATATGGTCAGCGTCCCGGCGTCGTATGCATAGTCAATATGCTGAGCCGTCCTCTGTCCAGAGTGAATTTATGGGCTATCGGCCCCGAAGAATTGTAGAATTAGCTCAACAACATCGAGACATTATGAATGGTATTGAAGTAGCATACGTATGCTATGACGGAGAGCATCGAAATCGTCTTTCAAATAACGTCGGTGACACGTCCATGTCTCGACGCACTCTCGAGCCCTTCAACACGCGCTACGCTTTCTCCCCGGATGCCATCCCGGCTTTTCAGTTGAATGTCCTGTCGGGAGAGCGCCCTCGGGCATTCGGGCGCACGTCGGATTGGGGATTTCGTGATGGCACCCAGTCGTCGCGCTCTATTTGGAAGATTATTGGGTTCATGATCGCTGCCGCCGTCGTAAACATGGACGCGCACCAGAGATGCGAGACAGAATGACGGCCACGTCGATTGGCGCCGCAGCGCGCCAACGGACGGGCAACCGCCGCGGCGGCAGGGAGCATCGCACGTGAAACGCCCATCCACGATCATTGGACGAGTTTCCCCCGGGACCGGGCGTCGGCCGCCCGCTGCCGGGGCGGACGGGAGCGACGTCAAGGTGACGTCGGTGGACGTGGCGCGCATCGCCGGCGTTTCGCAGTCGACGGTCAGCCGCGCCTTTGACCCGCACAGCAACATTTCGAGCGAGACACGCAACCTCGTCCTCGAGACGGCGCGCCGCCTGAATTACGTGCCCAATTCGATTGCGCGCAGCCTGATAACGCGCAAATCGAACCTGGTGGCGATCGTCCTCGGTGACATGAAGAACCCCTTCTACACCTCGATCCTCGACGAGTTCGTCCACCGCTTTCAGGAAGCGGGCTACCAGGCTGTCGTCCTCAGCGTCCCCCGCGCATCCGAGGCCGATGCGGTGCTGCTCAAGGTGCTGCCCTATCAGGTTGACGGCATCGTCATCACGGCAGCCTCGATCTCCATGCAGTTCGCCATGACCTGCCGCAGCCGCCAGATTCCGATCGTCATCTTCAACCGGCACATCCCCGGCCTACACGCCCACACCGTCTGTTGCGACAATGTCGACGGCGGCAGTCAGGCCGCCGACGGCCTCGTCCAGTCGGGCGCCAGAACCTTCGGCATCGTCTACGGCGAGCAGGGACAGGTGAACAACGACCGCATCGTCGGCTTCAAGGAGCGTTTGCGGGCGCAGGGCTTCGAGACCGGCGCGATCCCCCAGATCTGCGGCTACACCACCTTTGCCGGCGGCTATGCGGCGGCGACGCACCTGCTCGGTGGACCGAACCGCCCGGAGGGCCTGTTCTGCACCAACGACGTGATGGCGCTGGGCGTCATGGAAGCGGCGCGCAACGAGTTTGGGCTGCGCATTCCGGAGGACCTCAGCATCATCGGCTTCGACGGCATCGCCGACGGCGCCCGTCCCGGATACGGCCTTTCGACCGTCCAGCAGCCGGTAACGCAGATGATCGCCGAAACCGTCGACATCGTCGCCTCCGATCGCCGTCCCGACCGCCTCTCGAGCGGCGAATTCTTTTTCAAGGGCAGCCTGACGGTCCGCGAATCCACCCATCCGCGGCGCCACGAACGGGAACCGCTGGGCGCGCCTGCCACGTCGCATCGCTGACGGACCCTGAAGCCGCCGGCGCCGCCGGGTTATTCGGCGGCGTCCATCAGCTGCTGCATGTAGGGGCTGAGGTCGAACGTCGGCGCCGGACCGCGGCGCGCGCTCGTCTCCGCGCGCAGGGTCTTGGTCGCAGCCGCCTCGACCCGACCTGCGGTATTAAGCACCACGCCATAGCCGGCGCGTGCCGCCTCCGCTGAGACGACGCCATACCTGACGTCGCGCGCCACGAATTCTGGATCGCGGAGCAGAGGATCGCCCCACCCGCCCGAACCGGCGGTCCTGAAGATGATCCGGTCCCCGGCCGCGACCTTGAAGGCGTCGATCTTGGAGGGAATCCGTTCCGGTTCGCTCTGCCCCTTGCGCACGACCCACTTGCTCGACGTGCCGCCGTGCAGGCCGCCGTTGATGCCCCACGGCGCCACCGTCTCGCGATCGTCGTGGATGGAAATTTCGCCGGGCTCGAGCATGACGTAGATCTTCTCGATGCCGCAGCCGCCGCGATGCAGGCCGGCGCCGCCGGTGTCGCGCACCGGCCGGTAGCTCTCGACGCGGATCGGATAGTAATTCTCGATGTATTCGATCGGCGTGGCCGAAAACAGCGGCCACCAGGCGTGCCCGTCGAGGCCGTCGCCCTTCGGCCGGCCCGGTACGCCGCCGAACAGGAGCTCCATGACCTGGAACCACTTTCCGCCCTTGTCGTGCCCCGTGAAGATGAAGTGCGGGCTGGTGCCATAACCGGCCGCCATCGACAGCTGCGGCGCCCGCTGCCCGAGCGCGCCCGCCTGGCAATCGAAGAAGCGCGTATGGGTGTTCAACCGGTTGCTGAGCGCCGCGGGGAAGCGCGGATTGAGCAGCGTTCCTTCCGGCATGATCACTTCGAAGATGTCGTAGAAGCCCTCGTTGAACAGGATGTTCGGATCGAAGGCCATGATCATGTAGACGCCGAAGAAGAGCTTGCAGAGCCCTTCATGGATATGGAAGTTCACCGGGCCGTCGGCCTGCGCGTCGGTTCCGGTCCAGTCGAACACCGCGATGTTGCCCCGCCGGTGGATCGACAGGTGCAGCTTGAACGGACCGTTGCCGCGGCCGTCGTCGTCGATGTAGTCGGTGAACGAGACCGGCTCCTCGGGAATGTACTTGAAGATCAGCTGCTGCATCGCGTCGCGCGTGCGATCGAAAAGCTGCTCGCACGCCTGCTGGTAGGTATCGATGCCGAAGCGGTCGCAGAGTTCGCGCACGCGCGTCGCGGCCGTCTTGCAGCCGGCGATCAGCGCGGTGAGGTCCGAACGGTTCATGTCGGGCGTGCGCGTGTTGTTCAGCATGATGTCGTGAACCCCGCGATTCAGGACACCCTTTTCGTAAATCTTGACTGGCGGGATGCGCAGCCCCTCTTCCCAGATCGTGCGCGCGTCGCCGGGCATGGAGCCCGGCACCTTGCCGCCGACATCGATCATGTGACCGAAGATCGAGGAGAAGCCGATCAGGTCGCCGTGATAGAAGATCGGCAGCATCACGCACCAGTCGTTGAGGTGCGAGACCGACCCGGCACAGGTATAGGGATCGTTCCAGACGAAGATGTCGCCTTCGTTGATGTCGGTGCCGTATTTCTCGATGACGCCCGGAATATACGAGCCGAACTGGCCGACGATCATGCGCCCTTTGGCGTCGCAGATCATCGGGTATTCGTCGTGCTGCTCACGGATGACCGGTGACAGCGAAATGCGGCAGACGATGCTGTCCATCTCGTAACGCGCGTTCTTGAGCGCGTTCTCGATGATGTCGAGCGTAATCGGATCGACGGTCTTGGCGGCCATTCAGTGCACCTTCTCGATGGGCCAGATCAGGATATTGCCGAGCGGATCGACCTCGGCCCGATGTCGGGGCAGAAGGACCGTCGTCGTATCGTATTGGCGGATGATGGCGGGACCAACGATCGCCGCCCCCGCCGGCAGCCGGTCGCGATCGTAGTGAGGGATGTCGGACCAGGCGCCGTCGAAGAACGCCGGCTCGTGGGCGATGACGGCATCGGCAACAGTGCCCGCCCCGCCGTTGGCCTTTGTCGGCAGAACCTCGCGGGTAGCGCCGGTGGCAATGACGCGCAGCGCAACGAGTTCGACCGGCACCTCGAAGGTGACGCCGTAGAGCCGCTCGTGCATGGCGTGAAACTGAGCGATGGCGGTATCGAGCACGCCGTCGTCGATCACCGTTTCCGGCGCCTCGACGGTTACCTCGAATCCCTGCTGCTCGTAGCGCATATCGAGACTGAAGCGCACGCGGCGATCGCTCTCCGCAATCTCCTCGCGGTCGAGCCACGCCACCGCCTGCTCGCGCAGGCTCTTGAAGATGCCGGCAACAGCCCCCGGCTTGAGATCGGCAATCGATCCGATCAGCGTGCGCACGAACTCGTTCTTGAACTCCGACTGCAGGAAGCCGAGCGCCGAGAACACGCCGGGGCTCTGCGGCACGACCACCGGATAGCAGCCGAGCACCTGCGCCATCGCATTGGCATGGAGCGGTCCGGCGCCGCCGAATGCGACGATGCCGAAATCGCGCGGATCAAGGCCGCGCTGCACGGTGATCACGCGCAGCGCGCCCAGCATCACCTCGTTGGCGATATGCAGGATGCCCTGGGCAGCAACCTCGGTGGAGAGGCCGAGCGGCCTGGCGACCGTCTCGACCGCGCGCCGGGCGGCCTCGACATCGAGCGCCATGGCCCCGCCGAGAAGCTTCTGCGGAAGGTAGCCAAGCACGACGTTGGCGTCGCTCACCGTTGGCTCGCTGCCGCCGCGTCCGTAGCACGCCGGGCCGGGAACCGCACCGGCGCTGCGCGGACCGACGCGCAGCGACTTGGTCAGCTCGGAGAGGTCGGCGATGGAACCGCCGCCGGCGCCGACGCTGCGCACGTCGAGCGCGGGAACCTTCGCCGGGAACGGCCCGACCTCGGTCGAGCGCGAAATCGTCGGCTGGCCGTCGAGGATGACTGACACGTCCGTCGAGGTGCCGCCCATGTCAAAGGCGAGCAGACGGTGCCGGCCGGTCTGCCGGCCGAGCATGGCGGTGCTGACAACGCCACCGGCGGGCCCCGACAGGACGGTGTGCACCGGGCGCTCCGACGCCGCCTTCGCGCTCATCAGGCCGCCATCGGAGCGGACGATATGCAGGTGGCTGCCGCTGCCGGCATCGCGCAGCCGGTTCTCCAGGCGCGAGATGTAGCGGCGCATCACCGGCCGAACGTAATCGTTGATCACGGTCGTGATCATGCGGTCGTATTCGCGGAACTCCGGCAGGATCTCCGACGACAACGATACCGGCAGGTCAGGGAAGCGCTCGTTCACCAGCGCCTTCAGTTTCTGTTCGTGCTCGGGATTGGCGTACGAATGCATCAGCGAAATCGTCAGCGCCTCGATGCCCGAGCTGCACAATTCGTCGATGACGGTCTTCGCGTGCTCGACATCGAGCGGCACGACGACATGCCCCCGCGCATCCATGCGCTCACGGATCGCCCGGGTATCGTCGAGCGAGGCCAGTGGATCCGGCTTTTCCATGATGATCCAGCCGAACAGCGGTCCCGGCGTCCACGACTTGGCGAGGTGCAGCGTGTATTCGAATCCGTCGGTCGCCAGCAGACCGACGCGCGCGCCCTTGCCCTCGAGCACCGCATTCGTGGCGACCGTGGTTCCGTGCAGGATGACTTCGATGTCGTTGGGCGAGATGCCCGCGGTCTTCGCGATCAGGTCGATGCCGGTCATGATGCCGATCGACTGATCCTGCGGTGTCGATGGAGTTTTTGCCCTGAAGACGCTTCCGGCCTTATCGTCATAGAGGAGGAGGTCGGTGAACGTGCCCCCCACATCGATGCCCAGTCTCATGCTTTCATGGCCCCGCTACGCGAAGAACAAGCCCACCCCACGCGACCGCGACGCTGCGAAGCCGCATGAGGGAAAACGCTGCTCCGCACATCAATGCATAGGTATGCGTACATTGCAAGCAGCGACAGAGGACCATTGTAACTTATGCAGCCGCTTCATCTTCGCACATTTCCCGACGATACACATTGACACCTCGACACTGACAGGATTTACTTAGTGATGATACGTATGCACAAACAAATAGATCGAAGATACGGCGCGAGAAATTTCAACGAAAAGGTGCGTCGGTCGATAAATATCGCAGATTTGATGCCAAGAATTATTTGATGGCTGGATGAAAGTACAGAGAACGCGGTAGATCATCGGGCTCCCTTGTATGGAAAGAGATCTTCAGGAGAACTACAAGCGCGCGTACGGTGTCCGGCTCGGATTTGGCCGACGGCCCGCCCTGCTGCTGATCGACTTTGTCAGAGGCTATTCCGATCCGGCCTGCGAGCTTTATGCTGAAGTCGAAGACAGTCTGGAATCGGCGCTGCGTATTCGCAGTGCGGCGCGCGCCGCCGGGGTTCCTGTGATTTTCACCCGCATGGACCTGCACGCCAAGTTTGGAAATGGCGGCTGGTTTCATGAGAAGGTCTTGCCGCTCCGCCATTTCTATCAGGGCAACGCCATGGGCGATCTCGCCGAGGGCATCGACCCGCAGCCGGACGAACTGCTGATCGGCAAGCAGTACCCGAGCGCATTTTTCGGCACCTCGCTCGCCTCAACCCTGACGTATCTCGGGATCGACAGCGTGCTGCTGACCGGCGTCACCACGAGTGGATGCATCCGGGCATCGTGCATCGACGCCATGTCGCATGGGTTCCGCACGATCGTCGTCGCCGATGCCTGCGGCGACCGGCACCCGTCTCCGCATGAGGCCAACCTCTTCGACATGAACGCCAAGTACGCCGACGTGGTCCGCGAAGGCGAGGTGATCGCCTATCTCGACAGCCTGCACGGCACGCTGGCGGCGGTGCAGAGCTGAGCGGCGATGACGGCACTTCGGGCGGGAGACTAGCAGCGATGGAATGGATCGTAGGCCTGCCAGCCCTTGGCCACACCGCGGAAGGCGGAACTGTTCGCGAATGGTTGAAGAAGGTCGGCGATCAGGTCAAACGCGCCGAGCCAATCGTCGTCGTTGAAAGCGACAAGGTCAGTCTCGAAATCGAGGCGCCGGCCGACGGCGTTCTGATCGCGATCGATGTGAATCCCGGATCGGAAGTGCCGACCGGGACCACGCTGGGCCGCATCAGCCAGGGCGCGGCACCAGCGACCTCCGCGAAGGTCGCATTGCGGCCCTCGGAAAAATCGGAAACGCCGCCGAAGACCGCTGCCGCAGGTCCAGTCGCCGCGCCGGCACCCGAGGCGCCGCGCTCGACCGCAAACGGCAAGTCGTACAGCGTGCGGTCCACGCCGCTCGCCCGCCGCATTGCCCGCGACAACGGCGTCGACATCGCGGCGGTGCCGAGCACTGGCCGGCATGGCGAGGTGCGCAAGGACGACGTGCTCACCGAAATCGCGCGTCGTCAGGCCACTGCTGCGGCCGAGCCGGCGCTGCAGGCGAAATCACCACCGGCGCCCCCGGAACCCACGCCGGCGCAGGGCCTGCCCGCGGGGCTCAGCCAGATGCGCCGCGCCATCTCGCGCCGCATGCTCGAGGCGTGGCGCAACCAGCCGATGGTCACGCTGTCTCGCACGGTCGATGTCACTGGCCTGATGGAGTGGCGGAACCGGATGAAGCAGCCGGCGACCATCACCGGCATTCTGGCGACAATCTTCGGGCGCTGCCTCGCACAGCACCCGCGCCTGAACGGGACGATCGATCAGGAGGGCATCCAGCTCAGCGCAGCGGTCAACCTTGCAATCGCCGTCGCCCTTGACGATGGCCTGATCGCCCCTGTCCTCACCAAGGTCGAAGCGAAGCCCGTCGCCCTTGTCGATGCCGAACTGGCCAACCTGATTTATCAGGCACGTGCTGGACGCCTCGCCGGCGCTGACACTGCCGGCGCCACCGCCTCCCTCTCCAATCTCGGCGGTTTTGGCATCTCGACCTTCACCCCCATCCTGACGCCGCCGCAGATCTGCGTGCTGGGCGTCGGCGCCGTCGAACGCGTCATGCGCGAAACAGCAACCGGATTCGGATTCCGCAGCGAATTGCACGTCTCACTGACCTTCGACCACCGCGCGGTCGACGGGGCGGACGGGGCGCGGCTGCTGCAGGATTTCGCCAGGCTGAGCGCGGACCCGGACCAGCTCCAACGCCCCGGAATGCCGGCCTGAGTCGCAAGGACAAACCATGGCACGCTCCAAGAATGACCTTAGCAACGAGCAGATGATCGACCTTTGGGTCGGGATGATGCGCATTCGCCGGTTTGAAGAAATGGCGCTCTATCAGACGACGCTGAACAACGTTTACGGCGGCGTCCACGCATACATCGGTCAGGAGGCTGTGGGGATCGGCGTCTGCGCCAACCTGCGCAAGGACGACGCGATCGCCTCCACCCACCGCGGCCATGGTCATTCGATCGCGAAGGGCGCCAGCATGAACCGCATGATGGCCGAACTCTTCGGACGCGAGGACGGCTACTGCCGCGGCAAGGGCGGCTCTCAGCACATTGCCGATTTCGACATCGGCATGCTGGGCGCCAATGGCATCGTCGGTGCCGGGTACGGTCTTGCCGCCGGCGCAGCGCTGCGCGCCAAGCGCAAGGGCACCGACCAGGTCGCCGCCTGCTTCTTCGGCGAGGGAGCGGTCTCGCGCGGCACCTTTCACGAAGTGCTCAACATGGCAGCGCTCTACAAGTTGCCGCTCCTCTTCATCTGCGAGAACAACAAGTGGTCGCAGTGGGTGCCAGTACAACAGAATGTCGCCGCGGCCGATATTGCCAGCCTCGCCGAGCCGCATGGCGTCCCGGGCACCAACGTCGATGGGCAGGATGTGCGCGCGGTCTACCTCGCCACGCGTCAGGCGGTGGAGCGCGCCCGCGCCGGCGAAGGTCCCTCGCTCCTCGTCTTCGATACCCAGCGCTACTATGGCCACAACAGCGCCGACATGCAGGTCTACCGTACCAAGGCAGACATTGCCCGCTTGCGCGCCGACACCGACCCGATCGCGCGTTTCGAGAAAGAGATCCTGCGCGCCGGCGTGGTCGACGAGGCCAAGCTTGCCGAACTCCTTAAGGAGATCGACGCCGAGGTCGAGGAATCCGTGGCGTTTGCGCTGAACAGCCCGCTGCCGTCCCCGGACCAGTTGACGGAAGACGTCTTCGCCCCTGTCGCCAACGCGTAAGAGAGAAAGCCGCAACGATGAACGTCGAGACACGCGAGCGCGGGTTGGCCAAGACCGAGATGCGAGAGATCACCTTTCGCGAGGCGCTGAAGGAAGCGCTGGCCGAGGAATTCGCGCGCAACCCCGATCTGTTTGTGATGGGCGAAGACCTGTTGCCGCAAGGCGGCGTCTTCGGCGTCCACGCCGGGCTGGAAGCCGATTACAGCGACCGCTTCATGCAGACCCCGATCTCGGAGGCCGCCATCGTCGGCACCGCCGTCGGCGTCGCGCTGAATGGTGGCGCGGTCGTCGCCGAGATCATGTTTTCCGACTTCATCACCTGCTGCATGGACGAAATCGTCAACCAGGCCGCCAAGATGCGCTACATGAGCGGCGGCCAGGCCAACGTGCCGCTCACCATCCGCGCGCCGTGCGGCATGGGGCTTGGCGTCGGCGCCCAGCACACGCAGTGCGTCGAGGCGTGGTTTGCCCATGTTCCCGGCCTGAAGGTCGTCGTTCCCTCGACCCCGGCCGACGCCAAGGGCCTGCTCAAGACCGCCATCCGCGGGCAGGACCCGGTGGTCTTCCTGGAATACAAGAAGCTCTATCCGATCAAGGGCCCGGTTTCCTCCGATCCCGACCTGCTCGTTCCCTTTGGTTCGGCCCGCACGCACCGCGCCGGCACCGATCTCACCATCGTTGCCACCGGTCACATGGTGCTGAAGGCGCTGGACGCGGCCGAGCGCCTCAGCCAGGAGGGCGTATCAGCCGAAGTGATCGACCCCCGCACGGTGGCGCCGCTCGACATGGACACGATCCTGCAGTCCGTCGAGAAGACCTCGCGGCTGGTCGTCTGCGACGAATCGACAATGACCTGCTCGGTTGCCTCCGAGATCGCGGCGACGGTTTCCGACCAGGGCTTCTTCTTTCTCGACGCACCGGTGAAGCGCGTCTGCTCGCCGAGCGTGCCGAAGCCGTTCAGCCCGGCGCTCGAGCCGCTTTCCATTCCGCAGGTCGAGGATATCCTCGCCGCAGCGCGCGAAGTGCTCTGAGACTACCGCGCAGGCGCGCCGGCAACGCTGGCACGCCAGCCCTGATCTTTAGGACGCGCGCATTTCAGGGACGGCAATATCGCCGTCCTTGACCACGGTAAGGCCATCGAGCACCAGGGTGGCGTTCCGGAGCGGCACATCGATGTGGCAGGGCGTATCGTTGTTGCCCCCGAGTTCCGTGTTCGGCCCGGTCGAGAACAGCACGTTGCCGTAGAACGACAGCGAATTGACGCCGACCTCGGCGTCACGCGTGCGCGTCACCGCGTTGTGGAACCACTTCGCCTGCCGGTGCAGGCCCCAGCCAATGTGTGAAATGGCGAATGCGCGCGGATCGTCGAAGCTGTTCATGTAGTCGCGGAGCAGTTCGGCATCCATTCCCGGTCCGCTGATGCGGCGCACGTAGCCGCCTTCGATGTCGAGCGTGACCGGCGATTCGATGTAGCGGCGGAAGTCGGTGATGAGATCGCCCGGCATGATCACGATGCGTCCGTTGACCTGACCGTCGCAGGCTTGGCTCAGCACCTGCCCGGTAGCGAAATGGTCCCAGCGGCCGGGCGTGTCGACGTAGCCGTACTGGGTGAGCACCGGATAGTCGCCGAGGATGTAAGTGACGTCGGTCCCGCCTGGCGAGGTGATGTGCATGGTGCGCCCCTTGGCGAGAAGCCGCTCGCCATATTCGACGCGGCGCCTGAGGTCGCGATCCGGAAACATCTGGCGAAGGATTTCGAACGGCTCGCGCACCATCAGCATGCGCGCGCCCGCGGCGGTTATCTCGCTCTGTTCAGGCGAGAAGAGCAGACCGACCAGATCAATCACCATGTCGGCGCCTTTCAGCGCCTCGACCACCGCCCGATTGCCAGTGATTGGCGTCTGACCGGTATGGTTCTTCGAATCGCGCACGCTGCGCGGCAGCACGCCGACCTGAAAGGTGCTGGCACCGAGCTCGCGCGCGGCAATCAGGAAGGCCCGCGCATAGTCGGCGCGGGTTTCCCCTTCCGTGAAAACGATCACCGTCTCGTGCGGCTTCACCGCACAGAGCTCAAGCTCGTCCTTGAACAGCCCGATCATTTCATACTCGGTCGCCATGACACCACCCGCTAGTTCGCTTGCGAAAATTGCTGCACGTCGCCGATGCACTGCGGCCGTCGGCCCGACCACGGCCGGGCGCGTTCCAGCTGGCCCGCGAGGGCAAACAAGAGGCTGTCGCTGCCGTACGCCGCACCAAACTGGACGCCGACCGGCAATCCCCGGAGGGCATCCGGAAGTGCCGGCGTCCAGTAGAGCGGCACGCTCATCGCCGGACAGCCCGAAGCATTGAAAATCGCGGTGAAGGGAGCGTGGGCCCAGAAGTCCGCGAAAAACCGGTCGAGCGAGCGACCTCTCCCGGCGAGTTTCCCGAGCAGTGGCGCGACGGCCGCCGTCACGGGCGATAACATCACGTCGAACCGCGTGAAGAACTGGCCCAGCGCCCGCGCCGCCATGTGCAGATCGTTCACCGCGGCGAGATAGTCGACGCCCAAACAGCGCCGACCTTCCTCTATCCATTCGAGATCGACCGGCTCGACCAAATCGCGCGTCAGACGATCGCCGTGGGCGCCAACCATGACCGCAAGGCCGACGCCGGCGATTGCGCGCCATGCCCGGCCAAGCCGCTCGCTGGCGAACGGCCACTCAGCCTCTTCGACCCGATGTCCCAGGTCGGCGCACAGCTCGGCGGCATCCGCGACCGCCGCCTGACAGTGACTGTCGACGGCATCGACGCCGCGGGTGATCCAGCCGATCACGAGCGGGCGCGGGTCAGCCTCCAGCGACTGCAGGAAGGGATTCTGCGGAGCCTCCACGGCGTAGGGATCGCCAATATCGGGACCCGACGTCGCATCAAGCAAGGCTGCACTGTCGCGAACGCTGCGCGTGATCGCGTGCGCGGTAGCCATGCCGGCATTTCCCTCGGCAACGCGCGGCCCCAGCGGATTTCTGATCCGCGTCGGCTTGAACCCGAAGACGCCGCAGTGTGCCGCCGGCACGCGGATCGACCCGGCGCCGTCCGAGGCGTGGGCCACCGGTACAATACCCGACGCGACCGCCGCGGCCGCCCCCCCCGAGGACCCACCCCCCCAGCGGCCCGGCGCCCACGGATTTCGCGTCGGGCCGAAAGCCTCCGGCTCGGTCGTGAAGCTCAGGGAAAACTCGGGTGTTTTCGTCCGGCCAAACGGCACAAAGCCGGCCGCCTTCAGCCGGCGCGCCAGCGTATCGTCCGTCTGGCAGATCGCGCCGTCGAACAGACGCGACCCCGAGGTCAGCGGCGTGCCCGTCATCGACAGGCCGGCATCCTTCAGAACAAGTGGCACGCCCCGGAATGGCCCAGCCGGCAATCCGTCCGCGATGCATGCCTCGGCTAACTCAGGGAATTTGTGGACCACCGAGCCGACAACACCGTCGCGGAATGACACTTCCGCGAGCGCACGCTCCAGCAACGCACGCGGGGTAACCTCGCCGGCCTCGATCAGGGCGGCCAGTCCGATCGCATCCTGCGCGCGGTAGTCGGCTCCATCCATCTCTACGATCTCGAAAGCCTACTCACCGGCCACCGCCTGCACCGCGGGGACGTCCTCCTCGTCGTCGGCACCGTAGCGCTCCTGAAGCTCCACCATCCGCTCCAGGCCGATGAAGGAGTTGAATTCCTCGAACGGCGTGAGCCGGCTGGTAATCGACGACGGCGTCCCCTCGCGCAGGAAGGTCTGCATCATTTCCTTGACCGCCTTGTGCATGGCAAGCAGCGGCTCAACCGGGCACAGCACGAAATCGAACCCAAGCGCATGCGCGTCCCTGAGCGAGATCGGCGGGGATTTGCCCGAGGGCACCATGTTGAACAGAACTGGCTTGCCGAGCGGCTTCAACTCGCGACCAATGCGCGCCATCTCCTCAAGGCTCTCCGGTGCATCGACATAAAGACCGTCCACGTCGACTTCGGCGTATCGCTTCAGCCGGGCGATCGCATCGTCGATGCCGGTCACCGCAACCGCATCGGTCCGCGCGACAATGAAGAAGTCGGGGTCGGTCCGCGCATCAAGCATCGCGCGGAGCTTCTGCTGCATCTCCGGAACTGGAATCAGCTCCTTGCCGGCGAAGTGACCGCACTTCTTTGGTTCGACCTGGTCTTCCAGATGAAGAGCAGACGCGCCCGCCTCCTGCCAAAGCTGCATCGTCCGGCGCGCTTCCAGAGGACCGCCATAGCCGGTATCCGCGTCGGCAAAGATCGGCACAGTGGTAACGCGGCAGATGCGCCGGATGTGCTCGAACATTTCGGTCTGCGAGAGCACGCCGAAATCGGGCTCACCGGCGAGCACGGCCGAAGCGGTAAATCCGCTGACAAATATAGCCGGCGCCCCCGCCTGCTCGGCGAGCAGCGCGGTGACGGCGTCGAAGGCGCCCATACAGACGAAGGGCGGCTTCTTGAACAGTTCACGAAACCGGGCAGAGCGGGTCACGCACGTCTCCTTGGGCGATGCACCGGGCTCAAGGCCCGATGCGATGTTTTTGGTTCTGGAAAATGAGCTTCAGCCGAACGAATGTCCGGTCGCGAACTCCTCCCGCCTCTCGCTTCCACGCAGCCGGGCGGCGGAATATTTGACGATGGCCATTCCCGACCGGGAATGTTAGATACGATGTTAGCGTAAACATTCCAAAGCCCGCTGTCCCCGCCCCGCGTCGCTGACGGCCACGTCGGCATCCCATCGGAAAGAGCGACCGAACGGTTCGACGGCCGGAATATTGGCTTACGCATAGATTCGCACCGGCGCCCGGCCGGCCGTGGACTGGGCCGCGCCGCAAGATGTGACAGGGAGAACGCATGCCGGGTTCGGCACAGAACGGTGGGGATAACTGGCGGCGCAAGGGCGCCGGCAGCAAGGGAGCCGGGTCTGCGCCGCGCAACCAGCCGCGCGGCGCGCGCATGTCCGATGTGGCGAAGATCGCGGGCGTTTCCGCAATGACCGTTTCGCGCGCCCTGCGCGATCCCAAGATTGTCAATCTCGAGACGCTGAAGCGCATCCAGTCCGCCATCGAGAAGGTTGGGTATCTGCCCAACCGGATCGCGACCAGCCTTTCGCTGCGTCGCTCCAACGTGGTTGGCCAGATTCTTCCCAGCCTTCGCGACTCGCTCTTCGTCGACACCATTCAGGGCGTCGCCGATACACTGGGCAACAGCTACAATCTGCTCATCGCCGACAGCGGCTATTCGCTCGAGGGCGAGGAGGCGGCGATCGAGGCATTCCTGAGCCAGAAGGTCTGCGGCCTGCTCCTTCACAACACCGATCACACGCCGCGCGCCCGCCGCATGATCAAGGAGGCCGGTGTTCCCTGCGTCGAGACCGGCAACCTGATCAAACAGCCGATCGACATGGCCGTCGGCTTCTCGAATTACGAAGCGGCCTTCGCCATGACCGAATACCTCATCGGCAAGGGCTATCGACGCATCGGCTTCATCAGCCTGCCGATCAAGGACAACGAGCGTGCGGCCAAGCGGCGCGAGGGATACGTGCGCGCGCTTCAAAAGCATGGCCGCGCGGTGGACAAGTCGATCATCATGGAATCGCAGCCCGGGCTGCGCAACGGCGGCCTCGCCTTTGCCCATCTCGTCAAGTCCAGGAAGGACCTCGACGCTGTCTTCTTGACCGGCGACGTGCTGGCCGTCGGTGCGGTGCTCGAGGCCGGCCGCCAGGGCTGGCGGATACCGAAGGATGTCGCCATCGCCGGCTCCGACGACAACGAACTGCAGGAGAATCTCCTGCCCACGCTCACCTCGATCCGCTTCCCCCGCTACGAAATCGGTCGGCACGCCGCGCGACTCCTGCTCGATCGCATCGAGACCGACGCGACGGATTCCGTCATCATGGACCTCGGGTTCAAGATCATGGAGCGGCAGAGCGCGTGACGGCAGCCGGCCAGAAGGGTTCGATCCCCCTGCCCCGCCCCGTCCGATCGTCTGTTCGCTCCCGGCCATTCGTGCCCTCTTGACGATAGTTCCGGCGCCTAGCGCGCCATGTACTGAATCTTGCCGAACATGACCTCGCGCTCGGCGTCGGTCATGGTGATCTGGGGCGGATGGTCGCCCACGACCTTGAATGCACGCTGCACCGCCGGCCGCGCGCCAACGGCAGCAGACCAGCGCTTCAGTGAGGGAAAATCCTCGATGTCGATGCCGCGTCGTTCCGGAAAGCGCATCCACGGAAACATCGCGATGTCGGCGATCGAGTAATCACCGGCAAAATATTCCGCCTCTGACAGCCGCTTCTCGACGACGCGAAACAGCCGCATCACCTCGTTGGCGTATCGCTCTTTCGCGTAGTCGACCTGCACTGCCGCGGTATGATGAAAGTGGTTGTACTGCCCGATCATCGGTCCGATGCTCGCCATCTGAAACATCAGCCACTTCAGGCAGTCGTAGCGAGCCGCGCCCGACGCTGGCATGAACCTGCCGTACTTGTCGGCGAGGTAGATCAGGATCGCGCCACTCTCGAAAAGCTCGATCGTCTTGCCGTCGGGACCGTCGCTGTCACGCAGCGCCGGAATCTTGTTGTTCGGCGACAGCTTGAGAAACGCCGGCGCGAACTGGTCGCCCGCGTGGATGTTGACCGGGTGCACCTGGTAGTCCACCTGCAGCTCTTCGAGCATGATGTGTATCTTGTGGCCGTTTGAGGTGGCCCAGGTCCACAATTCGATCATCGTCGTCTTTCCGATCTTCACAGTTTGCCGGTTACGGGCGGGCCCTAGAGGGGCGCATTGCCGGCGGTCGTCTCGAAACCAAAATAGGCGCTCTCCAACGTCCCATCGGTCAGCTCGCTGCCCTTGCCTTGCAACACGATCTGGCCGTTCCGCATGACATAGACTCGGTCAGCGACTTCGAGCGCCCGATGCGTGCTCTGCTCGACGACAAGCAGCGTGTTGCCCTCTTCGCGGAGCTGATTGAGAATCTCGTAGACGCGGTCGACGATCTTCGGCGCGAGTCCGAGTGATGGCTCGTCGACCAGCATCAGCTTCGGCCGCGTCATCAACGCGCGCGCGATGACAAGCTGCTGCTGCTCGCCGCCCGAAAGCTTGCCGCCGGGCGTCGACAGGCGCTGGCGCAGGAACGGGAAATGCGCCAGCACCCGCTCGAAGTCCTCGGCCACCGCCGCTCGATCCCGCCGCATGTCCGAGCCGATGCGGATGTTCTCTTCCACGGTTAGCTGCGAAAAAACGTGACGCCCCTCCGGAACCAGCGAGATGCCGCGCCTGGCGATCTGCTCCGGTCCGAGGCCACCAATTGATTCGCCATTGAGCCGAACGGTCCCCGACACCGGCTTCTGGGCGCCGGCAATGGTCATCATGGTCGTCGATTTGCCCGCGCCGTTGGGCCCGACGATGCACACAAATTCGCCGCTGCCGACTGAGAAGCTGACGCCACGCACCGCGGTCGTGCGTCCGTAGCGGACTTCGATGTCGGAGACGTCAAGCACGGGACTTTTCCGATCTTGTTCCGAGATAGGCGCGGATCACCTCGGGATGCCGCTGGATATCCGCGGCCGCGCCCTCGGCAATCTTGCTGCCGCTGTCGATGACGCAGATGCGATCGCACACCCCCATCACCAGCCGCATGTTGTGTTCGATCAGAAGCACGCCGCAGCCGAAGCGCTTGGGAATGCGCGCGATGAGCGCCATCAACTCGTCGCACTCGGCGTCGTTGGTTCCGGCCGCCGGCTCGTCGAGGAAGACGAAACGCGGCGCCATCGCCAGCGCGCGTGCCAGGCCGACGCGCCGCTCGTCGCCGTAGGCAAGCGAGTTGGCGCGCACGTAGGCCTTGTGGTCGAGGTTCATCCACACCAACACATCCCACGCGCGCTTGCGCGCGGCCGCGCCCGCCAGACCGGTGCCGATGGCGGCCGCTTCGAGGTTTTCCAGAACGGTGAGGTCGCGGAACAGACGCACGGCCTGGAACGTACGGGCGACGCCCCGGTCGGTCCGCTGCAAAGGACCGAGCCGCGTGACTGTCTCGCCATTGATGATCACGTCGCCTTCGGTCGCCTGCTGAAAACCGGTCAGCACGTTGACCATCGTCGTCTTGCCGGCCCCATTCGGCCCGATGAGCCCCACGATCTCGTTGTTGCCCATGGACAGGTTGAGATTCGAGATGGCGGCAAGCCCGTCGAACCTGACCGAGATATCGCGAGCCTCGAGCCGGGAGCCTGCCGTCGCCTCGGATGCGCCGGGGCCAGAAGCCTCGATGCGGGCGACGGCCTCGGCACGGTTGCGCTCAGCCGCGTTGGTCCGGCGCGCGAACGGCCAGGGTACCTCACGGCCGTTCGTGAGGCCCGAGCTGCGCACGATCAGGATGGCGAGCATCATGACCGCGAGTCCAAGCTCGCTGAACCCATGCGGCATCTGTACCGTGGAGTTTGCCACCTGCAGGCCCGCCTCGAACTGGCGCAGGACTTCCGTGATCACCGACACCGCCACCGCCCCGACCACCGCGCCGGTCAGGCTTCGCTGGCCGCCGATCATCAGCATGGCAATGAGAATGAAGGTTTCAGGGATCCAGAACGCGGAGACTGCGATCGATCCGATGAAATGCGCCTTGAGCAGGCCGCCGATGCCCATGAAGGCAGCACTCAGCCCGAACGCCAGAACGCGCTCGCGATAGACGCGGATGCCGCTTGCCCGTGCCGCGACGGCGTCGTCACGCGAGGCCCTGAGCGCCAGACCGAAGCGCGATTTCTGGTACAGGGTCGCTACCACCAGCGCCGCAATGACCCACCCGAACGCGACCCAGTCGTTGACGTAGATCGGGATGCCGACAAGCGTGCTCGCCCCGAAGGTCCAGGCGTCCCAGTTGGCATAAACCGTGTTGAAGATGACCATGACCGCGAACGTGCCGATGCTGATCGCAATGCCCCGCATGCGCATCAGCGGCAGCGCCGTAATCAGCGCGACGACGCCCGAAAATACGCCTGCCGCAATCGCCGCCGGCAGCATGGGGAACTGGTTGTTGGCCAGAAACCCCGGCAAGGAGAGCGCAAAGCCCTTCTTGAAAGGCGTCATCGTCAGCCACGCATCGGCATAGGCGCCGATCATGGCGTAGGTGATGTGGCCGAAGGCGATGATGCCGGAATTGCCTATGAAGATGTAGAGGCCGATCACCATCACCACCTCGATGAGGATGTTGGTCATGGTGAACATGAGCACGGTGCCGCCGCACACGTTGATGAAGAGGGTTGCGCCAAGCAGGAACAGCCCGAGCACTAGCGGCTCCCAGAAGTAATGCAGGACGCGCAGCGGTCTGTCGTCGCCGGCCGCCATGGTCATGCGCTCGTCGGAGGTCGCCGTGGTCATACCCGCTCCTCGACCGACTTGACCTTGATGAGGCCGCTCGGGCGTATCAGGAGGATGAGGATAACGAAGGCAAACACGAAGGCATCGCGATCGGCGCGGATGCTGACCGGCAGCATGACCTGAAAGAAAACATTGGTGATGCCGACGAAGAAGCCGCCGAGCACCGCACCGAACACGCTCCCCATGCCGCCGATGACCGTGGCGACGAACCCCGCCATGACGAGCGGCGCCCCGACGTCATAGGCGAGGGTTCCGCGCTGGACCACGTAGAGCAGCGAAACGACCGCAGCCAGGAACCCGGAAACGCCGAAGGCGGCCGCGATCACAAAGTTGGCCCTCACCCCGAGCAGGCGCGCCATCGTGAAATTTTCCGACGCGGCGCGCATCTGGCGACCTATCGGCAGCTTGTGGAGGAACAGGGTCAGAAGGCCGAGCAGGATGATGGTCGAGGCGATGGTGACCAGCTGCAGCAGCTGCAGGCGGATCCCGCCAACCGGCACCTGGACCTGGAGAAACGGCCACAGATCGACGCCCTTTGACCGCCCGCCGTAGATCATGATGATGGCGTTCTGGATGAAGTAGCTGACCGCAAACGAGGCAATCATCAGCACCGAAGGATCGGCGCCACGCAGCGGCTTGAAGGCGACGCGCTCGCAAACGATGGCGATCAGGATGAGGATGGCGCAGATCGCCACGATCGTGGCCAGCGCCGGCCAGTTGCCGATGTACATGATCGCGGTCGGACTGGCGGAGGGAACGATGAGGGCGTAGGCGCCCAGCGAAATGAAGTCGCCGTGGGCGAAGTTGACCAGCCGCATGATGCCGAACACCAGGCTGATGCCAAGCGCCGTCAGCGCAAAAAGGCTGCCGAGGCTGAGTGCGTCGATGATGTTCTGAATGATGACCTGCAAGGCGACTCTCGCTGAACAGCTTGCATCCCGGATGTCGATCTCCGGCGGCAGACCATATGCCGCCGGAGCACTCTCAGCAGGCGACCAGCGCCGGGTGACTTACTGACCCTTGAAGATCAGCTGCATCGGGGGCGGGTCAGGCAGGCCGACGATGTCGACGAAGTAGCCCTTGCCGTCCTTGATCCCGACGATTGTGTACGGCCGGGTCAGGCTGATGTGAAGGTCAGCCGTGTAGCTCGTCGGACCCACCGCAAGCGGCTCGTCCTTGAACTTGTTGAGTTCGGCCAGAACCTTGTCGCCGTCGGTCACGCCCGCGCGGTTGATTGCCAGAGCGAACGCCTCGATGACGCTGTAACCGGCCAGCGCCAGCGAACTCGTCGGCTTCTGGCCCGTCACCTTCTCGAGCCGCTTGAAGTACTCGTTGACGAACGGCCGCGGATCGTCGCCGAACAGGGAAGCCTGCACGGTGGCGTAATGGTCGTTGAGGTTCGGAATGGCTTTCGTCCAGTCGTCGCCATCCATCGAGTCCGGGTTGGTGATCGGGGTCATGATGCCGGCCGCGCGAATCTGCTTCACCGCGCTGACGTCGCCGCCGCCGTAGGAGCAGATCTCGATGAAGTCGACCGGCGTCTTGGCGGTCACATCCTTGAGCCTGGTGATCTGCGACGCGATCGAGGCGTCATCCTGCTTGAAGACGTCGTCGCCGACAATCGTACCGCCATCCTTCTGGAAGTAAGACTTGAAGCCGGAACAGATGCCCTTGCTGTATTCGATCGTGTCGTCGTGCAGCACGTAAGCCTTCTTCCAGCCCTTCTTGGTCGCCGCCCAGTGCCCCATCGTGGCACCGATCGTGACCGAGGAATCGTTCATCGAAAACGCGTAGGGCCCGATGCCCTGAACGCCCATTTTGGCATCCGACGCGCACAGCGAGAACGTCGGAATCTTGGCGTCGTTACCGACCGTCGCCGCGCCCGCACCCATGTCGTAGTCGCACGACACGACCATGAACTGGGCCCCCTGTGCCAGCACCGACTGCCCGGCCTTTGCGCCCTCGGTCTGGTCCGACTTGGTGTCGGCGAATACCGCACGCAACTTTCGTCCGAGCACACCGCCCTTGGCGTTGATATCGTCAATCGCCAGCAGCGCTCCCTTCGAGTCAGGCCCGTCGTACTGGGTCATCCAGCCGCTTTGCGCGATCGCAAAGCCGATGACGATATCGTTGTCGGCCGCCTGAGCCGAATACGACGCCCCCGCTAGCCCGAGGGTGGCAAGCCCACCCACCAACCACAATGCTGTCCTTCTCATCGCACGCTCCTTTGTAATCCAAGATCGTCGCATAGACACGCCCTGCTCTCCGACGACTTGATCTGGAATTGAACGATCCGAACTTCCGACTAACATCCAAGTTTATGTTAGCGTTCACATAGCAGGCCACTCGACGAGGCGCCGAAGCGCTCCGGCGAATTTGCCACCAGTGTCTGCGCCAACGCCATCCACCATGCGCAGAAGCCTGCAAAAAGCGCGCCCCGGCAGCGGGGCCATATGTTGAGAAAAATTGGGCGACATTGCCGAAAGCCCGCCAGCCAGGGGCAATCTGCGGGCGCGGCGAACGAGGGCCGGATCGACCGCCCGATGTGGCGTCGGACCATAAAGCCCGTCCGTACAGCCTGCTTCACCCACGCACGAACCCAGAAGCATCCATCGATCCAAAATCGCCGAAGGAAACCAATTCCTATGTTAGCGCGAACATGTCACAATTAACTTGCGATGACAAGCGAAAGACAGCGACTTTCCCCCTCGCAACACGAGCTGTCGGGTTTTGGCTCGCCGGCGCACCGTTGCTGCTGCCGGATGGGAGCCCGCGTCGGGTCGGTCAGACAGTCGTGGCAGCGTGAGGCTTCGGCCTATCGTGAATGGCTGTTCACGGCGCGATCCGGATAGGACCGTGGCGTCGCCGAAATGCTGTCGAGACGCTCGACCTCTTCGGACGCGAGCTTGAGCTCCGCACCGGGAAGATTGCGCTCGAGCTGCTCGACGGTACGCGCGCCGACGACGACGGAAGCGACGGCCGGCCGTGTCAGCAGCCAGGCCAGTGCGACTTCGCCGTGGGTCGCGCCGTGGGCTGCCGCGATCGCACCGACCGCGTCAAGGATCGCCCAGTTCTCTTCGGTCGCGCGGCGCTGCCAGGACTCCTCCCATTCATCGGGCGTCGAGGCGATGCGCCCTGCCCCCGCCGGCGGCCGGTCGCGACGATACTTGCCGGTGAGGAAGCCGCCACCAAGCGGGCCCCACGGCACGATGCCGACGCCCTCGCCGGCGCACATGTCGGAGAACTCGCTCTCGATGTCGCGCACGACCAGGCTGTACTGATATTGCGCCGCGACAAACCGCGCCCAGCCATGGTGATCGCCGAGGCCAAGCGCCTTCATAACTTGCCACGCCTTGAAGTTGGAGACGCCGATGTAGCGAACCTTGCCCGCGGTAACGAGATCGTCGAAAGCGCGGAGCGATTCCTCCAGCGGCGTCCAGGCATCCCATCCGTGCATGTAAAGCACGTCGATGCGATCGGTCTGCAGACGCCTGAGGCTCGCTTCGACGGAATTGAAGATATGATAGCGCGACAGCCCCGCCTGATTGGCATCGCTGCCCGTGGGCCAGCGCACCTTGGTGGTGACGACGAGCCGATCGCGCGATGCCCTGATCGCGCTGCCGACAATCTCCTCCGCCGCGCCGCCGGCATAAACGTCGGCGATGTCGAAATGGTTGCCGCCCGCCTCGAGGTAGCGGCCAATGATGCGGGCGGCGACGTCGGCGGGCACCCCGCGGTCGCTCTTTTCGCCGAAGATCATGGTGCCCAGTGCAAGCTCGGAGACAAGCAGGCCCGAGTTGCCGAGACGGCGGTGCTGCATGGGAAAATCGCCTTATGAAGTTCGCTGCTAGGATTTCACCGAACCGGCGAGCAGCCCGCGCACGAAATAGCGCTGCAGCGTGAAGAAGACCGCAAGAGGCAGGATCATGGAAATGAACGCGCCGGCCGTCAACAAATGCCAGTCGTCGCCGCGCGAGCCGACGATTTCGGCAAGCCGCATGGTCAGCACCTGCACGCCCGGCTGACTGCCGATGAAGATGAGCGCCACCAGATAATCGTTCCACACCCACAGGAACTGGAAGATGGCGTAGGACGCCAGCGCCGGCGCCGCCAGCGGAATGATAAGGCGAAAGAAGATGGTGAAGTGCGAGGCGCCGTCGACGACCGCCGATTCCATGATGTCGCGCGGCAGCGCCGAAATGAAGTTATAGAGCAGGTAGATGGCGAGCGGGATGCCAAAGCCGGCGTGCGCCAGCCACACCGCGAGGTAGGTGCCGTTGAGCTTCAGCCGCACATAGTCGCTGAGCACCGGGACCAGGGCGAGCTGGAGCGGGACGACGAGCAGCGCCACCACCACCGCGAACAGGAATTTGCGCCCGGGAAAACTCATCCACGCGAAGCCGTATGCGGCGAAGGCCGCGATCACCACCGGAATGACCACCGCCGGAATCGTGACCGCCAGCGAATTGAACAGCGCGCCGGAGAGGTCGTCCCCCTTGTATGTGTGTTTCACGCCATTGATGTCGGTGAGCTGGTACTCCTTGCCGGTCAGCACGTCGAAATAGTTCTCGAGCGTGAACTTCGGCACACCGGTCCACTCCTGATCCTGGACCTCGATGCGGCCGGCGCGCTTGTTGCCCACCCATACCACGCGCTTGTTGCCGGGCGTCGCGATGCCGTCGCGGAACTGTTCGAAGGTGCCGGTAGCACCGGCCACGGTCATCGTCTGGTTATGGTCGCCGTTCGGCAGCGGCAGCGTCGAGATCGTCGCCCATTCGCGATGGGGAAACACCGTCCACCAACCGCTGGTCAGCACATCGTCGCGCGTACGGAACGACGATACGAACAGGCCGAACGTCGGCACCAGCCACAGCAGGCAGATGACGAGCAGCGTGCCGTTGACGATGAGATCGGGCAGCCGGTTGCGCACGGGTTCTGAGGTCGTCATCGCTCGCTCCGGCGCAGTTGGCGAAGGTTATAGACAATGATCGGCGCGACGGCGACAAGCAGGACGATGGCGATCGCCGAGCCGAGACCGAAATTCCGGTTGGAGAAATACTGATTGTAGAACTGGGTCGCGATCACGTCGGTGCCGTACTGACCTCCGGTCATCACGATGACCACGTCGAATATCTTCAGCGTGAAGATGATGACGGTTGCCGCCACCGTGATGACGGTGCCTTTGATCGCCGGCAGCATGATCTGGAAGAAGATGCGCAATTCCCCGGCGCCGTCGACGCGCGCCGCCTCGATCATCTCGCCGGAGACCCCCTTCAGTGCCGCCGAAAATAGCACCATGGCAAAGCCGGTCTGCGCCCACACCACGATGACGATGAGGAACAGGTTGTTCCACGGCTGTAACTGGGCGATCCACGCCTGCGGCTGGCCACCGAACGCCACCACGATGGCGTTGAGCAGCCCGATCTGTGAATCGCTGACGTCGCGCACCGCGTAGACGAACTTCCAGATGACGCCGGCGCCCACCAGCGAGATCGCCATCGGCATGAAGACGATCGATTTCGCCAGCTTCTCGAAGCGGCTGCGATCTGCCAACGCTGCGACGGCGAGCCCCAGAATGACCGTGAACGTCGCCCCGAAGACAAGCCACATGAGGTTGTTGCGGAAGGTCACCAGCATCGCCGGATCGGTGAAGACCGTGACGTAGTTGCCGAGCCCAATGAAGGCCGATCCATCGCGGTTGAACAGACTGGCGATCAGCGTCCGCACTGCCGGAGCCGCCAGGAAGTAGACCACCATGACAATCGCCGGGCCGATGAAGATGAATGGCTGCAGGCGCACCGCCCAGCGCAGCGGCATGAGTTCGATGATGCGGCTGGCGACAAAGAAGAACAGCGCCAGCGTCCC
>Ga0265313_10000361_pt1 | contig 49331 bp, 50 predicted proteins | sample 4123metaG_FD_203122 | JGI IMG/M metagenome (GOLD analysis project Ga0265313, IMG submission 203122) | Rhizosphere microbial communities from Carex aquatilis grown in University of Washington, Seatle, WA, United States - 4-1-23 metaG | ecosystem: Host-associated > Plants > Roots > Rhizosphere >... | reverse complement strand
CAAATCGCATCCGTCGAACTCCCTCGTGAACGACCGCCCGGTCCATATCCGCCCCCTCTTTGGAGCGACTCTAGAACCGGACAGATCACGAGCTACAAACACCGGACACATCACGAGCTAACTACAATTTTCGCAACGGGCCGTTGACATGCGTCGACGCCACGCCTAGGTTTGTCTTTAGATTCGATGATTCTGGAAATATCGTAACGAGATGGAAGGTGGACAGCATGAAGACAAGCGGGGCGATCGCCGCCCTCGGCGCCTTGGCGCAGGAGACGCGGTTGGCGATATTCCGGCTGCTGGTGGAGCAGGGGCCGGCCGGGCACGCCGCCGGCGTCATCGCCTCCAAGCTGGATATCCCCGCCTCCTCGCTGTCGTTCCACCTCGCCCAGCTCAGCCACGCCGGCCTGATCGTGCAGCGCCGGGAAAGCCGGTCGCTGATCTATTCGGTCGATTTCGCGGCGATGAACGGGCTGATGGGTTACCTGACGGAAAACTGCTGCGGCGGAGATGCCAGCGCCTGCGCGCCGGTCTGCAATCCGCTCGCGTCCGCGAAACAGTCCGCCAAGACCAGGAGGATCGCATGAAGCGTCTGCATGTGAGCGTGGCCGTCGATGACCTCGCCCAATCCGTCCGTTTCTATTCGACCCTGTTCGGCGCCGAGCCCAGCGTGCTCAAGCCTGACTACGCCAAATGGATGATGGAGGATCCGCGGGTGAACTTCTCGATTTCGTCCCGGGTCGATCTGTCCCGAGGCGACGCGACGGGGCTCGATCACCTGGGCATCCAGGTCGACAGCCGCGAGGAGCTGGCGGATATCGCCGACCGGCTTGCGACTGCGGGCCGCGCCGTCTTCGACCGTGGCGAGGCCCATTGCTGCTACGCCCACTCCCACAAGGCCTGGGTCCGCGACCCCCAGGGCATCGCCTGGGAAACCTTCTTTACGTTCGGCAGCTCGACGACCTACGGCGAGGATCGGACGACCGAAGCGAAGCCGGTCGATGCGAAGAAGCAGGCCTGCTGTGCGCCGGCGGAGAGCTGCTGCGCGGACAATGCAGCCTGAGGCACGTCACGAGGAGGATTCGTCTTGGCCGATCGAACCTACAACGTGCTCTTCCTGTGCACCGGCAATTCGGCGCGCAGCGTCATGGCCGAGGTCCTGCTCAATCATTGGGGCAAGGGTCGCTTTCGCGCCTTCAGCGCCGGCAGCCACCCGACGGGGCGCATCCATCCCTTCACCCTCGACCTGCTGACTGGCCTGAAGCTGCCGACCGCGGGCTTGAGGAGCAAGAGCTGGGACGAATTCGCCTTGCCCGATGCGCCGATGCTGGACTTCGTGTTTACGGTCTGTGACCAGGCAGCCGGCGAGGTTTGCCCGGTTTGGCCGGGCCAGCCGATCACCGCGCATTGGGGTTTTCCCGATCCGGCGGCCTTCGTCGGCCCCGACGTCGAGAAGCGCGCCCTGTTCGCGGACGTGTTCCGCCAGATCGAAAACCGGATCAAGATCTTCGCCGCTCTCCCCCTCGAAAAGCTGGACCGGCTGGCGATACAGCGTGAGGTCCGAGCGCTCGGGACCAAGCTCGGTGCCCATTGACTACCATGGTGCACACATTCTGCCCGGTTGCTTCGAACGATCGGGAATGGGGCCAGTTTTCGGCAGCCCTTGCGGCGGCGGGACTGCCGGTCGATGACCTGCTGACGGCAGGACAGAGCTTCTACCAGATGTCCGATGTGGATGGGCCGATCGCCTTCGGCGGTTTCTACGTCGCCGAGACGGAGGGGCTGCTTCGTTCGATTGTCGTCCTGCCGGGTCGCCGTCGCGGGGGCATCGGCGGACGGCTCGCGGAATTCCTGCTCGATCGAATGAAGCGAAGAGGCGTCGAGCAAGTATGGCTCTTGACCACGACGGCCGAGCCTTTCTTCGAGAAACACCACTTCAAAGTCATGCCTCGAGACGAGGCTCCCGCGGCCATCGCTGGAATCCGCGAGTTCGCGCATCTCTGCCCAGCATCAGCGGTGCTGATGTGTCGAAACCTGCTTTAGCGGCACAGCGCGCTTCTGCGGACCTGATCCGCCGCGCAGTGGCGGAAGGGATTGGAACCGCTCTGCTGGTCGCCGTCGTCGTCGGCTCGGGCATCATGGCAGCGGCGCTTGCGGCGGGGAATTCGGCGGTCGCTCTTCTGGGCAACACGCTTGCCACCGGGGCCGCTCTTCCGGTCCTGATTCTCGTGTTTGGCCCCCTGTCGGGGGCGCATTTCAATCCGGCCGTCACGCTCTACTTCGTCGCCCGCAGGGGGTTTCCGATTCGGGATGCCCTGGTCTATGTCGTGGCCCAGGTGATCGGCGCCATCGGCGGCACGATCCTGGCGCATGCCATGTTCGGATTGGACCTGCTACAGGTCTCCCATCACGACCGTGGCGGCGTCGGCCGGATGCTCGGCGAGTTCGTTGCCACGGCGACGCTTCTAGCGACGATCGTGGGCACCGACAGACGAAATCCCGCAGCGACGCCCTTTGCGGTCGGGCTTGTGATCAGCGCCGGGTATTGGTTCACCTCATCGACATCCTTTGCCAACCCGGCGGTGACCATCGCGCGCAGCCTATCGGACAGCTTCGCGGGCATTGCCCCCGGCTCGGTCCCGGGTTTCATCGTCGCGCAAATCGCGGCCGTAGCCGTGGCGGCGGCGGCTTTCGGCTGGCTGTTCAGCGAGGGGCCCCGGGTCGAGGCGAGTGCGGCCCTCGATCGCCCCAGCCCCGCTCGGCTCGAGAGTTAGCTGCCGGCATAGGGGGCCGACACTCGAGCCATTGCCAAGCCTGGATAACTGCCGTAGCGGAATGTCCGGGCGAAGCCTTTTCCAGGTGTCTCAGTGTCGGAATCGAATTCAGCGACGCCAAAGGCCACTCTCGGCGTCTCCGCCGTGGTGGCTGCTTCCGGTGCATTCTGGGGCCTCTGGTGGATTCCGCTGCGTTTCCTGGAAAGGCACGGGCTCACGGGGAATTGGGCCAGTGTTACGCTGAACGCAGCCGCGGCGCTGATCATCATGCCCATCGTATTGTCCAGACCCTGGCCCAGCGGGCAGGATTTGCGCCGGCTCATGGTGGTAGGCCTGCTGGCGGGATTTACCTTCGCCAGCTGGAATCACGCGCTTCTCTATGGCGCCGTCGTCCGGGTCACCCTGTTGTTCTACCTTTCTCCGATCTGGGCGTCGTTGCTGGGAATACTTCTGCTCGGGGATTCCATAGGGCCCGGGCGGGTGCTTTCGATCGTGCTCGGGTTGTCCGGTGCGTCCGTGATCCTGGACTTTCGGGGATTCCTGCCACTGCCGCATGGCAATGCCGAGTGGCTGGCACTGGCCTCGGGCATGGCATTTGCCTTTGCCACGGTTTACGTCCGGAAGACCCATGACCTGGGGGCCCTCGAGAAGACATTGGCCAATAGCGTCTTCGCGGTGCCCTGCGCTCTGGCCTTCCTTGTCGTCGTTCCCGCGGCGCCGCCGACATTGGGCACGCTGGTGGGGGCCCTGCCCCTGATATTGCTGAGCTGCATCTGGCTCGTGCCCGTGGGGTTTCTGATTCTCTGGGGCGCCGGTCGGCTCGACCCGGGCCGGGTCTCTATTCTTCTGCTGTTCGAGGTACTGGCTTCGGCGATCAGCGCCGCTCTGTTTGCCGGCGAGCCCTTCGGGTGGCGCGAAGGCGCCGGCTGCTTCCTGATCGCCAGCGCCGGTGTTGTCGAAGGGATAAGCCAGCTACGCGCAGGCTGAAGATCGGCGCCTCACTTCAATCCTGATCGACAAGGGGCCGCGCAAGCGCCGACGGAAAGTCCGTGCTATCCGCCGGTGACGTTCATGTGCCGCGGCACCGCCGGCATCAGGTGGCGCCGGTCGATGATGAAATCATGGCCCTTGGGCTTGCGGGCGATGGCCTCGGCGATAGCGGACTCGAGCCTCGCCTCGTCGGCGCCGGCGCGCAAGGGCGCGCGAAGGTCGGCCGAATCCTCCTGGCCGAGGCACATGTAGAGCATGCCGGTGCAGGTGAGCCGCACCCGGTTGCAGCTTTCGCAGAAGTTATGGGTGAGCGGGGTAATGAAACCGAGCTTCCGCCCCGTCTCGGCTATGCGCACGTAGCGCGCCGGCCCGCCGCTGCGGTAGTCGATGTCCTGGAGCGTCCAGCGCCGGGCGAGGCGGGCGCGGACCAGGGACAGGGGTAGATACTGATCGAGCCGGTTCTCGCCCCCGATGTCGCCCATGGGCATGACCTCGATCAGGGTCAGATCGAACCCCTCGCCGCCGCACCACTCGATCAGCTGGTCGAACTCGTCCTCGTTCACGCCCTTGAGGGCGACGGCGTTGATCTTGACCGCGAGCCCGGCCGCCTTGGCCGCGGCCAGCCCTTCCATCACCTGCTCCAGCCGGCCCCAGCGGGTAATGGCGGTGAACTTGGCCGGGTCCAGGGTGTCGATCGAGACGTTGATCCGGCGTACGCCGGCGTCCGCGAGCTCGCCGGCGAAGCGGGAGAGCTGGCTGCCGTTGGTGGTGAGCGTCAACTCGTCCAGCGCGCCCGAGGCCAGATGGCGCGAGAGGCCGCGCACCAGGCTCATGACATTGCGGCGCACCAGCGGCTCGCCGCCGGTAAGGCGAAGCTTGCGCACGCCCGAGGCGACGAAGGCGCTGCACAGGCGGTCCAGCTCCTCCAGCGAGAGGATCTCCGCCTTCGGCAGGAAGGCCATGTCTTCCGCCATGCAGTAGACGCAGCGGAAGTCGCAGCGGTCCGTTACCGATACGCGCAGATAGCTGATGCTTCGTCCAAAGGGGTCGATCATGCCGTCCGGCTTCGCCTGGCTATATCCGGCAGAATATAGTGCGCCTGCGGTCGTCTGTCGTCCCTGCGGAGGGTAGGGGTATAGCCCGGCCGGACCGGATCATTTCTGCTCCATCCAGAAGACATCGGGTTGGTAGAGGCCGAAATAGGCCCCCGGTTCCCAGTTGTAGAAATCCCGTTCCGGCAGATTGTGCAGGCGCGGATTGGAGGCCACCGGCTGGGGCACTTCGCCCACGATCCCGATGGTGAACAGCTGGTCGGCCGCGAGCTTTACGATCTGGCGCCAAGCCTTGACCTTGTCCGATTCCTTGCCCGCGTCGCGCCAGTCTTTCCACAGCGTGGCCAGTTGGGCCGCCGCGGGCAGGTCGATGGCCTGGCCCTTGCTGCCGCTGCTTTCCTGATAGAGGCCCCATTGGGGCCATTGCAGCTGATCCTCGTCGGAGGGGGCGAATTCGGCCGGATCCATGTCAGGCGTGGCGAGGCCATCGGCCAGGCCGTCGGCGATGGACATGAGCGTCACGCCGGCAAGGACCCGGTCGTGGAAGGCGCTCGGAAGCGGCGCGCCGATCATCAGCTCGACGCCGATCTTGCGCCAGGTCTCCTGGATCATCCGCAGGACCTGCAATTCCGCCGGGCTTCCCTGGGTCGCCACCAGCAGGGACAGAAGCCTGCCGTCGGGAAGCCGGCGAAGTCCGTAGTTCTTGTCGAGCTTCAGGCCGACGGAATCCATCAGTTCCTGCGCCCGTGCCAGGTCGTATTCGGCCCAGGCCTTCTGGGTATCGGGATCGAACAGGGGCGAGTCCGGCAGGAGCGTGTTCGCCCGCGGCTTGCCATCGCCGCCATAAAGCGCGGCGTTGATGGCGCGCCGGTCGATGGCAAGCGACAGCGCCCGGCGGAAACGCAGGTCGCGCAATACGCCTCGCCAGACGGGATCGGCGGAATTGAGGTTGGGGTAGAGCGCCAGCTCCGACCCGCGCCCGCTGGGCCACAGCGAGAGCCTGATCGTGCCTTTCTTGGCCGCCGCCTCGAGCAGCGGCAGATCGTCCAGGCCGAGGCCCGTCGCCTGCAGGTCGCTCTTGCCGGCGGCGACCGCGGCAGGGATATCCGCCTTGCTCTCCGGGATCAGGACGACCCGGTCGATGTAGGGAAGCTGGCGCCCGTGCTCGTCGACCCGGTGATAGAACGGGTTGCGCACGGCCACGTAAACCTCGCTGTCCGGGCGCGAAAGATTGACCCAGGGTCCGAGGGTCGGCATCTCCGGATTGGAGAAATTGAGCGGGTCGTCCTTCAGGCGGTGCAAGTCCGTCCAGCTGTCGAGCTTCGCCTCGGCCAGCAACCGGTCGACGGCCTTCGCCCCGGCATATTTCGGATTGAATTGGTTCAGGTAGTGGGCCGGCCGGTAGATCACCAGCGGCACGGCGGCGGCGAGCGCCGGGATGAAGGCCTGATTGGGCTGCTCCCAGCTGTAGCGGACCGTGGTCTCGTCGATCACCTCGAAGCGAGGCGGCTTGCCGTTGACGAGAAGAGCCGGCGGCAACCCGTCCGGATTGAGCTTGGGATCGTTGGCGACCTCCTCCCAGTAGTAGCGGAAGTCCTCCGCGGTGAAGGCCGATCCGTCGGACCAGCGCTGCCCCTTGCGGAGATGAAAGGTGAAGACACGCCCGTCGGCGACCTCGAAGCTCTCGAGGATATCGGGCACCAGCCTGTATTGCTCGTCATAGACCACGAGACGCGAATAGGCGAAGGGCAGCAGCGCGCGGGCATCGCCGCTCTCACCGACCAGCATGCGCAGCACGCCGCCCTGCCGACCGGCCTGTTTGCCTTCGCCCTTGACGTTGATCACCAGCGGATCGGCCGGCAACCGGTCGGCGATGGGCGGCAGATGGCCCGCTGCCACGTCAGCCGCGAAGTAGGGCGTTTCCTGGTAGCCCGCCGCCTGCGCGCCGGAGGCCCCGCCCAAAAGCCCCGCGGCCAGCAGCAGAATGGCGCAAACGCGGGACACTCCAGACGGCATGGCGGCGCATCTTACGATCCGGGCGCGTAGTTCGGAAAGAACAGTTCTTGGCCGTCGATGCGGTAACTGGCAATGGTCTCCTGCCCCGCCGGCGAAATCAGCCAGTCGATGAAAGCCTGGCCGTCGGCAACCTTGACCGAGGGGAAGCGCGCCGGATTGACCAGGATCACGCCGTATTGGTTGAACAGCGCCTTGTCGCCCTGGACCAGAATTTCGAAGTCGCCCTTGTTCTTGAAGGCGATCCAGGTGCCCCGGTCGGTCAGCGCATAGGCGCCCTTGGCCACGGCCGTATTGAGCGTCGGGCCCATGCCGGAGCCGGTCTTCAGATACCATTTCCCAGATCCCGGTTCCGGATCGACGCCGGCCGCCTTCCAGAGGCGAATCTCGGCCTTATTAGTGCCGCTATCATCGCCGCGCGAGGCAAAGGGCGCCTCGACGCCGGCTATCTTCTTGAACGCATCCGCCGCGCTGGTGCCGCCGGCGATATGCGCCGGGTCCGTCTTGGGGCCGACGACGATGAAGTCGTTGTACATCAGCTGGTAGCGCCTGACGCCAAAACCGTCGGCGACGAATTTCTGCTCGGATGCCTTGTCATGGACAAACAGGACGTCCACGTCTCCGGTCTCTCCGAGCTTGATTGCCTCGCCTGTGCCCTTGGCGATGACGCGCACCTCGATGCCCGTCGCTTTCGTGAAGGCGGGCAACAGCCAGCCAAACAGACCCGAGTCCTGAGTTGAGGTCGTGGAGGCCACGAGGATAAAGCGATCTCCCGCCGGCGCGTTGCCGGCGAAAGCCGCCGCCAGTGCTATGCCGGCGACTGCGGCTGCGAGGCGGCGAAGGAAGGGGCGTCGTTCCATGGCTCTTTCTCCTTGGTTGTCCGTCGATGTCACCACTTGAGCGTTCCGGCGAGGAAGGCGGCGGCCTCCTCGGTCGCGGGGCTGTCGAAAAAGCGGCGCGCTTCCTGGCGCTCCAGGATCCGGCCGCGATGCAGGAACAGGATTTCATCGGCGACCCGGCGGGCCTGTCCCAGATCGTGGGTCGTCATGACAATCTTGCAGCCGGCCAGGTGCATGGCCTCGATCACCGCCTCCACGGCGTGGGTCGCCGCCGGATCCAGGCTCGCCGTCGGCTCGTCCAGAAACAGAAGCTCCGGTTCGCTGGCCCAGGCGCGCGCCAACGCCAGACGCTGCTGTTCGCCGATGGAAAGGTCGCGGGCCGACTGTCGCGCCCGGTCTGAAAGCCCGGTGCGAGCAAGCGCGGCGGCGACGCGGGCCCGCCTTTCGCCACGACCGAGGCCGCGAACCCTGAGGGCATACTCGACATTCGCCGCGGCGGACCGGCGCAAGAGCACGGGCCGCTGAAAGACCATGGCTTGCCGCGCCCGGGCTTCGCTGGCGGCGGGCCCGCGCCAGGCGATGGTGCCGGCACTGGGCGTAAGCAGGCCATGGCAGAGCCGCAGCAGCAGGCTCTTGCCGGCGCCGTTGGGTCCCAGAATCACCGTCCGTGGGCCCGCAGCCAGGTCGAGGTGGATGCCGTCGATCCGGCGCTCGCCGCCCGCTTCCCAAGCGAGGCCGCGAAGCTCCAGGGGCAGTGCCGTCGTCGTCATGGCCGCTGGCTCGAGAGGTCGCGAATCACGTAGGCGGCGCCGTTGATCAAGAGAGAGAGCAGCATCAGCAGCATGCCGAGGCCGAGAGCCAGGGACAGGTTGCCCATGCTGGTTTCCAGCGCGATCGCCGTGGTCATGGTCCGTGTCGCATGCTCGATGTTGCCGCCGACGATCATCACCGCGCCGACCTCGGCGCTCGCCCGGCCGAAGCCTGCGAGGACGGCGGTGGTCAGGCTGAAGCGACCCTCCCACAGCATCGTGAGCAGGGCCTGGCGGGGACCGACGCCAAGCGAGCGCAGCTGTTCGGCGTATTCGTGCCAGAGATCCTTGAGGAACTGGTGCGCAAGGGCGGCGATGATGGGAAGCACGAGCATCGTCTGGGCGACGATCATCGCCGTGGGGGTGAACAAGAGGCCCAGCACGCCCAGCGGACCGGAGCGCGAGAGCAGCAAGTAGACGATCAGCCCGACCGCCACCGGCGGCAACCCCATGAAGGAGTCGAGCACCAACACGATCGCCCGCCGGCCTGGAAACGGATAGATCGCAAGGGCAGCGCCGAGCGGCAGACCGATGACGGCGGCGAGGCCGACGCCGACCAGGCTGACCTTAAGGGATAGCGCCACGATCTCGACCAGATCGGGGTCGAAAGTGACGATCAGGCGGAGGGCCGCCAGGAGGGAATCGTGGAAGGTCTGCAAAGGCGCCACTGCTCGGCATCGGCCGAGACCCGGACAGTTTCGATACCCGAGATAGATGTCAAATTGAAAAGACCTATCCTTTGATAGGCGATGACTATCAGACGCCAGGCTCAGACAATGGCCAGACTCTTGTTGAGCCGGCCGCCGACCTCCCGCGCGATCGCGAGCCCGGCCTCGGTCACCGGCAGGATGGGTTCCCGGTTGGCGGTCACCAGCCCGATGACATGGCTCGCCTCGGGCGCCACCAGGGGAATGGCGCGCAATCCCTCGAAGCTCCCGAACAGGGCGAAGAAGGTCTGGGGCATCACCGCCGACCAGCGGCCCTGGCGCAGATGCGCCCAGAGGGTCGCGACCGAATTGGTCTCGATGACGATGCGGGGTTCCTTGCCCACGCCGCTGAAAATGCCGTTCAGGATGCGGCGGTTCTGCATGTCCGGGGTCAGCAGGCAGAGCGGGCGCTCCGCCGCCTCGGCCCAGGCGATCTTCCGGCGTAGACCGAGCGGGCCGTCCTTTGGCGTCACCAGGACATAACGCTCCCGATACAAGGGCAGAGTGCGCACCCGGGCCAGCGGCTCGTTGTCGAGATAAGTGAGCCCGATATCGATTTCGAAATTGTCGATGGCGCGCTGGATCTGGTTCGAGGTCTGGGACAGCACGGTCAATCGCACCAGAGGATGGCGGGCGTGGAAGGGCGTGGTGAGGCGCGGCACCATGGAGATTGCCGTCGGGATGGCCCCGATCCTGAGATGCCCCACCAGGCCCCGGCGCATCTGGCCGATCTCCTGGTTGAGCCCGTCGCAGGCGGCAAGGATGCGTTGCGCCCAATCGACGACGCGCAGGCCTTCGGGCGTGAAGCCCTCGAAGCGCCGGCCGCGCTGGACGATGGGCACCGCAAGCTCGGCCTCGAGATGCTTGAGGGCGGCCGAGAGCGTCGGCTGGGAGACGCGACAGGCCGACGCCGCCCGGCCGAAATGGCGCTCCTGGGCGAGGGCTCTCAAATAGACGAGCTGGCGCAGATGCATGGCCGATATTGCCCAGCCGGCGCAGCGGCTGACAAGCGAAGCCGTCCGGGCATAGGGGTCAGTTTCCAATTCGGTTCATCGGAAGGGTGGCGCCCTCGCCTCGTCGTGTCAGGAAACAACCCGTCTAGTTCTCCTTACGGGCGATTTCACAGGAAACGATGCGGTAGCCCAAATCGAGACTATTGAGAGCCAGAAGATGCTGGTTGCGTTTGGCCCAGCGTCCGCTCGAAAGGTCGTCGCTGAGCTTTGCCAAGCCGGCCCCGGCATTGATCCGCGAGAAGCTCGACATAGCACTGCGCACTTCGGCACTGAGATAGGCCTCTGGCCTACGCCAGTGGGCGCAGAGTAAGCCGTCGCTACAGTCGTGCGGAATGGGGACCGGGGCCATAAGCACCGGCCCAATGATCCGCGCCAGCATGGAGGTGAGATCAGCGGATTCAGGAAAGATCTTGCTGTCGTGGGCAGCTATCTCCGGAAAATAGTCTTCTGTCAGCCAAAAGGGTGCGGTGCCAGGGATCCACGTCAGCAAAACGGCGCGCTTTCGTGCCACCCGTGCCATCTCACAGAAGCCCCGCTCAAGGTCTGTCCAGTGGTGAGCGCTGAGAATCGCCATCGCCGCATCGACAGAGTCCGTTTCCAGAGGCAGCGCCTCAGCCGATCCCCGCAGGCAGCGGGCAGCGCCTGGGGCGCGCTGGCGGATCATCACCTCGGATGGCTCAACCGCTATCACGGTGCGGCTGGATGGTTCATAGGAGCCCGTTCCAGCGCCGATGTTTGCCACACTCTTGGCGTCGCCGAGCGATAGGTCGATAGCCGCAGCAATCCGACGATCCGGTCGACGGAACTCGGCATAGCTGCGTCCGATGGTATCGTAGAGGGCCATGCGTCCCACCGTCGAACCGGAGCGGTATTTCAGATTTCCCGGCCAAGGTACCAGGAACCAAGAAGCCGCCGGCCTTGTCGGGCGACGGGTGCCGCCGCATATTCAAAGGCCATGGCCAGCTACATCGTCAAGCCCGAGCCCCAGGATCCGCGCCTCACCCGGCGCGTCGCCGGCCTCGACCAGGAAGGCCGGCCGATCGAGACCGACGTGGTCGTCGAACGGCCGCTCACCCTGTTCCTGAACGGCCAGGAGATCGTCACCATGATGACCGTCGGCGATCATCCCGATTGCCTCGCCGTCGGTTATCTCCTGAACCAGAACATGCTGAAGCCCGAGGACAAGCTCGAGGGCATCGAGCATGACGAGGAACTGGGCGTGGTCGTGGTCCGCACCGCGCGCAAGACCGACTACGAGAAGAAGCTGCGCAAGAAGACGCTCACCTCGGGCTGCGCCCAGGGCACGGTGTTCGGCGATGTGATGGAGAAATTCGCCGAGGCGAAGCTCGATCCCGACGCGGTCCTGAAGACGTCCTGGCTCTACAGCCTATCGAAGCAGATCAATCTGACGCCGAGCCTCTATCTTGCCGCCGGCGCCATCCACGGTTGCGTGCTCTGCGAGGAGGACCGGCCGCTCATCTACATGGAAGATGTCGGCCGGCACAACGCCATCGATAAGATCGCCGGCTACATGCGCCTCAATGCCATCGGGCCGGAAGAAAAGATCTTCTACACGACCGGCCGGCTCACCAGCGAGATGGTGATCAAGACGGTGCAGATGGGGATTCCGATCCTGATCTCGCGCTCCGGCTTCACAGCCTGGGGCGTGGAACTCGCCCGCCAGGCCAATCTGACCTTGATCGGCCGGGCCAAGGGCAAGCGCTTCGTGGCGCTGGCGGGCGAAGGCCGGCTGCGGTTCGATGCCGATCCCGCCGCGATGGCGGAGGAGGCGCCCCGCCACCAGCGCAAGGCAAGCCTCGCCGACGATGCCGCGTGAATCCGCGAGCGTCGGCCTGCTGCTGGCGGGAGGCCTGGCGCGGCGCATGGGCGGCGGCGACAAGTGCCTCCGGCTCCTGGGCGGCAAGCCGATCCTGGCCCACATCGTCGATCGCCTGGCGCCGCAGACCGGGCGTCTGGTGTTGAACGCCAACGGCGATCCCGCGCGCTTCGCCGAATTCGGCCTCCCGGTGGTCGCCGACAGCGTCGAGGGTTTCGCCGGGCCGCTGGCCGGAATCCTGGCCGGCCTTGAATGGGCAAGAGCCCAGGCGCCCGATTGCGATTTGCTGCTGTCGGCCCCGACCGACGCACCCTTCCTGCCGCGCGACCTCGATGCCCGCCTGCGGGCCGCGCGCGCTCGGGAAGGCGCTGCGATCTGCATGGCAGCAAGCGGCGGCCAGGTTCATCCCGTTGTCGGCCTATGGCCGATCGCGCTCGCCGAGGATCTGCGCCGCGCTCTGGTCGAGGAAGGCATCCGCAAGGTGGACGCCTGGACCGCACGCCACAAGGTGGCCGTGGTCGATTTCCCGATCGAGGGCCACGACCCGTTCTTCAATGCGAACCGGCCGGAGGACCTGGCGGAGGCCGAGCGACTGCTGCGAGGATAACGCTGGAGGCCTACTGCGCCGGTTGACGCGAAAGGCCCATGGGATCACATTGCGTCCATGGACGGCAGCGGTCAAAACCCCAACTGGATCAGGGCCATAGACCTCGCCTCGCTGCAGGCCGAGGGGCGAGTGTTGTTCCGCCATGAGGGCCGGCAGATCGCGCTTTTCGCCACCGCCGATGGCGTCTTCGCCTGCAACAATCGCTGCCCCCACGAGGGCTACCCCCTGAGCGAGGGGACGCTCGGGCCCGGCTGTGTCCTGACCTGCAACTGGCATAACTGGAAATTCGATCTCGCGGGCGGCGCCAATCTCGACCGGGGGGAGGGGCTGCGCGTCTACCCTTTGCGCATCCAGGATGGCGCCGTCTGGCTCGACCTTACCGATCCGCCGGCTGAAGTCCGTCGCGCCAAGGTGATGGCGAGCCTCGAAGGTGCCTTCCGCGACGAGGACTATGAACGTCTCGCCCGCGATCTCGCCCGGCTGGCGCGGCTCGGCGATCCCGTTGAGGCGCTGGCTGCGGCGGTGGCCTGGTCCTGGGAGCGCCTCGAATATGGCTGGACCCATGCCTATGCCGGCATGGCCGACTGGCTGAGGCTTTACGACGAGATGGCGCCGGACGCCGAGAACCGCCTCATCTGCCTCCTGGAGCCGCTGGCCCATCTGGCCGAGGATTGCCTGCGCCAGCCCTCGCATCCCTTCGCTCCAGCCGCGCGGGATTGGGACGAGCCGGCATTTCTAGCCGCCGTCGAGGCAGAGGACGAGGACCAGGCCGCGGCCCTGCTGCGCGGCGCCATTTCGGCGGGTTTGCATTTCGCCGATCTCGAACGCGCCTTCACCCGCGCGGCACTCGTCCACTACGCCGACTTCGGTCACTCCCTCATCTATGTCGCGAAGGCGGGCGGGCTGATCGCGAAGCTGGGCCCGGCGGTCGAGGCGCCCCTCATGCTGTCTCTGGCGCGATCGCTGATCTATGCCACGCGCGAAGATCTGATTCCCGAGTTCGCCGGCTATGCCGAGGCGCGCAAGGTCTGGGGCGGGGCCGAGGACGCGCCCTGCGCGTCGGACTATGCCGGCCTCAATGTGCGCCGGGCCCTTGCGCTTGCGGCGGGCCATGGGCGGGCCGAGCCGGCAGCGCTCTATCGGGGGCTCCTCGGCGCCAACGCGCGCAATCTGCTGATGCTCGATCTCGCGCACCAGACCGGCGTCGACCAGCCCATGACCGAGAATGCCGGATGGCTCGACGTGACCCACGGCATCACCTTCGCCAACGCCGTGCGCCTGCAATGCGACAAATATCCCGAGCTCTGGCCCGAGGGGCTGTTGCAAATGGCCTGTTTTGCCGGGCGCAACGACGGCTTCACCGATCCCGCGGTCGACGCCGACGCCTGGCGCGTCGCCGATCCGGACGGCTTCTTCGCCGCCGCGCTGGCCCGGGTTCTCGATCACGGCCAGCCGGAAAACATCGTCGCGGTCCATGTCCTGAAGACGACGCTCGCGGCCCGGACCGAGGCGGAAGCGACCGACGACGCCGATGGAATGCTGCTCGCCGGCCTCAACCGGTTCCTCCATTCGCCCATTCGCCGGCGGCACGTTCGGCGCACCATGCGCCAGGCCATGGCCTTCGTGGAGCTGGGCGAGTAGGGGCTCTCAGCCCCGTTGCGGGCGCATCCGGTCTGCCGAGAGGAAGTATTTGCGCGCGTGGGCGACGATCTGCTTGTCGGTCGGATGGTCGACGGTCTCCACGCCCACCACCTTCTTGCGCCAGGCGGGGTCGTGGGATTCCAGGTGCTTCACCAACTCGTTCTTGGCGAGGCCGGGACCGCAGACCAGGACTTCGCCCGCGTCGGCAAGGGCCTCGGCGACCTGGTGATAGTAATGCTGGTCTTCCTTGGCATGGCCGTCGGTGATGCTGCCGTGGTGGTGATGCAGATGGACATGGGGCTTGTCCGGCAGGACATGCAGCTGATCGACGTCGCCAGCGTTGAAGTGGAAGATCCGGGCCTCGTGGTGATCGAGCCAGACGACGGCGTGGTAGTGGGTCATGTCAATCCATCACAATGTTATGTGGCAATTCGGGAAGCCGCGGATCCCCAGGATCGTGTTTTGGCGTTGATGCGGCGCTGACGTCATACCACGGCGACGCCAGTGAGAGGTGGGTTTAGCGTGGCCGCAGCGCGGCCACAACACCCTCCTGGCCGCCAGCTCGTTCACCCGCCGTCGATCTTGACCGCGGCGGATCGCCCAGGCGGGAAAGCAGTGGCGATACGACGTCTGGCCAACTGTCTAACTCTCGCCCACCAGCCAGCTAAGGCTTTGCTTCCAGAGTCTCGCGTAGCCCCTCCAGGCGGAGAATTCAGGTGGCAGCCAGTGGGGACCGATGTCGGATGTCCATGCAAGGGTTCTGCCTTTGCCATAGGTTCCCGCCACCAGCAGTGGCTTCGAGCCATAGGCCCTGGACACCGTAGCCAGCACCGAAGCCTCGGATTTGGCCCTTACCTCGTTGAAGCCGAGCAGGGTCGGCCATTTGCCGCGAAAGCCCTTCAGGATGGGATGGCCGCTGTCCCGGATGACAGGCAGGAATCCCTCCGGCACCTCGACCCGGTCGTCGTAGGGCAGGATGTCCACGGGCAGCACCTCTTCAATCGGCGTGCCGTGGTAGCGCGCGCCGCCATTGATGCCCTGGAAGCTGAAATAGCCGCCAATCATCATTAGGGCGCCACCCCTGCGCACGTACTCCTTGATCAGCCTGAGGCGGTTGGGTGTACGCCGGCTATGAATCCAGGTGTCCGGGTGAAGGAGCAGGGTGTTCGATCCGATGTCGGAGAGGATGATGGCGTCGTAGCCGTGAAGTCCCTCCAACCTCAGGGGAAAATCCCGCTGCGCTTCGTGGGCCGGCATGTAGCGAAGTTCGAACTGCGAACCCGACAGCGCTGCCACGAGCGGCTCGGCCCCGAGGTGAAAGGTCGCCGTCGAGAAGTGGTCGAAGCCCTTGATGTGCGTCGCGTCGCTGACCCAAGACTCGCCAACAAGCAGGACATTGCGTTTGCGCATGGACAGGGTCTCTCCTTTCCAGTCTTCACACAGCTCTCGGCCCTCTGCGCGGGTCCGATGCTTTAGCGCCGGCGCAATTGGCTGACGCGACAGCCAATTGGGCCGGTATAATCCAACAATTCAGGGCCAGATATGCCGACAGTGTATTCACACGGCCCGCCTCCGGTTCAAGTTCGACCTCGCAGAGGCAGATCGGCGCTATTGATCCCAGTTGCTGCCCAGCTGCGTCGGCTCGTCTGGCGACTGCGACGGGATGTCGGCTAAGTTCTCCTGAACATCGATTCGAAAAGGAGAGCGCGAGTTATGGCCAATATCGACCGATGGTTTCTGCGCATTGCCGTCATCTATACCCTCGTGGCCATGATTCTGGGCATCACCATGGGGATGCGGGAGGATTTCACCCAGGCGCCGACCCATGCCCATCTCAATCTGGTCGGATGGGTCTCCATGGCGCTGTATGCTTTGGTCTATCGCCAATACCCCGCGGCGGCCCAAAGTCGGCTCGCGATGCTGCATTTCTGGGTCGCCAATATCGGCGCCGTGCTGCTGACGGTGGGAGTCTATACCCAGATGGCCGGCATGCCCTCGCTGGTGTTCATCGTCATCTCCGGCTCTTTCATCACGATTTTCGGCATGCTGATTTTCGCCGTGATCGTGTATTCGAAGGTCTAGGCTTCGGCGATCGTGGCGGAAGCCATGATGGAGCCTTCGAGTCAAATCAGTGGCGAGGCCGCAGATGTGCGCGCGGCGCTGGCGCGGATCCCGGGACTTCCCGGAGGCGGGGATTGGCAGATCGAGCGCCTGGCGAGCCTGACCAACCGCAACTACCGCGTCGCCCTGGGCGATGCCGCCTTCGTCCTGCGCCTGCCCGGCCCCGGGACCGAGCGCTACATCGATCGCGCCGGGGAAGCGTTCAACGCCGCCGCCGTTGCTTCCATCGGCTTGGCGCCGGAGCTGTTCTTCATCGAGCCCTCGACGGGCGTGATGCTGACGCGCTACATCGCCGGCGCGTCGCCGCTCTCGGCCCGAAGCCTCGAAGAGCCGGCATCCCTCGCCGCCGTCGTCGGCTTGCTGCGCCGGCTGCACGGCAGCGGCCTCGCGTTTCGCGGCGTCATGCGCCTCTATCCGAAGCTGGATGACTATCTGCGTCTCGCCGAAAATTCGGGACATGCTCCGGCCGAGCTGCGCCTGTCGGAGCTGAAGGACCTCCGCCGGCAGGTGGCGCCGCTGGAGCCGATCCTCGGGCCCGGTTGGGGACCGGGGAAGCCGTGCCATATCGATCCCGGGCCCCACAACGTCATCGTCGCCGGCGGCCGGCACTATCTCTTGGATTGGGAATATGCCGCGATGTGCGAGCCGCTGTGGGACCTGGCCGGGCTTGCAATCGAGGGTGGCCTCGATCCCGACCGGGAGGCGCAGATGCTGGAGATCTATTTCGGCCAGATCGAGCAGGCCTGGCTCGGCCGGCTCTACCTATACAAGCTCGCGCTGCGGCTCCTGGCCGCTGCCTGGGCCGCCGTGCAGATCGCCGATGGCAACAGCCCGCTGCCGGCCAAGGCATTGCTGGATAGCTTCATCGTCCGGGTCGAAGAGGGCCTGGGCGCGGGCGAATTCGGCCGGCACTTGGCCGTTGCTTGATTCATCGGCGCCGCCGCCTATAGTGGGGCTCTCTCAACGGGGTGCCCATTGTGGGCTGAGAGGCGCGGTTCGTTCCCGCGTCAACCCGAGGAACCTGATCCGGGTAATGCCGGCGGAGGGACATGAGCATGAAGCGCTTTCTCGCCCTGATTCCGATCATTTGCGGCCTGATCGCCCTGCCTGCGCGGGCCGATGATCTGCCGACTCTCAGCGTTTACACCTACAGCTCCTTCGCATCCGACTATGGTCCGGGGCCGGCCATCAAGAAGGCCTTCGAGGCTGAATGCGCCTGCCATCTCGACTATGTCACCGCCGAAGACGGGGTCGTGCTGCTGAGCCGACTGCGCCTGGAAGGTGCCGGCAGCAAGGCGGACGTGATCCTCGGCATCGATACCAACCTGACGGCCGAAGCGGCCGCGACCGGGCTCTTCGCCCCGGCCGGGGTCGATCTGTCGGCCCTCAAGTTGCCCATCGCCTGGGACGACAAGTATTTCGTGCCCTTTGACTACGGCTATTTCGCCTTCGAATACGACAAGACCAAGCTGCCTGATCCGCCCAAGAGCCTCGCCGATCTCGTCGCCGGCCATCCCGATGCCAAGATGCTGATCGAGGATCCGCGCAGCAGCACGCCGGGCCTCGGCCTCCTGCTGTGGATCAAGACCGTCTATGGCGACGGCGCGGCCGATGCCTGGCGCAAACTGAAGCCCCGCGTCCTCACCGTTTCCAAGAGCTGGGACGAGGCCTACGGCCTGTTCCTCAAGGGCGAAGCGCCGCTGGTGCTGACCTACACGACCTCGCCCGCCTATCACATCATCGAGGAGAAGAAGACCCAATACGCCGTCGACGACTTTCCCGAAGGCCACTACCTGCAAGTCGAGGTCGCCGGAATGCCGGCTCATGCGCCCCATCCCGATCTGGCCCGCAAGTTCCTCGCCTTCATCCTGACGGCCAAGTTCCAGGATGCGATTCCGGAGACCAACTGGATGTATCCCGTGACCGACGTGACCGGCGGACTGCCGTCGGCCTTCCCGCCGCTGCCCTCAAAGACCCTGCTCGTCACCTCGCCCGATGTCGCCGCCCATCGCAAGGCCTGGATCGATGAGTGGCTGGGCGCGATGAGCGAGTAGACGGAGCGGTGCCGGTCGCCATCATTCCGCCGCCGATCCGCAAGGTCAGATGCCCGGCATTGCCGTCGCGCTGACTCTCCTGGCGATCGTCGGCGGATCCCTGACGGCGCTGATCGCGACCGTGCCGCCCGATCTGGGCGCGATCCTGGCTGACCGGTACCTTCACCACGTCCTGCTGTTCACCTCGCTTCAGGCGGGACTATCGAGCCTGCTCTCGGTCGGCATCGCGCTGCCCGTGGCCCGCGCGCTCGCCAGGCGCGGCCGCTTTCCCGGGCGCAACCTGCTCCTCAGGCTGTTCGCGCTGCCCATGGTCATGCCGGCCGTCGTTGCCGTCTTCGCCATCGTCGCCCTTTACGGCCATGGCGGATGGCTGGGCTGGCTCGCCGGCGGGCTCGGTCTTGATACCGGCGGGTTCCTCTACGGCCTGACGGGAATCCTGATCGGTCACGTGTTCTTCAACATGCCTTTCGCAGCCAGAGCCTTGCTTGCCGTTCTCGAGGCCGTTCCTGGCGAGAGCTGGCGTCTTGCCGCCCAGCTGCGCATGAGCAGCGCCCAGGTCTTCCGCCTCATCGAGTGGCCCGCCCTGAAGGGAGCATTGGCCGGTGTCGCCGGCCTGGTCTTTATGCTCTGTTTCGCCAGCTTCACCGTTACCCTCACCCTCGGCGGCGGCCCCGCCTGGGCGTCCCTGGAAGCGGCCATCTACGAGGCGCTGCGTTATGACTTCGACCTCGGCCGGGCCGCTGTACTCGCCTTGATGCAGCTCACCATCAGCGGCGGCATGCTGCTGGCCTTGCACCGGGTCCTTCAGCCTGCACCTGTCTCGCCCGGACTCGGTCGGGCCATTGAGAGACCCGATGTCGTCGGTCGCTGCCGGGCGGCCGGCGACGCGGCCCTGCTGGTCTTGGCGGCTCTCTATGTCGGCCTGCCGGTTCTGGCCGTCGTCCTCTCCGGCGTCGGTGGCGCGGTCGGGCGAGTGCTGGGCTCGGGCGACACCTGGCTCGCGGCCGGCATCGGGATAGCGATCGCCGCCGGCGCCACTCTTCTCGCCGTGCTGGGCGCCCTTGCGCTCATCGCCGGCGGACAGCGTTGGCGCCGTTGGGGAAGTTTCCAGTTCATCGGCTCGCTGCCGCTCGCGGCCTCGCCCTTGGCGTTCGGCGCCGGGCTCTTCGTCCTGCTGACCAGGCTCGGCGGCAGCCTCGACGACGGGCTTTTCCTGGTCGCACTCGTCAATGGATTCATGGGGCTCCCCTATGTTCTTCGCGTCGTGGCACCGGCCGCGCGCGAGGTAGGCGAGCGTCACGACCGGCTTTGCGCCAGCCTGGGCATCGCGGGCTGGCGGCGCTGGCAGCTGATCGACCTGCCGCTGCTGCGCCGCCCGATCGGTCTTGCCGCGGGCCTGGTGGCCGCCCTCTCCATCGGCGACCTCGGCGCCATCGCCCTGTTCGGCACGCCCAGGACGGCGACCCTGCCGCTGCTGATCTATCAGCAGCTCGCCGCCTATCGCCTCGACCAGGCGGCGGCCACGAGCCTGCTGCTCATCGGGCTCGCCTTCGGCTGCTTCGCCGCGATCGAGCGCCTGCTCTGCGGACCAGCCCGTGGTTGACCAGCCTGTGGTCGACCCCGGCCCGATGCTGGAGCTCCGCGCCGTGGTCTTCCGCTATCAGGACATGGAAATGCGCTTCGATCTCGCGGTCGCGGCCGGAGAATGCGTCGCGGTCATCGGCCCCAGCGGTGCCGGCAAGAGCACCCTGTTGGCACTCATCGCCGGCTTCGAGAAGCCTGCCGCCGGGCGGATCTTGGTGGCCGGGCGCGACGTGACCAGCGATCCGCCCGCGGCAAGGCCGGTGACGTCCCTGTTCCAGGAGCACAACCTGTTCGCCCACCTGACGGCGGCGGAGAACGTCGGGCTCGGCATCGATCCGGGATTGCGGCTCGACGCCGCGGGCCGGGCAAAGGTAGGCGCGGCGCTCGCCCATGTCGGCCTCTCCGGGTTCGAGGGCAGGCTGCCGGGCCAGCTCTCCGGCGGCGAGCGCCAGCGGGTCGCCTTGGCCCGCAGCCTGGTGCGCAACCGGCCATTGCTGCTGCTGGACGAGCCCTTCGCCGCCCTCGGCCCCGCCCAGCGCCGCGAGATGCTGGACCTAGTGAACGCGCTCGCACGCGACCGAGGTTTCACCGTGCTCTTCGTCAGCCATCAACCCGACGACGCGCGCCACGCGGCGGGCCGCACGCTGTTCGTCCGGGACGGCCGCGTCGCCTGCGACGGGCCGACAACGCAGCTGTTCACGCCGCCGCTGCCGAAAGAACTGGCGGAGTATCTGGGCTAGCCAGGTTCCCTACTGGGCGGCGAGCGGCTACTCGCCTTTGCGCAAGAATTTCACGAATAGCCCGTTGCGGGTTGCAAGGGTGAGCGGAAACTGGGCGTGGCTGAGGCCGAGCTTCCAGGCGACATAGTTGAAGCTCAGCTGGTCGCGCCGCGAGCCGCGGACGAGCTCCGACCACCAGGCCTCGTTGAAGGCGCGCACCGCCCCAGTATGCCGGCGCAGGATGACCGGTGCCTCGACCAGGCCGGCTTCCTCGGGCAAGCCTTCCGCGCGGTAGCGTGCCACCTGCGCGTCGATGACCTCCGGCCGGTCGAGACGATGGTCCCTGCAAACCGCCGCCTCTTCATAGATTGACCGGCGTGCGTGGTGACGAAAGAGGCAGAGGTCGCTGTCGACGAGGAACAGTTCGGCGAGCCGCCCAAGCGGGAAGGGACACGCAACGCCGATCGAGGCATCGATCCAAAGGCTGTATTCGCTGTCGGGCAAGACGAGATGGGCATTGATCTTGGCGAAGCGCGCGGCGCGATGGGGATCTCCTGCCGGAAATTCTCCGACCGCGATCTGCCATCCGCGGCTGCGCCCGCTCTGCGCGGATGCCGTGGCCTGGTCGAGGAAGGCCAGCTGCTCGCAGCCTTCGAGAGCCGCGGCCGGCTGCGGCTTCAGAGTGTCGTAACGGTCGGTGATGGCGGTGTAGACCGTGAAACGGCCGATGCGGCGCGGCGCCGCCGGAAGAACAGCGGCACTGCGGTCAGGTGCAAGAGCCGCCCGTTCCGCGAATAACCTGGCATCGGGACTGTCGCTTTCGGCCCCTGGCGACCAGACCGGAGCGCTGTAGCCGATGGCACGCGCGCGTCGGCAGTAGTCGCGGATCGCCCAATCCCACTGCAGATAAGACGTCTCGAGACCGCCAAGCGCCGTCCACAAGCTCTCGCTGGTTACCAGCCCGGACAGCGGATCGCCACGGCCACCCGGATCGACGGCCCCAAGCCAGGTCTCGGCGGCAAAGCGATCGAGGAGTTGACGCAGCCCGGCGCATTCGCCCGTCCCCGGAGGTAACAATACCAGCAGGCGCCCGACCGCCGGCCCGGCGGCCCGATTGGCAAACTCCACCAGGGTCTCGGAACCGGCGCGGCACAGGCCTGCCGCATGACCGACCGATAGCTCCGCTCCGGCGCAGCGGGCGAGGATGAACTGGCCGCCCTGAGGGCAGTCGTTCGCGGCGGCGCGCAGGGTTACGAGTCGCTCGCCAACCGGACCGTCGACCAGTGCAACGATCGAGATATCCGGTCGCCGCCGTCCAAGTCGGTCGATGAGCCGGCCGCGCGGGACGGTGCGTGGATCGAGCCGGCTGCTTGTCTCGGTCACGTGGCCAACCATCTCCGGGCGATTCGCGGCGATCGCCGTAGCGCCCAGCGGGCGAGGTCCAATCGCGAGCGCCAGCCGCTTCGCCTCAGCATGGCAATGAACGCCACCCCGGAAGCGGCGCGCGCCGCCGAAATCGCGGCGTCCCTTTCGCTGCGCGAACTCCGGCAGGCGGCTTCGGTCAATGCATTCAGCGCGGCCGGCGGAATCGGCAGGCCGATCCGCGCGGCGAGGTAGTCGAACCTCGCGGCGAGCGGCAGGGCGATGCCGATCTCTGCCGCGGTCCGGACCAGACCTGCCCAATCCTCCGCTGTGGATTGATGCCGATGCTGGATCATGGCCGCGTCGGCAATCCAAGCCCAATTGCCCGGGCCGGCGCCGATGCCGGCATGCCCGCACACATGCAGCAGCATGTCCGCCGGCGCCAGGATCGTCGCTCTTTCTCCACCGATGTCGATGACCCGCACACGCCGCAGAAAGATGGCCTCCGGATCGCCGCGGATCCTCGTCGTCCACAGCCTAGTATGCAAGTTCACCGGCAGCCCGTCCGCATGCTTCATTGCGAGCGATTGGCCGATAGCCCGTCCTCCGGCCGCGGCGGCCGGCTGGAATCCGGCCGCGCTGAGCGCCTCGCTGGCCACGGGCAAGGCCGCCTCTTCCACCAGCAGGTCGAGATCATGGCAATGGCGCAGCTCGAACTGCGGATAGACGGTCTCCGCAAGTGCCGCCCCTTTCAGCAACACGACGGCGACGCCCGCTCGCTGCAGGGAAGCCAGCGCCTCGACGAGAATGGCCCGGATGCGCGTCGCGCGGCGTTCCTCCCATAGGCTTGCAGCGCGCAGGATCGAGAGCGCCGGCTCCGCCAGGGCAACGCCATGAACTCTCAGCGCATGGTGAAGCAGGGGCAAGAAGCGGCGGGACCGCGGCCTTTGGGCCAGGGCATTGGGCATCCCCTCAGCCATGGCGAGCCATGCATTCCAGGCGTCCGACGCGGCTGCCGCGCCGCCGAGGCAGGCTTGCAGCAGGAACGTGTCCTGAGCATCCGGCAACAGCCAGCCGAGCGTGTCGGCGAGAGGCGGAAGGCGTGGGTGCGCGATCATCGGCGAAGGATCGCCTCGAACAGGCGCTCATGGGCGTCGACGTACGGACCCCAGGCGAACTTGATCTCCGCCCGGCGGCGCGCGGCGGCTCCCAGAGCCCGGGCCCTGGCCGGGTCCTCGAGCAGCATCGCGATCGCATCGGCCAGCGCCGGCGCATCGTCCGGCGGCACCAGCAATCCGGTCTCGCCATCGCCGACTATCTCCGGCAGGCCTTGCACGGCGCTGGCCACGACCGGGCGCGCCATCTGGGCCGCCTCGAGCGCCACCAGTCCGAAGGGTTCGGCCCTGGAGGGCATGACCACGATATCGGCCGCGGCGAGGAAGCGATGGACCGCGTCATGGGCGAGCGCTCCGACGAACTCGACCCGCGAGGCGAGGCCAAGGCGGACGACCTGCGCCTCGAGCGCCGCGCGCTCATCGCCTTCGCCGGCGATGGCGAGGCGAAGCGACGGGAAGCGACCGCCAAGCAGCGCCACGGCCGCGATGAGGACATCGACGCCTTTCTGCGGCACGAGTCGGCCCAGATAGGCCAGTCGCTGCCTACCGCCGCCCGGCGCGGCGGGCGGGTCGACGGGCATCGGCAGCGCGCCGTGAATGACCGAGGAGATCGGCGCCAAGGCCGGCAGATGGCGCCGAGCCGTCTCAAGCGCGGCCGCCGAGCAGGCAGTGACCCACGCCGCGGCGCGCAGATTTCGACCGACCATCGCATCGGCGCGAAAGCTCGCTTCGGGGAAGCAATCGTGAAGCGCGACCACAAGCGGCGCGGGATGGCGGCGCTCGGTGACGTGGTGGAAGAAATCGCCATAGCCCGACGAGAAAATGAAGACCAGTTCGGCTTGCGCCTCGGCCTTGATGGCGGCGACGTCACGTCGGATCTCGTGAACCAGGGTCACGTCGCCTGCGAGTGCGCGACGGAACAGCGGACGATGAATCTGCACGCCGTCGCGGGTTTCCCTGGCTTCCAGGTTCTCCGGTCTTCGGTCGGTCAGCGCCGTCACTGCGTGGCCGCGTTGGACGAGCGCTGCGGCGAGCAGCGGGGCCAGCACCGGGACGCCACCGATCGTCTGCCCGTAGCTGCTGGCCCAGATCAGGAGGCGCATGTCCCGGCCAGCCCGCCTGCATCGCGAGGCGAGGGCAGCGACGCAATATCGGTTCCCTCCAGGACTTGACGATAGACGCGCCCGACGGCGCTGCGTGCCGTCAGTTCCCGCAGACTTCCGGCGAAACGCCGCGTTTCGGCCCAGTATGCGTGCGAAAACAGCCGGTCGAAATCACGAGCGTCCGCCGCCTCGAAGCCACGGGAGCGAAAATAGGCCGCGGCCGGATGGCCGGGGTTGCAGCCGAACGGTATCCCCGACGCTACGAATTGCTGTGCCTTGGTCGGCGGTTTGGTAGCCTGACTGAAACTGCTGCCCTTGATGTCGATCGCCGCCTTGCAGCCCTGCATCAGCTTCGCTTGAGTCGCTTCGCTCCATGGCTCGACCGGATAGCCGTTGATCTTGCCATTCCGGATTCGCAGGGCGAAGCCTTGCCGATGCGCCTCGACATGCGCGGCGAGACGCGCCGAGCGCCCATTCAGGTCGGTCAGCAGCCTGACTTCCATGGGCGGCGGATTGCGTTCCAGCCAGGCTAAGACGTGCGGCACGTGCTGGAGCGCGCCGATCCAGAGCAGAAATCCTTCGGCCTTGAACGTGGCGAGGTCCGCGAGCGCGTAGCGGGCGTGATGCTCGACGAGGGCCAGTCTGCTGCAAAAGGGCGTTAGAGCCGGCAGAAGCGCCTCGCTGTGCAGCAGCACGGCATTGCACTCGCCCAGCATTCCGGCATCGGCGGCGATTTCTTCCGGGTCCCGGTAAACGTCGATCGGCGCAAAGCAGACTCTGGCACCTCTTGCCTTCGCGGTGCCGACGAAGGCGGCCGGCGGACGCTGTTTCACGATCAGGATCAGATCGGCATTCGGTATCTCCTCGAAGCCCTTGAATAGCAGGATGCGAAAGTACCGAGCGAGTTCATCGGCCATTCCAAGTCCAACCCAGTCCCAGGACGGGGCGCCGGTCTCAGGGCCGATGGCCAGGACCCTCATCCGCACCCCCGCTCCCGATCCAGCTTGGACTTGAGGAGGCGCAGGAATTCTTTGCGCGAGCTATTCCCATGGGTGAGCGATCGGTTGCTGTCGTGATCCCGGTGATAGGCCAGGGTTTGGGGCAGCAGCCGCACGCCGATGCCGCGGGCCCGCGCCCTGAGGAACCATTCGGCGGAATCGCTGTGAAAATAGACGGGATCGAGCGCACCGACGCGCCCGAAGGCCCGGCGGCGAGCCAGCATGGCCACGCTGAGGTAGCCTGGAACCGCCGGTCCGACCATGGTCATCTTGTCCTGCGGCGAGGCCTGGGTGAATCGCTGGATCATGCCGACGCAGACGTCAAGGGTCGGGTCATCGTCGAAGGCGGCCATTTGCAGCGCCAGCTTTTCCGGAATCCAGAGATCGTCCTGATCGAGGAAGCCCAGGAACTCGCCGGTGGCAAGGGTCATCCCGTGGTTGCGGGCGATGACCGGATTGGCGACCGGATGGCTCGCGACCCGCACCGCCTTGCCGAAGCCGGCCGCTATCGCCACCGAGCGGTCGCTCGAACCGTCATCGACGACGATGATCTCGATCGGTTGCCAGGTCTGCGCCATCAAACTCTCGATGGCCTGACCAAGGTAGCGCTCGCCATTGCGCGTCGGGATGATGCAGCTGACCAGGGGCTTCATTTCTCGCCCTGTCCGATCAGTTCGTGCAGAGCGCCGGCGACTCGGCCCGGGTCATCGTCGACCTCGAAGCGATAGCACGGAACCGACTTGATCAAGGCGGCGATGCGGGAAAACTCCACCGCGGTCAGGCCGAAGCGGCGGTTGTCGCGGCTTTCGTGCAGCAAGGCGTGCAGGGCATCGAGGGGCGACGTGGGATCGACGCGCAGGCCGTGACCGGCCACCCGCGGCACGGCGACGGCCACGATGCTCGTCGTCGTCGGGACCCGCTCCGGCAGGTGAATGCCTGGCAGGAACAGCGCCTTGTCCTCGGGCGGCTCCGGAAGCTGCCAGTGCCTGGCGAAGCAGGGCCATCGGGAAAGCTGATGGGGCAGGACACGCGCGGAACCGTAGAGGCTGTATCCCCTCATGCCGCCCGCCTCGCCGTCTCCGATCCCGACGGAGTCGTCGCCCAGAAAGTCCAGCCCGCCATGCAACCCGTCGAGCGAGGTCGTGGTCTTGCCCTGACCGCTGCCGCCGACGATCAGCAGGCCTCGGCCTTCGCGGGAGACCAAGCCGGCATGGATTTCCTGGATTCCGAGGGAGCGGCAGTACTCGCCCATGACCCGCCGCAACGGGCGCGCCCGAACGGTGCAGTCGAGGCTGCTGGCATCGGCAAAGCAGCCGACGAGCTCAGCATCCCGCCGGTCCAGCCAGAGCAGGCTGCCCAGGCGGTCCTCGCACAGATAACGGCCTCCATCATGGGATGAGGTCCGCCAGCCCTCGCCCGATGCCGACCATTCGGCATCCGACGGCGACGGCGGTCTGCCGACCCCCGTGCCGGCGCAGTCCCAAAGCCTGATCGACGTCGCGGCCATTTGGCCGGCCTTGACGATCGAATGGTTCAGATGAGCGAAGGATGGGCCAATGGCTGCCGCAAGCGCCTTACCGGCAAGCGAGATCGACAGATGCCGCCCGGCCAGTTTGCCGGACAGGGAGATTACTTCGCCTGGCTTCAAGGAGGCAGCCTCCGCGAAGCCGCGCTGGGCTGCTAGGAAGGCCTCGGCGCCTTCGCCGCTTGCCATTAGCTGCGATTGGGCCTCAGCGGCGGCATGGGCGGGTCCAGCGCCAGCAGGTCCTTCATATCCGCATAGACCGAAATTTCCGGCTTGCTCCAGGGCGTTATCGGGCCAAGCTCCTGGGCGTCGAAGCCGTCGATGTCTGCCGGCTGGTCCGTCGCAACGACGAGCCGGTATTCGATCAGGCGGGCGATGAACGCATCGACCTCGGCCGGCGAGGACAGCTCACCGTGGCGCTCGGCGATCGCCGCCAGCAGCTCGTCCCGCCGCCGCCCCGCCAGGACGTGCAGCCAGATCTCGCCGCCGCTCGGGTTGAGCGAGTAGTAGTCGCCTTGTTCGAGATTCATGATGATGGTTTCGCCGTCGATGATGTCGGCGACCACTGCCGGCTCGTTCAGCCGGTATCGCGCCTGGGGCGCGGATTTCGCCTCTTCGTTAGTCAATTGGCCCCCTGGATACTGCGCCGCCTAGGCGCCGATGACAGCACGGGTTAAATCCCCGGACCTGCAAGGCGCGCAGCTGCGAAGATATCGTCATGCCGCGAATCGGACAATGTCGTCGGGCCGGGATCGATGGCTTTCGCCGGCCGCGAACGAGCCGGCTAGCCTAGCACCCTATCGATCAAGCTCCCGCGCGCCTGGAGGAAGTCGTCGACGGCGGCGACGAAGCCGTCGCAATCGGCTTCGGTCGTCGGTAGCGAAAGGGCGATGTAGCCTCGCCGGGCGAAGTAATAACCGCGGTCGAGCATCTCCAGGTGGAAGAGCTTCTCCACATCGAGCTGGGCGCGTTCGGCATCGGCGTCCTTGGGTTCGGCGTCGGAGGGCTTCACGATCCTGCCGCGGACGAAATGGAGCCCGATGAGGGAGCCGACCCCGGTCGCCTGGAACGGCGCCTTGCGCTCGGCGGCGACGGCGTTCAGCCGGTCGCGCAGCTTGTCGCCGAGCGCGTTCAGGCGCACCGCCTCGCTCGGCGTGAAAACTTGCGTCAAGCCGGCGACCCCGCCGGCCATGGAGAGCACGTTGTTGTTGAAGGTGCCGGCATGGCCCAAGGAATCGGGGCGGGCGGGATCGAAGCGCTCCATGATGGAGCGCCGGCCGCCGAAAGCTCCGAAGCTGGCGCCGCCGCCGAGATATTTGCCGAACGTCGTCAGGTCCGGCCGGATGCCGAGCCGGCCCTGGAGACCCGAGGGCGAAAGCCGCGAGGTCATCACCTCGTCGAAGATGAGCGTGATGCCCTGGGCCGAGCATTCCTCGCGCAGCATGCCGAGGAATTCCGGCGTTCCAGGAATGCAGCCGCTGCCCTGCATGGGCTCGACCAGGACGGCGGCGAGATGCCTGGCGTGGCGGCGGATGAGGGCGCGGGTGCTCTCGACCTCGTTGTATTCGGCCATGAGCCAGGGGAGGGGCAGATTGAGCGGCGAGCCGCCGTGGCGGAAATAGAAGACGCCGCCGTGATAGCCGCCCTCGAACACCATGGTCCGCGGCCGATCAGGCGCCAGGGCGCGCACGGCCGAAAGCGCCATCAGATTGGCCTCGGTGCCGGAATTGGTGAAGCGGACAAGCTCGATCGAGGGAAACCGCGCGCGGATTGCCGCCGCGAGCCGCGCCTCATACTGGTTGGGTCCGCCGAGCACGGTGCCGTCGTCGACCGCCTTCTTGATCGCCGTCTGCACGATCGCGTTGGAGTGGCCATAGAGCCCGGCCGAGAACTCGCCCAGGAGATCGAGATAGTCGCGGCCATCGATGTCGGTCAGGCGGTTGCCGTGACCGCTCGCCCAGGTCAGCGGGAAGGGGCTGTAGTACAGCACCGTGCGGGTGTTGCCGCCGGGCATGTGCTGGGCCGCCTCGGCCTGGCGCGCCGCGCTTTTCGGATGGCGCGCCTTGTAATGCGCCTCGACTTCGGCGAGCGCGCTCGCCAAGTCGCTGTTGGGCTTGAGTGCGGGCTGCATGACCGTTATCCCCACCGAGCTGGAAACCGGAGCCTCGGTTCTCGCCGGGCGCTTGTCAATCGGGCGTGGCGGGTTGGCCGGCCAAGGCCAGCGGATCGTCCAGACTGGCATTTGCCAGTCGTGGTTCCCTTCGCCTAAGTTCGCTTCCCCGAAATCCGCCCGTTCGAATCATGTCCGACGCTCCCCATCCCGAGGACCCCTTCCTGGATCGCCTGCTCGAAGTGCCCGAGCTTCGGGGCGCTTCGGTCTCGCCGACCGGCGAGTTACTCGCCTGGACCTGGGGCGGGCACGAAGCCAGGGCAGCCAGCTATCTGCGCCAGGTCAAGGAAGAGCGAAAGCCGGTCCATCTCCACGCCCAGAATGACGACGTTATCGTGCGGTCCTGGCGGCGGGACGGGGCCGAGTTCCTCCTGGCGCTTGGATCCTACGGCGATGACCGCGTCCGCCTGATGCGCACGGCGATTTCCGATATGGCGCCGAAGCCGGCGGCAGCGGCGGACGGCAAGTTCAGCCTCTCCGGTGGCGAGCTGCATCCGAGCGGCCGCTGGCTCGTCTATGGCCTCAACCGGGATCCGGCGACCGGCCAGGAGACCGAAGCGAGCCTGGTGATTCGCCATGACCTCGCCAGCGGCGAGCAGCGGGTCCTGGCGCGGCCCGCAAAAGCCGGCCGCACGGTACCGATGCTGAATGCCCAGGGCAGCCATGTGCTCTACGCGCGCCGGGACCGGCATCCCGCCGGCCGGCAATATTGGCTGGTGGACATCGAAGGCAAGACCGACCGAGAGATCCTGAACTTCGGCGAGGACGTGGAGATCAGCGCCTCCTGGGCGCCGAGCGGCCAGCAGGTGGTGGTGCTGGCGGACAGCGGCAGCCACCGGCGTCTCGGGCTCTGGGTGCTTGCCTCATCCCTCATCTATTGGTTCATCGACGATCCGCAAGACCAGATCGAAGAAGCATTCATTCCCGCCAACGCCGGCGTGCTTGCGATCGTCGGCGCCGCCGAAGGCCGGCGCCAGGCCTGGTTCTACGATCCGGCGAAACGCACGCGCCAGCAGTGGCCGGCGGTCAAAGGCCGCACGCTCCTGCCGATCGCGCCCCTTGCCGGCGGCGGCTGGGCGGCGCGCCTCTACCACGCGCGCCAGCCGGACGACGTCGTGCGGTTTCCGCCGGCGGAGGGCCAGGCCTTGGCCAGCCTCACGGGATTGCCCGCGCTCATCGGTTCGCTGCCCGCCGAGCTGATCGCGCCGGAGGATTTTCGCTGGCGTGCCGCCGACGGGCTCACGCTCCAGGGCTGGATCTATCGCCCCACTGGCGCCGCCAAGGGAACGATCGTTCTCCTCAGCCCTGGTCCAGGCCATCAGGCCGAGGACCGCTTCGACCCTCTGACCCAATATCTGTTGCGCCGGGGTTTCGCCGTCTTCCGGCCGAACCAGAGGGGCGCCAGCGGCTTCGGGCTCTCGTTCCGCCACGCGATATCGAAGCGCGGATGGGGAGGGCCGGAGCAAGAGGATATAAGGAGCGGCATCGAGGCGCTCATCGCCAAGGGCATCGCGGTCAAGGGCCGGATTGGTCTCACGGGTGTCGGCTTCGGCGGCTATTCGGCCTGGTGGGCGATCACCCACTGGACAAAGGATCTGGCGGCCGCCGCGGCGCCCGTTTCAGCCATGGCCGATCTGGCGCTCTATCATCGCACGACCGGGCCCGACCAGCGCGCGGGCCTGGAGGCGGCCATGGGCGGCCCGCTGGAAGGCCAGCGTGCCCGCTACCAGGAGCGCTCGCCGATCCGCGATGTCGGCGCGATCGGGGCCAGGCTCCTGCTGGTCCATGGTCTCGAGGATTCCATTGTGACGCTCGAGAACCTGGCCGTGGCCCGCGAAGCTCTCGACGCCGCCAAGCGGCCCTACGAGGTTCTCACCTTCAAGGACGAGGGCCATGGCATCCGCCGGCGCGCCAACCGGCGCATTCTCTGGCGCCGGCTCGCCGATTTCTTCGAAGCGGCGCTCGTCGGATAGGGCCCGCGCCCCTTCGCGAAGTTACGGGAATGGAGTAAGACTGCGGCCTATGGACCTGTTTGAACGGGAATTTGAGGAGCATCAGGCTGTCGCCGCCGCCACCCGGGCTGCCCTCGGACCGGCCTTCCGGCGGATGCTGGATGCCTGGCTCGCCTGCATCCGCGGCGGCGGCAAGATCATGTTTTTTGGCAACGGCGGCAGCGCCGGAGACGCCCAGCATCTGGCGACCGAGCTCACCATCCGCTACGGCAAGGACCGCAAGGCGCTGGCGGGCCTCGCCCTTACCACCGACAGCTCGGCCCTGACCGCAGCGGGCAACGACCTGGGCTTCGAGCGCATCTTCGCCCGCCAGATCGAGGCGCTGGGCCGGCCGGGCGACCTTGCCCTTGGCATCACCACTTCGGGCCGCAGCCCCAATGTCATTCTGGCGCTGGAAACCGCCAGGCGGATGGGCATCCAGGCCGCTGCCCTCAGCGGCGGCGATGGCGGCAGGCTGCCGGGCCTGGCCGACCCGCTGCTGATCGTGCCGACGAAGGTGACGGCGCGCATCCAGGAGATGCACATCACCCTCGGCCAGATGCTCTGTGCCGGGCTCGAGCAGGAGCTGGGCCTGGTATGAGCGCCGATCAGAGTCTGGTGGAAAGGCTCTCCCGGGCCCGGGTTCTGGTCCTGGGCGACGTCATGCTGGACCGTTACGTCTACGGCGAGGTCGAGCGCATGTCGCCGGAGGCGCCCGTGCCGGTGCTGCGCGAGAAGAGCCAGCGCGCCATGCCGGGCGGGGCGGGCAATGTGGCCCGCAACGTGGCGGCGCTCGGCGCCCGCGCCCTGCTCATCGGCCTCGTCGGGGACGACGGCGCCGGGCGCGAGCTTGCCGCCATGCTGGGCGAGGAGCCCGGGATCGAGCCGCGCCTCATCATCGATCCCGCCCGGCACACGACCATCAAGACCCGCTTCGTCGCCGGTCGGCAGCAGTTGCTCCGGGTCGACGACGAGACGCCGATCCATGCCGCGCGCGAGACGGCGGCGGCCTTGCTCTCGGCCTTGCAGGCGTCGTTGCCGGCCGTCGATATCGTCCTGTTCTCCGACTACGCCAAGGGCGTGCTTAGCGACGATGTCCTAGCCCGGGCCATTGCGGCGGTCCATGGCGCCGGCAAGCGCCTGATCGCCGATCCGAAGAGCCGGGACTTCGCCCGCTACGCCGGCGCCGATCTCCTGACGCCCAACCGCCAGGAACTGGCCGCCGCCACGGGTATTGCGGGGGATGACGACGAAGCCGTCGTCGCCGCGGCGCGCAAGGCCATGGCGGGGGCACGGCTCGGCGCTATGTTGACGACTCGCGGCGAGCGCGGCATGACCCTGGTAGCAGGAGACGAGCCCGCGCTGCACATAGCTTCGGAAGGCCGCGAAGTCTTCGACGTTTCCGGCGCCGGCGATACGGTGATCGCCACGGTCGCCGCCGCGCTGGCCGCCGGCGCGGAACTGCCCCAGGCCGCAAGGCTCGCCAACGCCGCGGCCGGGATTGCCGTGGGCAAGCTCGGCACTGCCATCGTCCATCCGGCGGATTTGCTGGGCGCGCTGCAGGCCCGGGACGTGCTGGCGAGCGAGGCCAAGGTAGTCGCACTGGAGACGGCGCTGGAGCGCGTCCAGCGCTGGCGCGCCGCCGGCGAGCGCGTCGCCTTCACCAACGGCTGTTTCGATCTGATCCATCCGGGCCACGTTTCCCTGTTCGCCCAAGCCGCGGCCGCGGCCGACCGGCTGATCGTCGGCCTCAACAGCGATGCCTCGGTGCAACGGCTGAAGGGTCCGACCCGCCCGGTCCAGAACGAGACCGCCAGAGGCATCGTGCTGGCGTCATTGGGCGCCGTCGATCTCGTCGTTTTGTTCGACGACGACACGCCCATCGAGCTCATCCGCGCCATCCGTCCCGACGTGCTGGTCAAGGGCGCGGATTACCGCATCGATCAGGTCGTCGGCGCCGACGTCGTCCAAGGCTATGGCGGCCGGGTGCTGCTGGCCGATCTCCTGGCCGGCCACAGCACCACCGGTACCATCTCGCGCGCGGGCATGGGGCGGCGATCGTGATCCTGGTCACCGGCGGAGCCGGGTTCATCGGTTCCAACATCGTGGCCGCGCTCGCCGAGCGGAAGGAGCGGGTCGTCGTCTGCGACAGCCTCGGCACCGGCGACAAGTGGCAGAACATCGCCAGGCACGAGATCCACGAGCTCGTGGCGCTCGAGCACTGCGCCGATTGGCTGCGGCAGAACCGCGCCGAGGTCCGGGCCGTGGTGCATATGGGCGCCATCTCGGCCACCACGGAGACCAATGCCGATCGCCTGGCCGAATTGAACGTGCGCTCGACTCTCGACCTGTGGCAGATCTGCGCGGCGCTGGAAAAGCCCTTCATCTATGCTTCCTCGGCCGCGACCTATGGCGACGGCTCGGCCGGCTTCGAGGACGACGGAAGGCCCGAGGCACTGGCGAGGCTCAGGCCCCGCAACGGCTATGCCTGGAGCAAGCATCTGGTGGATCGCTCGATCGCGAGGCGCGTTGCGATGGGCGAGCCGACGCCCCCGCAATGGGCCGGCCTCAAGTTCTTCAACGTCTTCGGCCCCAACGAATATCACAAGGGCCCGATGCGCAGCGTGGCGGTGCAGCTCCACGCCCAGGCCCGCGGCACCGGGCGCCTTCGCCTGTTCAAATCGACCGATCTCCATTACGCCGACGGCGGTCAGCGGCGCGATTTCGTCTATGTGCGGGACTGCGTCGAGGTGGTGCTCTGGCTTCTCGACAACCCGAAGGTAAGCGGCCTCTTCAACGTCGGCAGCGGCAAGGCGCGCAGCTTTCTCGACCTCGCCAAGGCGGTGATGCAAAGCCTGCCGAAGCTCTCGCTCGCGGTCGAGTTCTTCGAAATGCCGGACAGCCTCAAACCCGGCTATCAGAGCTTCACCGAGGCGCCAATGGCGCGCCTCAGGGCCGCCGGCTATCAGCGGCCGTTCACGGGCCTGGAAGAGGGCGTGGCCGACTACGTCACGTATTACCTGGAAGCTAGCGACCCTTATCGCTGAGAAGCTTGGCGACCTCGTCCCAGAGGCGCCCGGGCGGCAGGCTCCCATAGCAGGCCGGCTTCACCGCTGCTGGTCCTTGATAGAGGCAGGTCCGACTGCGGCAGGGCGAGCAGGGGAACGCTGCGGCGAGATGCACCTGGCCTGCGCCGTAGGTGCCGTTATGGGCTGGCCTGGTCGAGCCATAGACCGTGACGCCCGGCACGCCGAGAGCGGCGGCGAGATGCGCCGGGCCGCTGTCATTGGCGGCGACGACGCTGGCGCCCGCGATCACCTCGCGCAGTGCCTGCAGGTTTTGCGCCGGCAGCAGAATCGTGCCGGGCGCCGCGCCGGCGATGCGTTCCGCCGAGGCTCGCTCCTCTTCGTCGTGCCAGCGAACAGCCGCCTCCAAGCCGGCGCCAAGGGCCCGGCGCGCCAGCTCGCTCCAGTATTCCTCGGGCCATCGCTTGGTGGCCCAGGTCGCGCCGTGAAGCATGACCAGGCGCGGGCGCGCCGGCCGCGGCGCTGGTGGCAGACCGTAGTCGGCCGGGCCTGTCGGAAGATCGTAGCCGAGCGCGGAAGCGAACAGCATTCGCACGCGTTCGACGGCATGCATGTCCCAGGAGACAGGGAAGCGCCGGCCATATGTGAGCGTCGCCATGCCCTCTCGGGCTGACGCGTAGGAAAGCCCTGCGACGGGACCTTTGGCTATCAGGCCGAGAAGGGCACTCTTCATCAGCCCCTGGGCGTCGATGATCAGATCGTAGCGCCGCGTGCGCAGTTGGCGGATCAAGCCGGCCATTTCGCCGAGATCGGGATGCCGGCGCCAGCGCCGGATATTGACCGGGATCACCTTGGCGACACGCGGATGCCAGGCGGGGACCTGAGCGAAAATCGACTCGACTGCCCAATCGATCTCGAGGTCCGGCTGAGCCCGGCAGGCGTCGCTCACGGCCGGCAAGGTTTGCAAGACGTCGCCCAGGGACGAGGTCTTGATTACGAGGAGCTTCATGGCGAAGAAAGCGCCGCCAGCACCTGCTCGGGCAGCAGGTCTTCGAGGCAGCGATGGTGGCCGAGCGGGCAGACCCGCTTATTGCAGGGGCTGCAGTCGAGGCCCAGGCGCAAGACCCGCGCCGCGGGGCTCCGGGGGCCGGTGCGCGTCGGGTCGGAGGGCCCGAAGAGTGCCACCTGCGGCCGTTCGAGGGCAGCGGCGACATGCATCAAGCCGGAATCGTTGCTGACGACGGCATCGGCGAGGCTGAGCAGCGTCACGGCCTGGTCTAGGCTCGTGCGTCCGGCGAGGTCGGTGCTCGCGGGAATGGCCGAAGCCGCTTCGCGATCGCCGGCGGAGCCGAACAGCCAGACCTGCCAGCCCTCGGCCTGCTTGGCCTTTGCCAGGGCTGCGAAATGCCGGGTCGGCCAGCGCTTGGCCGGGCCATATTCCGCACCCGGTGCCATGGCAAGGAGCGGCCCGCTTGGGCGCGAGAGGCCGAGAGCCGACAACGCCTTGTCGATCGCATCCGGCGGGACCAGGAGCCTGGGCGGCGGGACCTCGCCGGAAGTTTCCAAGAGCGCGGCGAAGCTCTCGACCTGAGGCAGCGCTTGCTTGCTCCTGACATCTGTCAACAGCAGCCGGCGGAGCAGGCCGCCATAGCCGCGTCGCTCGATGGCGCCGGCCCAATAGGGAACCAGCGCCGATTTGACCGAGCCGGGCAGCACCAGGGCGAAATCGTAGCGACGCTCGGCCAATGCCCGGCCGAGCCGGCGCCGGCCGATAAGATTCAACTCCCCATGGCCGAAGGGCAGGGCGATCGCCTCGTCCACCTCCGGCATGAACTTGAGAAGCGGCAAGGTCCAGCGCGGCGCCAGAACTTCCAGCCGTGCACCAGGATGCAGGCGCTTCGCCATGGCGAACAGGCTCTCGGCCATGACCATGTCGCCGACCCAGGCAGGGCCGACGATGAGAATCCGGCCCGGCCCGGCCATCACGTGGCGCGCTTCGCCAGGATGAAGAGCCGCTTGAAGCGGAAGAGCGTGCGGCCGTCGGCCTCGGTCGGATAGGCCTTGGCCACCCGCGCGCGATACTCGGCCTCGAAGGCCTCGTGCCACGGGCTTTCAAGCGCATCGAGCAGAGGCTTGAGGGCCGTGCCCTTGGTCCACTCGACCACGGGATTCGCACCGGTCAGCACATGGAGATAGCTCGTCTCCCAGATGTCGACCTCCGCCGCCAGGGGCGACATCAGGGCGTGGTAGCTCTCGGCCGTGCCCACCGGCGATGGGCGCAGCAGTGGGCGCAGGCGATCGCGCCATGGCCCCGCCTCGGCCGCCGACAGCATGGCCTGGTGAGAGGGCTGATCATGGTTGCGCGGCATCTGAACAGCGAACCACCCGCCGGGCGCGACGCCGGCGAAGAGCAGGGGAAACAGGGTCTGGTGGTCGTCGAGCCACTGCAGCGTCGCATTGCTGAACAGGAGATCGGCCGGCCGGGGCGGGTTCCAGGTCGCGATATCAGCCTCGATGAAGGCGAGGCCCGGAAAATCATGCCGTGCCGCCGCCAGCATGGCCGGCGAGGAATCGATGCCCGTGGTCGATGCGTCCGGCCAGCGTTCGGCCAGTAGGATCGTGGACTTGCCGCTGCCGCAACCGAGATCATAGATCGCCTTCGGCGCCGCCGCGGGAATGCGGGCGACAAGATCGGCCGCAGGCCGCTGGCGGGCATCGGCGAAGCGATGGTACTGAGCCGGATTCCAGCTATCCAAAATCGGCCCTTGGGCGGCGCGGCGGGTAGGGGACTCTGCACATGAGCAGAGTATAAGGCAGCCGCCTCGGCCGGCGAAATGACCAGACGCGTTTGCGTGACGGCGCTACCGTCGGGCGGGGTTTCCATGCAGCACCCGGGTTGCCGGCCCATGTCCCATTCGGCGCCGGGTGGCTGTCCGGGTTATGAACCCTGGGCGCACGCCCATCGCCAAGAGGGCTCGCACGCTGCATCGCGGCGAGACTTTTGATTTGGATCAATGCGGCTCTGCCCCCGAACCCGCAGAGGTATTGCGCGATCAGAATCGGGGACCAAACCTCATGAATTGGGCCGTCATATTGCTACTGGGCCTGGGCACTTTGCTTGGGCTCTTTCTTTCTGCGAATGCCGTCGATACGCCTTTCGCGGTTCACGGCATGATCTTCGCCGCGGCTTGCGTTCTTGCGGTGTTCGCGGTGATCAAGCACGAATTCGACCGCAAGGGCCGGGACGAGACCGGGTACAACGATGCCATCGTGCGCACGGGCGTCGTCGCCTCCATGTTCTGGGGGCTGGTCGGGCTCGCCGTCGGCGTCTATCTCGCCCTGGAGATGGCCTTTCCGGCCCTCAATTTCGGCTTGCCCTGGCTCAATTTCGGACGCCTGCGGCCCGTCCACACCTCGGCGGTGATCTTCGCCTTCGGCGGCAATGTGCTGCTGGCGACCTCCTTCCATGTCGTGCAGCGCACCTGCCGGGCACGGCTCGCCGGCGACTATGCGCCCTGGTTCGTCTTCTGGGGCTATCAGCTGTTCATCATTCTGGCCGCCACCGGCTATGTCATGGGCGTGACCCAGGGCCGCGAATATGCCGAGCCCGAGTGGTACACCGACATCTGGCTCACCGTCGTGTGGGTCGTCTATCTGCTGGTGTTCCTCGGCACGCTGATGCGCCGGAAGGAACCGCACATCTACGTCGCCAACTGGTTCTATCTGGCCTTCATCGTCACGGTGGCGATGCTCCACATCGTGAACAACCTGGCGGTTCCAGCGAGCTTCTTCGGCTACAAGAGCTACTCGGCGTACTCCGGCGTACAGGACGCGCTGGTGGAGTGGTGGTACGGCCATAACGCCGTCGGCTTCTTCCTCACCGCCGGCTTCCTCGGCATCATGTACTACTTCGTACCCAAGCGGGCCGAGCGGCCGGTCTATTCCTACCGCCTGTCCATCGTGCATTTCTGGTCGCTGATCTTCCTCTACATCTGGGCAGGTCCCCATCACCTGCACTACACCGCCCTGCCGGATTGGGCCCAGACGCTCGGCATGACCTTCTCGATCATGCTCTGGATGCCTTCCTGGGGCGGCATGATCAACGGTCTCATGACCCTATCGGGCGCCTGGGACAAGCTGCGCACCGACCCAGTCCTGCGCATGCTGATCATCTCGGTCGCCTTCTACGGCATGTCGACCTTCGAGGGGCCGATGATGTCCATCAAGTCGGTCAACGCCCTCAGCCATTACACCGACTGGACCATCGGCCATGTTCATTCTGGCACGCTCGGTTGGGTCGGCTTCGTCAGCTTCGGCGCGCTTTATTGCCTGGCGCCCCAGATGTTCGGGCGCAAGCAGCTCTATTCCCTGAAGCTAGTGAACTGGCATTTCTGGATCGCGACCCTGGGCATCGTGCTCTATGTCACGTCCATGTGGGTCGCCGGCATCATGCAGGGGCTGATGTGGCGGGCTTACGACAAGAACGGGTTCCTCGCGTACTCCTTCGCCGAGACCGTTGCGGCCATGCATCCCTTCTACATCATCCGCATGCTCGGCGGGCTGCTGTACCTGGGTGGCGCCATCATCATGGCCTACAACCTTTGGCGCACCGCACGGGGTGACGTCGCGAGCGAAACCTTGCCCGCGGCGGCCACCCCAGCCGTCGCCCGCGCCTAGGGAGGCTTTGCCGTGATCAAGCACGAACAGATCGAACGCAACTCCCTGATGCTCCTGATCGGCATCCTGATCGTGGTCGCCATCGGCGGCCTGGTGGAGATCGCGCCCACGTTCTATCTCGGCAGCACGATCGAGAAGGTGGGCGGCGTGCGTCCCTATACGCCGCTGGAGCTGGCCGGGCGGAACATCTACGTCCGCGAGGGCTGCTATCTCTGTCACAGCCAGATGATCCGGCCGTTCCGCGACGAGCTGGAGCGTTATGGCCACTACAGCCTGGCGGCCGAAAGCATGTACGACCATCCCTTCCAGTGGGGCTCGAAGCGCAACGGTCCGGATCTTGCCCGGGTCGGCGGCCGCTATTCCGACGATTGGCAGGTCGCCCATCTGGAGGATCCACGCAGCCTGGTGCCGGAATCGATCATGCCGAGCTACGCATTCCTCGCCGGGGCGAAGCTCGACACTTCCCAGATCGTCAACGACCTCAAGGCGAACCGCGATGTCGGCGTTCCCTACAGCGACGATATGATCGCCCAGGCGCTGGCCGACCTCAGGGCCCAGGACAATCCCGATGATCCCGGCGTGGCGGCTCTGACCAAGCGCTATCCCGGCGCCATCGCGCGGGACTACGCCGGCATCCCGGGCACGATCACGGAGATGGATGCGCTCGTCGCCTATCTCCAGGTGCTCGGCCGGATGGTCGACTTCTCGACTTACAAGGCCGACGAGAATCTCCGCTAGGTCCGGCCAGGAGGAACCCATGGACTACAAGACAATGTCGCAAATCGCCGAGACCTGGGGTCTCGTCTACATGCTGGTGCTGTTCGCGGGAGTGCTGGTCTATGCGCTGCGTCCGAAGTCCAAGGCCAGGTTCGAGCGCGACGCGCGCATTCCGCTGAACGAGGACTGATCATGGCAGAGCACAAGCCCATCGATGAACTGAGCGGCACGCCCACCACCGGGCATGAATGGGACGGCATCCGCGAACTCAACACGCCTCTGCCGCGCTGGTGGGTGTGGGTATTCTACGCCACGATCCTGTGGGCCGTCGGCTACTGGATCCTGATGCCCTCCTGGCCCGGCATCACCGGTTACTATCATGGCCTGTTGGGCTACTCGAGCCGCGCCGCGGTCGAGAAGGCCGTGGACGACGCCCACCAGGCCATGGCCGGCATGCAGGACAAGATCGCCAAGACTCCGCTGGCCGTCATCGAGAAGACGCCCGATCTCGAGGAATTCGCGCTCGGCGCCGGCCGCTCGGCTTTCGCGGTCAATTGCTCGCCCTGCCACGGCGCCGACGCCACGGGCCGCAAGGGCTTTCCCAACCTGGTCGCCGGCAATTGGCTTTGGGGCGGCAAGCTGGAAGACATCCAGTTCACCATCACCCATGGCGTGCGTAACGGCATTGATCCGGACGCCCGCGACGTCGAGATGCCGCGCTTTCTTGCCGACGGAATCCTGACCCAGGACAAGATCGCCGACGTCGCCAATTTCGTGCTGTCCCTTTCGGGCAGTCCCCATGACACCGCGGCGGCGGCTCGCGGCAAACAGATCTTCGCCGACAATTGCGCCGCCTGCCACGGAGACCAGGGCCAGGGCAATACGCAGTTCGGCGCCCCGCGTCTCAATGGCAAGCTCTGGCTCTATGGCGGCGACTTGGAGACGATCGTCCAGACCATCTCGTACGCGCGCAAGGGCGTGATGCCCAATTGGGGCGCCAGGCTCGATCCGGCGACGATCAAGGCTCTGGCCCTCTATGTTCACTCCCTGGGCGGCGGCCAATGAACATGATGACTACGCCCGACGTCACCAGCTTCGACGTCCGCGCAGTCAACAAGCGGGGCGAGCGCTCGCTCTACAAGAAGCGCGAGAAGATCCATCCCAAGCGAGTCCAGGGCTTTTTCCGGCGCCTCAAATGGATCGTCATGGCGGTGACCCTGACGATCTACTACGTCACGCCCTGGCTGCGCTGGGACCGCGGTCCGGACGCGCCCGACCAGGCGGTGCTGATCGATTTTCCGGCCCGCAAGTTCTACTTCTTCTTCATCGAGATCTGGCCGCAGGAAGTCTACTACATCACCGGCCTGCTGATCATGGCCGCCGTGGGGCTCTTCCTCGTCACCAGCGTCGCCGGGCGGGTATGGTGCGGCTACACCTGCCCGCAGACGGTCTGGACCGACCTCTTCCTCGTCGTCGAGCGCGCGGTCGAAGGCGACCGCAACGCCCGGATCAAGCTCGACCAGGCGCCCTGGAGTTTCGACAAACTGCGCAAGCGGGCCGTGAAGCACGCCGCCTGGATCCTGATCGCCATGGCCACCGGCGGGGCCTGGGTGTTCTATTTCGCCGACGCGCCGACGCTCGCCGTCAATCTGGTGCATTTCCAGGCGCCGGCCGTGGCCTACTCGACCATCGGGGTGCTGACCTTCACCACCTACGTCTTCGGCGGCTTCATGCGGGAGCAGGTCTGCACCTACATGTGCCCCTGGCCGCGCATCCAGGGAGCAATGCTGGACGAGGAGTCCCTCGTCGTCACCTACCATGGCTGGCGGGGCGAGCCTCGCGGCCGGCACCAGAAGGAGGCGACGGAAAAGCTCGGCGACTGCGTCGACTGCAATGCCTGCGTGGTCGTCTGTCCCATGGGCATCGATATCCGAGACGGCCAGCAGCTCGAATGCATCACCTGCGCCCTTTGCATCGACGCCTGCAACGGCGTGATGAGCAAGCTCGGCCGGGCGCCCGACTTGATCGGCTACGACACGCTTGGCAACGACCGGCGGCGCGCCGCCGGCGAGCCGCTGAAGTACAGCTTCCTCAGGCCCCGGACCATTCTCTACACGGTCGTCTGGTGCCTGCTGGGCGCGGCGATGCTCTTTGCACTCGCGACCCGCGCCGATACCGACATCAGCGTGCTGCATGACCGCAGCCCGCTGTTCGTGCTGCTGAGCGACGGATCTCTGCGCAATGGCTTCACCGTGAAGGCCATGAACAAGCAGCGGGTCGAGCGGCATCTTGCCTTGAGCGTGGAAGGCTTGCCGGGCGCCGAGATTTCGATCGTCGGCCAGAGCGACCCGGTGCTGGTGATCGGGCCAGACGATCTGCGGAGCTTCCGCGTCTATGTCCATGCGCCGCGCGCCGATCTGATTTCGGATTCGGTCCCCTTCGCATTCGTCCTGACCGATGCCGAAAGCAAGACGGCCGTCCATTACCAGACCATGTTCAGAGGACCCGCCCAATGAGCGTTCAGGCCGAGCGACCTTTCACCGGACGAAAGTTCCTGGCCGTCCTTGTCGGCTCCTTCATCGTCGTCCTGGCGGTGAACTGCCTGTTGGTCTGGTATGCCCTCTCGAGCTGGACCGGACTCGTCAGCGACAGCGCCTATGAGGACGGACTTGGCTTCGATCGGGTCCTGGCCGAGAGCAAGGCCGAGGCGGCGCTCGGCTGGAAAGCCGCCATCGCCTACGACGCCAGCGGCCGCCTCACCGTGCGCCTGGCGGACTCGAAAGGCCGGCCGCTCCCGGGCTTCCGGCTTGCCGCGCAGTTCATGCGCCCCACCAGCGAGGGCCATGACAGGAGCCTGACGCTGAGCGAGGTCTCGCCGGGCAGCTATGCGGGCGTCCTGCAACTGCCCTTGCCCGGGCAATGGGACGTGCGGGTGACGGTGAGCGACAGCCGGAAGCCGCGCTTCCATGCCGAAAGGCGTATCCTGGTCGGCCTATGACCAGCCTCGCCCTTTCGCCCGCCTGCTGCGGCCCCGGCGCCGCGGCTCTTGATCTCGCCGAGACGCCGACGCTGGCCAGCGGTCCGGCGGTCGACCCGGCCGCCTTCGTGCGACGGGAGACGGATGGTATCTGCCGGCTCGACCTGATGGCCGAGAACATTCACTGCGCCGATTGCATCCGCAAGATCGAGCGTGCCTTGCGCGCGTTCCCGGCCGTGACCATGGCGCGGGTCAACTTGAGCGGACGGCGCATCGGCGTGGCTTGGCGCGATGGCAAGGTCGAACCCATGCGCCTGGTAGAGGCGGTGACCCGGCTCGGCTATCCCGTCGCGCCCTTCGATCCGGCTCTGCTGGACGAGCGCACGAAGGCCGCCGATCGCGAGCTTCTGCGCTGTCTCGCCGTGGCGGGTTTCGCCGCCGGCAATGTCATGCTGCTTTCCGTCTCAGTCTGGTCGGGGGGCAGCGACATGGATGCCGCGACCCGGGATCTCTTCCACTGGCTCTCGGCCCTGATCGCCATGCCGGCCGTCGCCTATGCCGGGCGGCCGTTTTTCCGCTCCGCCGTCGCGGCCCTGAAGGTGCGGAGCGTCAACATGGACGTGCCCATCTCGCTCGGCGTGATCCTGGCCGCGAGCGCCAGCCTCATGGAAACCATGCATGGCGGGCTGCACGTCTATTTCGACGCCTCGGTGACGCTGCTCTTCTTCCTGCTCTGCGGGCGTTATCTGGATCGCCAGGCGCGCGCCAAGGCGCGCTCCGCAGCCGAGCATCTGCTGGCGCTGACCGCGGTCGCCGCCACGGTGATCGAACCGGACGGGCGCCGCCGGGCCCTGCCCGTGGCCGAGCTCAAGCCCGGGATGATCCTGGCCATGGCGGCAGGCGATCGCATCGCTGCCGACGGCCTGGTCGCGAGCGGCAGCTCCGACGTCGACAACAGCCTTTTGACCGGTGAGAGCCTGCCCGTCGCCGTGGCGCCCGGAGCGAGCGTCCATGCGGGCGCGCTGAATCTGTCCGCGCCCTTGGAAGTCACGGTCACGGCTGCCGGAGAGAATACCTTCCTCGCCGGAATTGCCCGGCTGATGGCGCTGGCCGAGCAGGGACGCGCCCGCTATGTCCGCATCGCCGACCGCGCAGCGCGGCTCTACGCGCCGGTGGTTCACATTCTCGCGGCCTCGACCTTTCTCGGCTGGCTGCTGTTCTCCAGGGCCGGGTTCCACGGCGCCCTGATGGCGGCCGTGGCGGTGCTCATCATCACCTGTCCTTGCGCGCTGGCGCTGGCGGTGCCGGTGGTGCAGGTCGTGGCGAGCGGACTCCTGCTCCGTCGCGGCATCCTGGTGAAGTCGGCCGATGCGCTGGAGCGCCTGGCCCAGGCCGATAGCATCGTTTTCGACAAGACCGGCACGCTTACCGAAGGAACGCCCCGCCTCGTCGACGGGGGGGCGATTCCCGGGGACTGCCTGCGCCGGGCCGCGGCGCTCGCCGAGGCCAGTCGCCATCCCTTGGCCCAGGCCCTGGCTGCCTCCTTCCAGGGTCCGCGGCCGAAGGCAATGGATGTCGTCGAAACGCCTGGCGCCGGGCTTTCCGGCATCGTCGAAGGCCGGCGCCTCAGTCTGGGCAGCCGCGCCTTCTGCGGCGTCGCGGACCGGTCCGCGGACGACGACCGGATGGAGATCTGGCTCAGCGAGGACGGCAGCGCCCCAAGGCGCTTCGTCTTCGCCGACAGGCCGCGCGCCGACTCCCGGGCCACGATCGACACCCTGAAGCGCCGCGGCTATCGCATCTCGCTGTTGTCGGGCGATCGCGAGGCCGTGGCCGCCCGGATCGCCGGCGAGCTCGGAATCGAAGACTGGCGGGCCGGCTGCCTGCCCGCGGACAAGGTCGCCGTCATCGAATCGATGACGGCCGAAGGCCGCAAGGTGCTGATGGTGGGCGACGGTCTCAATGACGCGCCGGCCCTGGCGGCGGGCTTCGTCTCCATGTCGCCCGCCACGGCCACGGCCGTCAGCCAGACCGCGGCGGATCTCCTGTTCCAGGGCCGCTTGCTGGCGCCCGTCGCCCATGCGCTCGCGGTCGCCCGGGGCACGGAGCGGCTCGTGCGCCAGAACTTCGCGCTTGCGATCATCTACAACCTGGGCGCGGTGCCGATCGCGATCGCAGGCCTAGCGACGCCGCTCATCGCCGCCGCCGCCATGTCGTCCTCTTCGCTGCTCGTGACGCTCAACGCCCTCAGGTTGAAGCGGCTCGGCGCATGACGGCCCTGCTCTATCTTGTGCCCGCGGCTTTGTTCCTGGGCTTGCTGGGCCTGGGCGCTTTCCTTTGGGCGCTCAAATCCGGTCAATTCGAGGATCTCGACGGCGCGGCTGAGCGCATCCTGATCGACGAAGACGAGCCCGAGGCCGCGCCGACCGGTCAGGCGAAGGTTCGGCCCACCCGCTGAAGTGCTTCGGCCAGGCGCTCGAGTTCGTCCGTGGTGTTGTAGAGACCGAGGGACGCTCTCAAGGTGCCCTGCACCCCGAAACGCTCCATGGCGGGCTGGGCGCAGTGATGGCCGGCGCGTAGAGCCAGGCCCTCCCGGTCCAGCAGCGTCGCCACATCATGGGGGTGGATCCCATCGAGCACGAAGGAAAGGATGCTGGCCTTGTGGTTTGCGTTGCCGATGATGCGAAGGCCCGGCAGCGAATTGAGCAGCGCCGCGCCGTGGGCCAGCAGCGTCTGTTCGTGGCGTGAGATCGCCGGCAGGCCGATGGCGTCCACGTAGTCGGTGGCGGCGGCGAGACCGATCGCGCCGACGATGTTGGGCGTGCCGGCCTCGAAGCGGGCAGGGGGATCGGCGAACTCGGTCCGCTCGAAGCTGACGCTGCGGATCATCTCGCCGCCGCCCTGCCAAGGAGGCATCTTGTCCAGGATTTCGGCCCGCGCGTAGAGCACGCCGATCCCCGTCGGGCCATAGAGCTTGTGGCCCGCGAGAACGTAGAAGTCGCAGTCGAGGGTCCTGACGTCGACCGGCTGGTGCGGCACCGCCTGGCAGCCGTCGATCAGCACCAGGGCGCCGGCCGCATGGGCGAGGCGGGTGATCTCGGCCACCGGAAGCACGCTGCCAATCGCATTGGAGACATGGGCGACGGCCACGAGCCGCGGCCGGCGCTCGAGCAAGCGGGAGAAAGCGGGGAGATCCAACTCGCCCGCGTCATCGACCGGCGCGACATCGATCGAGAACCCGATCCGTTCGCCGAGCAGCTGCCAGGGCACGATGTTGGAGTGATGCTCGATGGCGGAGATCACGATCCGGTCTCCCCGCCGGAGGTTGGACGCGGCCCAGCTTCCCGCCACCAGATTGATTGCCGCCGTGGCCCCGCTGGTGAAAACGATCTCGGCCGGGCTTCGCGCGTTGAGGAATCGCGCCAGGCGCGTCCGGGCCTGCTCATAGGCGTCCGTCGCTCGTTCGCTGAGGGCATAGACCCCGCGATGGACGTTGGCGTAGTCGCGTTCCTGAAAGCGGCGCATGGCGTCGAGGACGGGGACAGGTTTCTGGGCGCTGGCGGCGCTGTCGAGATAGACGAGGGGCCGGCCATGGATCTGCTGCGCCAGGATGGGGAAATCCCGGCGTATCCGCTGGACGTCGTAGGTCGGCGCATTGGCCAGAGCCACGCTCGTACTCCCCTGCTTATGTTGCGGCTTCCTGCCCAGGATGTTAGCTTCGAGGCGACTGCTGAGTCCTGCAAATTCAACGGCTTCGGAGAGGACCATCGAATGGACAAGAAGGAAATGCTTGCCACGGTTTCGGCCGGCGCGATGAACCGGCGCCAGGTCAACCGAGGCCTGGCGGGCGCCGGCCTTGCGGCCGCCCTCGCCCTCTTCGGCTGCGGCAAGAAGGAAGAACAGCAGGAGCAGTCCCAGGCGCCGGCGCAAGCCCCAGCCCAGCCCACCCAGACGGCGATGGCCGCCATCCCGACCCTCCATGTCCTCAACTGGCAGGGCTACGGCACCGACGAGGCCTGGGCCGTCAAGATTTTCGAGGACCGCTACAAGTGCAAGGTCGTGCACGACTACTTCAATTCCGAGCCTGAGATGTTGACCAAGCTCCGGACCAATCCGGGCGTCTACGACGTGGTGCTGATCAACAGCTCCTTCACCCAGCAGGCGGCCAAGGAAGGCCTGATCCAGGCCATCGACACCTCGAAGATCACCAACTGGAAGGACCTGACGCCGGCCCTCAGGGACTCCCCCTATCTCAACACCGACGGCAAGACCTACGGCGTGTCCTGGGTCTGGGGCGTGACGTCCTTCGCCTATTCGACCGACGTCATCAAGACGCCGCCGGATTCCATCCAGGAGCTGTGGAACCCGGCCCATGCCGGCCATGTGGGTTGGCGCGACGACCCGGAAGAGGCGGTGCAGCTGGCGGCGATCGCCACGGGCCAGGATCCGAACAACCCGACCGACATGGACAAGATCAAGCAGAAGCTGCTGGACCTGAAGCCGCAGCTGAAGACCTTCTGGTCGTCCGAGGACGAGTGGAACAAGCATATGTCCAGCAAGGACTATGACATCGCGACCTACTGGAGCGGCTCCGCCGCCCGCAGCAAGAAGCATTTCAATCTGCCGGTCGAATTCGTCATCCCGAAGGAGGGCGCCATCGGCTGGTTCGACGGCCTCTCGATTGCCGCCAAGGCACCCAACTACGACCTGGCTGAAGAGTTCATCGACTTCATGGTGAGCCCGGAGTTCTACGTGAAATGGGACACCGACGTGGGCGCGCCGGCTTCGGCGAACACGGCGGCCGACAATCAGCTCCCGGCCGACGCCTTCAACCGCGTGGTCATGGGCCCGCCGGACCTGCAAAAGCGGCTCTTCTACATGGCCCCGCTCTCGGACGATCGCCGCAAGGCCTATACCGAGCTGTGGGAGCAGGTGAAGACCGAGCTCGGCAAGTAGGGACGCTGAATGGCCGGGCGGAGGGATCTCCGCCTGGCCGGTCGACCATTGCGCGATTGATGCCGCGGTGGGTGACGAAATGCGCGCGCTCGCGCCTCGGCGCGAACGCGTCCCGCCGGGGCCGATTAGCACTCGACTCTTAGAACCGCCGACTGCAACATTACCAATATGTTAATAGCGGATCGCTCGACCAATGGTCCAAACCAGGCCGCGTCGGAGCGCTCGCTAGCAAGGATGTTCGGGCCGATGCACCTGATGGCAAGGCTGACGCAGGTCGCCGTCCGATTGGATCATTGATTTAGCATGGCCTGTATTCTCCTCGCCGATCCCGACGAGCCGACCAGGAACTTCATGGCCATGAAGCTGAGGGAGGCCGGCTATGAAGTCGATGTCGCGCAAAACGGCCATGAAGCGATCATCCTCCTGTCGAGCCGCAGGCATGATCTGATCATTTCGGACCTGGAGCTGCTCGGCAAGAACGGCCTCGAGGTTCTTCGGGAGATCAGACGACATCCGGAGTATATGACGATGCCGTTCGTGCTCTTTACCCGGACCGATCCCCGGCACAAGACCGACAATGCAAATTACGGCAATCTCATGCAGGAATTGGATGCGCTAGGCGCGACGTACTTGCCGAAAACCGCGAGCAACCTGCGGCAATTTCCCGCCATTCGGATCGTCAAGTAGCGCTTCCAGCTCGCCAATTGCCGGCGCCCGGCCCTATTGCCTGGCCTTTTTCGCCGCGAGGGAAATGTCCTGCCAATAGGCGTCCGCGCCGATGGCCATCGCCGAGTGCCTGTTCAGCGACCCTCCGCCCACCAGCACCGAGCATTCTTTTCGGACGCCGATTTCCTTGAGCGCATCGATCGCGACCTTGATGGCGTGCTCGATCGTCGCGGCATCGGCTACGGTTGGCCCCGACTGGACGGGTTTGCCAAGTGGAGCTGTCATCTTCAACTCGCTGCTCCTCTGCCCAGGGAAACTTGCTTCGTTAACGCACTATGATGGCGCCGGGGGCAGTTAATTTTGTCCTAACCGGGAGAAAGAAAATCACCGGCAAATCTGCGTGTTACGGAGTGTTTCCTCGGGTGACGGCGGAACTTCCGGGAGGGCAGATCGCATACCCCCGGGGCAACGGCCTAAGGGTGCCCGGCATTGTCATGGCCGCTCGGGCAGGTTTTCCTCGAAGCTCGATCGCCGGAGCGATAGGCTGTGGCATAAGTGAATCCAACTATGGCGCCGCCTGCCTGACGAAGAGCGGCGCCGGCATCGCAAGTTCCAGGGCAAGGCTTCTCGGAAAATTGGAACAGTCAACCTCATCAATCGGTTACGCGATGACGCCGGGGAGGGGTCCTTCCGGCCTCCGCGGGCTGTCGTTGGCCCGACGTCGGCGCCGCAGCCGAGAACGCGGATCATGAGCGACGCCAAGCCGAGGACCTGGACGGTGATCGGCCTCACCGCGCCGGCCTATCTTTGGCTCGCGGTGACGGTTCTGCTGCCCCTCTCGGCCATGCTGTTCTTCAGTTTCCTTACCGTGGCGCCCTTCGGACTGGAAACGCCGGCGCTGACCTTCACCAACTACCTCGACTTCATCCATCAGGATTTCCTGCATACGCTGACCGAGCGCTCGCTGATGCTGGGGGTCTGGGTCACGCTGTGTTGTCTGCTGCTGGGTTTCCCGGCTGCCCTTGCGCTGGCCAAGCATGTCAAGGGCCGGTGGCGCGAGGCGCTGTTCCTGCTCGTGGTACTGCCGTTCTGGAGCAACGCGCTGGTCCGGGTGTTTTCCTGGACCATGGTGCTGCGCGAGGGCGGGATGGTCGATCGGCTGATCCATGACGTCGTCCCCGGCGCCCCTCACCTCGACCTGCTGTTCACCTATTGGGCCGTGGTGATCGGCGTCGTCCACAGCTACCTGCCCTATGTCATCCTCACCTGCTACATCTCCCTCCAGGCG
>Ga0265313_10000359_pt1 | contig 49768 bp, 38 predicted proteins | sample 4123metaG_FD_203122 | JGI IMG/M metagenome (GOLD analysis project Ga0265313, IMG submission 203122) | Rhizosphere microbial communities from Carex aquatilis grown in University of Washington, Seatle, WA, United States - 4-1-23 metaG | ecosystem: Host-associated > Plants > Roots > Rhizosphere >... | reverse complement strand
AGGTTCGCGGCGGGTTCTTGCACTTTTCACGCGACGGCGCCGACGATGCGAGTAATCTCACGCGGCAAATGGCGGTTCGGAGGCGGCTCGTGGCAATGACGAACGACAACGGCAAAGAAAAGAGCAAGATCGTGCTCGGGGACAGCGGGTTTCCGAAGATGCACGAGCTCTTCGTCCCCAAGGCGATCTTTTTCACCAACGGGGTCGGTGTTCACAAGGACCGGCTCTCGTCGTTCGAGCTCGCGCTGCGCGGCGCCGGTATCGAGAAAGCGAATCTCGTAACCGTCAGTTCGATATTTCCGCCCCACTGCAGAGAGATGAGCCGCAAGGAGGGCGAGAAGCTCATCATGCCGGGACAGATCGTCCATTGCGTGATGGCTCGACAGGACACGAACGAGCCCAATCGTCTCATTGCTGCTGCGATTGGCCTGGCGCGCCCGGCGGACAAGGACCGATACGGCTACCTGTCGGAGCACCACAGTTACGGTGAAACGGCGAAAAAGGCGGGCGACTACGCCGAAGATCTCGCCGCGACCATGCTCGCGACGACGCTGGGCATCGACATCGACGCCGAGAAAGCCTGGAGCGAACGGGAGCAGGTGTTTCGACTCGAAAAGACGATCCTCAAGACGCGCAACATCGTGCAGAGCGCCGAAGGGCATCCCAAGGGCCTCTGGTCGACTGTGATCGCCTGCGGGGTGTTCATTTTCTAGAGCCGGTCCCTATTCCCCTGGCCGATCGAAGGCCGTCGTGGACGTGGACGGAAGGGGCAACAAGGCGCGCCCATTGCTCAATCGCTCTTGCCGTAGACCTCTTCGATGATGCGCTTGAGACGAACGCCGTAGACGATGGCGAACGTGTCGCTGCTACCCGGAAACAGCTCTTCTGCTCGCGCGGCGACCGCATCGACGATTGCTTCGGCGTCGTCCCTCGTGACGTCCCCTGCCCGAATCGTGATTTCCGCCCAGTCGACCGCGCGTCTCAGAAGGTAAACGCGCTTCGTTTCCTCTCTGCCTTCAGGGCTTCGAAGGATCCGAATCGTCTCCTCCAGGGTCATGGCCTAGGCGCGCAGCAGCTCGGAAGACATGGCCTAGTATAGCGGGCGCTGTGTCACCGATCGAGTCGGCGCCTGCTGCTGCTCGGCCGTCCCGGTGGCTCGCCTGCGTCGCAGCGCGTATCGCACGAGCAAACCGGCGAAGGACCCGTAGGCGATGCCAACCGCCGCCGCGGCGCGTGCCATGCCCGCGTGGGGCGCGAGATCGCAGTTGGGATTCACGTCGATGACGTACGGAACGCCGCTCGGGGCCAAGCGCACGTCGACCCGTCCGTAGTCGCGCACGCCCACGGCCCGGAACGCCTCGGTCGCCGCCTTCCGGATGCGAGCAGCGACGCCGTTTTGCAGCATGGGGTTGAGCATGGGCACCGTGCCGAGGTCTTCGACCGACCCGCTCGACCACTTGGCCTCGTACGAAACGATGTGGGGGACATTCGGCGGCAGCGCCTCGAAGTCAATCTCGCTCAGCGGTAAGACGCGCGGGGTGGGATGCCCCAGCAGCGCAACGTTGAACTCGCGGCCTTCGATGAAGCGCTCGACCAAACAGGGCTGCCGGAGCGACGTGACGACCGCCTCGACCGCTCTGGCAAGCTGGGCCCGGTCGTGCACGACGTTTCCGCTGGATATGCCGACCGAGCCGTCTTCCCGCACCGGCTTCACGATCAGCGGGAACTGGAGGTCGCAAGGGTCGTCGGGGCCGGACAGAACACGCCCCGCCGGAGTCGGGATTCCGGCGGCTTCGAGGCGCTGCTTCACGCGATCTTTCCGGAGCGCAAAGCTCAGCACCTCGGGCGGCGATCCGGTGAACGGGATGCCCAGGAGCTCGAGAAGCACGGGAACCGCGCTCTCCAGCCGAGCGTCGTTGCCGAGTGACTCACAAAGGTTGAACGCGCAGTCAGGCTCGAGTTCGCCGAGGCGGGCCCGCAGGCTCGCGAGGTCACCGTCGACCGGGACCAGATGCGTCTCGTACGCGGCCTCGGTCAGGGCTCTGGCCACTCCCGCGGCCACGAGGCGAACTTCGGCGCGTGCCGCCCACCCCGGATCGATCTCGGGCCGAGCGTCCTCGTAGTCGACGTTGTAGAGCACAGCGATCCGCTTGTTCGCTCGCGTGCGCCGAGTCGGCGGCTTCCGTTCCGGCGACGTTGGGGCCGGGGAGAGGTCTGGCGGTGCCTCGACCGTCATGGCTTTCGAATCGCGCTCCAGTTGTTGACCAGACCCCCGCGGAGCGGGGGAGGTGTCGTCTCACCAAGCGCACGCGATGGCCGTGACAACATGCGCTCTACTAAGCGAATCTACCGTCATCACGATCGGGGTCAAGACCGTATTGTGGTCTTCTCCCCAATAAAACCGATGAGAGCCTCTCGCGCACCGCTCCCTTTGCCCGGCACGCCCACACCACCCGGGCTGCTCCGCGCCTCGGCAATCATCATGGCCAAGGACTTCGCGATCGAGCTCGCCACGGGCGAGATCGTGACCACCGCAGGCTTCTTTGCGGCCCTCGTGGCCGTCATGGCCAGTTTGGCGTTTGCTGCGGGGCCCGGGAGGACGACTCGGGTGGCTCCCGGCGCCTTGTGGCTCGCGATCTTGTTCGCCGCAATCCTCGCTCTCGGGCGAACTTGGCAGCGCGAGCGAGAAGAGTCGTCGCTGGTCGGTCTACTCGTGTCACCGGCGCCGCGTGCGGCAATTTGGTGCGGCAAGGCAGCGGGCGTGCTCGTCTTCATGATGGCGGTGGAGGTGGTCGTCGTCCCCCTCGTGGCGCTCTTTTTCAATGTCGACCTGCCCAAGGTCTTCGCGCCGCTGGCCGTCGTCATGCTGCTCGGAACGCTGGGTGTCGCCGCTACCGGGACGCTTTTCGGGGCGATGACCGTTCGGACGAGCGCTCGCGAGCTCCTTTTGGCCTCGGTTCTCTTTCCGCTGCTATCGCCCGCTCTCCTCTCGAGCGTCGAGGCGACCCGGGAGATCTTCTACGCCGCCGAGAGCGGACAGCCGGTCGACATGGTGGAGGTTCGCGAATGGCTGGTACTTCTCTTGCTGTTCGACACCGTGGCCATTGCCGGCGGCGCGACGATGTTTGGCGCCCTGGTCGAAGACTAATGGTCGCTTATTCGCTCTCTGCGACCACGGCCGCTTCGCGCAAGACCGACTCGAACTCGAGCGGCGTGCCCACCACCTCACCGACCGCGAAGACGCCGTCCCGGATTTTTCCGCCCGGAGCCAGGACGGTATAGCCACGCCGATCGTGGACGAGGTCCGCACCGGCTTGCGCGCACAGCTCGTAGGCGGGAGCACGCGGCGCATCGACGAGAAGCGCGTCACAGGCGAACTGTTGCTCGCCCTCGTCGGTCGCGATGCTCACCTCCTTAATACGGCTACTCCCTCGTACTCGCACCGGGGTGCCGCGCACCACGACCGTACCGGGAACGGAGCGCGCGAAGGCTTCTCCGAAGGGGCCGCCGCCGTCGGCGACGGCGACGATCGACCGCTTGCCCGGCACGACGCCGTACGTGGCCATCCACCCCGCGGCTCGTGCGCTCATGATTCCGGGGACGTCGTTGCCTTCGAATCCGAGCACACCGTCGTGGGCGCCGGGCGCCAGCACGAGAGTGCGCGCCGTCACCACTTCGACTCCCGATTCGGAGGCGACGAGCACGTCGCCGCGGTAGATGGCCGCCGCCGTCGTTCGAAGCCGTACGGTGACGCGGGACGCAGCAACGGAGTCGCGGAAGGCGCTCCAAAGCGCGTCCCACGGGGTCGAGCCCGCCGCGACGAGGCCGCGCAGGCCGCCGCCCCAGTGGAGGTCGTCGTCGACGACTTCGACCGAGCGGCCGCGTCGGGAGAACTCGAGCGCCACCGCCATTCCCCCGGGCCCGGACCCGACGACCAGCACGTCGACGCGGCGTCGCGTCGCGCGCCGTGGCCCTCGCGGTTCCTTGGGGAGCTTGCCGAGTCCCGCGACCCGCCGCGCCAAAGCCTGAAGTACCCTGTGGGCGCCGGGAACACCCACGAATAGCTCATGGTGGTTCATCCCGTCCGGAAAGAACCAGTCGGTCGCGCGCAAGAGATCCGTCGTGCTCGAACCGACGACATTCTGGGTGTCGATGCGCATCCCCTCCTCGGCCGGCACGCGGCACGTCATCACGTTCGGTATGCCGTCGACCCGAGCGAGGCACCCGTCGCACGCGGCCCGCAGGCACGCCGGCCCGCGTGGACGGTGGAACTTGGGGCTACGCGCCACCCCGACGTGGCCGGCCGCGACGAGCGCAACCGCAGCCGGCTCGCCACGGTGGGCGATGACTTCTTCGTCGTCGAAATGAAGCGTGACGGGATCGCCCGGCGGGTGGACACGGGGCATGGGAGAGAGGTCTTTAGCCCGTTCGGAGGAGCCACGTTGTAACGTCCGCCAACCTGACGTGTCTCAACTTTTTCGAGTCAAGCGCATCGACGCCATTGTCGACCAGGCCGGCCTCCGGGGAGCGGCGTCTCTCAAGCGGGTGCTCGGTCCCGGCAGCCTCGTGGCGCTGGGCGTCGGCGCGATCGTCGGTACGGGGATCTTCGCGACCATAGGAAGCGCCTCCGCCGGAGACCCGAGCCGTCCGGGGGCCGGCCCCGCGCTGATGGTCTCCTTTCTGGTGACGGCACTCGCCTGCGGTTTCACTGCGCTCTGCTATGCGGAGTTCGCCTCGATGGTGCCGGTCGCGGGCAGCGCGTACACGTACGCGTACGCGACCCTCGGCGAGCTCGTGGCATGGATCATCGGCTGGGACCTCCTTCTCGAGTATGCGATCGGGAATACCGCCGTGGCGATCTCTTGGGCGGGGTACATGACGGCTCTGCTCGACGGCCTCGGTGTGCACGTGCCTTTTTGGCTTTCGGTCGACTACAGGACAGCTGCCCGAACGGCCGGGCTCCTCGAGCAGGCGCCTCACGTCTTCGGCACCCCGATCGTGTTCAACGCCCTGGCGATGGCGATCGTCGCGCTGGTGACCTTCGTGCTCGTCGTGGGAATCAAAGAATCAGCGCGGTTCAACGCCGCGATGGTCGCGGTCAAGATCGTCATCTTGGCGTTCTTCGTCGCGACCAGCGCCAAGTTCGTGCGTCCGGAGAACTGGCATCCCTTCGCGCCGAACGGATTCGCCGGCATTGGCTCGGGGGCGGCTGTCGTATTCTTTGCGTACATCGGCTTCGACGCCGTCTCTACGTGCGCCGAGGAATGCAAGAACCCCGAGCGGGACATGCCAATCGGCATCATCGGATCGCTGATTGTGTGCACCGTCTTGTACGTGATTATTGCCGCGGTCTTTTCGGGACTCGTGCCCTATCCGGTCCTGGCTACGCTGAACGAGGCGCAGCGCGCGGAGGCGCTCGCATTTGCCATGAAGTACGTCGCGATGCCCGGCTGGATGGTGGGCGTGGTGGCGCTCGGCTCGGTCGTCGCGCAGACGGCGGTGCTCCTCGTGTTCCAGCTCGGGCAACCGCGCATCCTGATGTCGATGGCGCGCGACGGATTCCTCCCGCCCGTCTTTGCCCGGGTGCATCCGCGCTACGGTACGCCTCATGTATCGACCATTGCGACGGGGGTCCTCGTGGGCGGGGTCGCCGCATTCGCCAGCATCGACGAAATGGTCGATCTCACGAATGTAGGTACGCTCTTCGCGTTCGTCTTGGTTTGCATTGGTATCGTGGTCCTGCGCTTGCGGGACCCCGGCCGCAGGCGGCCGTTCCGGGTGCCATTCGGCCCGTACTTGGTTCCGTCGCTCGGAGCGGTTTCTTGTTTGGCGCTCATCGCGTACCTGCCGCCCTCCTCGTGGGTGCGATTTTTCGGCTGGCTGCTCACCGGGCTGGTCGTCTACTCGGCGTACGGATTCCGGAACGCCCGCCGTTCTTGAGCCAGGGCGAGGGTATCGGGCATACGGCCGTTACCCCTTTACACGCTCGATGGGGTGATTAACTGATGGTCAACCGACGCGCACGGCCCTCGGTCCGGTGGTGGTCGAGGGCGCTGCATCGGCTGAAACTCGCGAAGCGTGGGCGTTCCGCTCACGCGCCTTCGTTTGCGTGTGCGCGGGAACTGGTCCGGCGCGCCGCACCCATCATTCACCCGAGGAGGACGTCATGCTGACTGGTTGGAGAGACTTCGACGACACCCTACGAGCGTTCGATCAGCTGCAGCGCCGCATCGACCGGACTTTCGACAGTTGGGCTACCCCGTCGGCCGCAGCGGACCGGCTTCGCCGGCGTACGACCGCTTCGTGGCCGACGACGAACGTCTTCGAGACCAAAGAGTCGTTCGTAGTCAAGGCAGAGGTGCCGGGGCTAGCCGAGAACGACGTGGCGGTCTCGGTCGAGGACGATGCGCTCGTCGTACGGGGGGAGCGAAAGTGTGCGGCTCCCGAAGGGTACACGGCGCACCTGCGGGAGCGAGCGTCGGTCGCGTTCACTCGCAAGTTGCCCCTCCCGGCGCGGGTCGACGCAGATGCGGTCGCGGCCACGCTCCGCGACGGCGTGCTGACCATCACGCTGCCCAAAGCCAAAGACGCCCTGCCCCGGCAGGTGGCCGTCAAGGCAGGTTGAATCCACAAATCTCAGGAGGAAGTCATGAGCGACATCACTTCGGTTCGTGAAAGCAACGGTTCGATCTCTTCCCGCTCGTTCGCGCGCCGCGCCGTGGCGCCGCCGGTCGATGTTTTCGAGAATGCCGACGAGCTCCTCATCGTCGCGGACGTTCCCGGAGTTCGAGGCGACGAGATCGACCTCCGGGTCGACAACGACATGCTGACCCTTCATGCCAAACGCGCCGTCGGACAAGAGGCGCCGCCGGCGCTCGTCCGCGAGTACGAGGAGGTCGATTTTTCGACGACGTTCCGCATCCCAGCGGGAATCGACGCCTCAGCGATCGTGGCCGAAACCAAGAATGGGACGCTCGTCGTCCGGCTCCCGAAAGCCGCGGGGGCAAAACCGCGCAAGGTCCCGGTTCGCTGAAGGCGCTCGCAGAGCGGCGCGCCGCGACTACCGGCGCTCGTACACGCTGACGATGGGTACTCCGTCGTGCTTCACGATGTACGCCGGGGCGTCCGTTCCGAGAGCCACCCAGATCGAGTAATCGACTTCGTTCATGTGAAGTTCGTGCTCCACGAGGGCCTCGTTCGCTTCGCTCGGCGACCCCACCGGGTGAAGATCGCGGCGCACGCGGCCCTCTTGCTGCATCCGCGCCCACGCGTCCCACGTCGTGTCGTGGATGTAGACCGAAGCTCCCCTGGGCGCCTTTGCGTTCAGAAACTCTTCTGCTGCGTTCTGCGACGTGAACCCCCAAAACTGCCGATTCAAGCCCAAATCTGCTCCGCCCGCCGTTCCCCCGACGAGCGGGACGTACGACGAGAGCCCGAACGGGAACGAGTGCAAGGTAACGGCCAGCGGCGCCAGGAAGACGCTCGCCCACAGCGCGCATTCTGCGGTCGCCCGCCGGCGCTCGGACAGCGCCAGGAACGCCGAGCGCATGGCCGAAGCGACGAGGTCGAAGCCGCGACCGGCCACGAGCGCCAGCACTGGATAGGCCGGCAACCAGTGCTTGGTTCCTCCGAAGATCGGCGTAGTTGGCAGGAAGAAGGGACCCACCGCGACGGCGAACGACAAGAAGAGGAGCAGGTCGGTTTCGAGAGGGTCTCCCCGCGGCGTGTCTGCGGGCTGGCGGAGGAGTCGCCGGGCCCACGCGCTGAGCCGTCTGAAGGCGGCGATCGCGCGATCGACCGCTCCGAGGCCGAAGAGGAGAAGCGTTACTCCGGGCACGGTCGCGAGGACCATCAAAGGCAAATAGCCTTTGGGCGACGGCGGGCCGAAGTAATTCTTCCCCAAGAATTCCATGTTGTAATACTCGTGGTGCAAGTGAAACTCGACGTACCACTGCACACGAGCGAACGTGTCATTCCAGAGATAGGGCCATAGCGCGAGGAACACGAGCGGACCGACGACCGCCATCGACACGAGGCTGGTCGGGATGGACAGGCGTCCGGCCGCCAGCGACCGCGCGATTGCGTGACGATGAACGAAGAGCGCGTGGGGTGCGAGCGCGAACGGGAGGAACCAGGAATTGAGCTTGGTCTCGAGGGCCAGCCCGAAGACCACGCCCGTTGCGAGCGCCCAGCCGATATTCCGGCGATCCTGCGCGCGCCAGTGCACGTACACGCACAGAATCCACATCGCGGTGATCGGGATGTCGAAGCACGCGAGGTGTGCGTGGAAGAACACGCGCGGCATCAGCGCGAAAAAGACCGCGGCCGCCACGCCCGAGCGTCGATTCCACGCGCGCGCTCCGAACATGTAAGTCGTCCAGACTGCGGCCGCTCCGCATGCCATCCCCGGCAGTCGGAACCCCGTACTCGCGTCGGCGAGCAGGTGCCATTTCTGGTGCAGGAGATACTCGGAAATCCCGAAGAGGGACTTCATGAGCGCCGGATGCTCGTGGTTGTAGCTCCAGGATGGGTCGATGGCGCCTTGCCGCAGCGCTTCGCTCCCGTGCTCGAACAGCATTCGCCACCAGCCGGCATACTGGGTGCCTGCCTGAAAGTAGAAGGTCTCGTCGCGTGTGAATCCGAGCGCCCCAGCGGTCGTCAGCAGCCACGTGAGATACGTGAGAGCGAGCGCGGCGCCGACGACGTGGTCGCGCCAGCCGATCGGCGCGGCGAAGCCTCGCCTCCACGCACTCCACGCCTCGGACGCCGAAGGGAGCCTCACCGCGTGGCCGCCTCGAAACAGTACAGGCGCCGCTCGCCGCTCGACGTGATGTCGGCAGTGAGGTCCTCTTGCCTGCCGGAGAGCGGGCCCGTGTCGAACTCGAATTGCTTCCAGCCCTCGCCGTCGCGGTGGACCACTGTGCCGAGGGTCGAGCCGCCCACCGAAAAGGTCACGGTGATGGGCGCTCCCTTCAAATGCTCTGCCTCGACGTAAAGCGCGTGGTGCCCCGATAGGGCTCGGCCGAACCGGACGCCGAGAAAGCGTAGGCGAACCGTCCCGCCGCTCGGCGGGGCGTAGATACAGCGGTGCGGGACGTAGTCGAGGTCTGCGACGACGCTCACGCCCACGAACGCTCCGCCGGGACATCCGAAGCGGTCGCCGGGAATGGCTGGACCGAACCCCAGCCCACCGCTCTGGGTGGGCATGTGGACGAACGGGCATTCGCGATCGCCCGCGGACACGCGCATCCGGTCCGGACGGACCGCCGACACGAGGTCGTCGATGATCGGCAGAGGCGCCGGGTTTTCCAGCGTCGTCACGGCCACGCCGCCGAAGTGTTGCTCGGCGGACGGCCGCCACGTCCGAAGGGCGGGCACGTGCGCTCCGCGGATGGACACTTCGAAGGCCCGCGGGAAACGCGACTCATCCGGCCTTGCCTCGCGCTCGATCGTGGCGATCGCCGGGCCGAAATGCTCGCGCCCGATGGGGTCGGCCCAGCGGGGGGCAAAGGCCACCAGGTCTTCTGGCTTCGCGTGTTGCGAGACGTAATCGCGCGCGGCCTCCCAGTCGCGCCCCGGAACGACCGCTTGCGTTTGCGCGGCATGAGCACCAAGCTCGAGCAGGCCCGCGGCCGGCACGGCGGCGAACGCCCACCTGCGCCAACCGTGCGGTCCTGGTATCGACTCCGGGCTCACGGCGCGCAAGCTACCATGTGGCTTTGCGGCTCGTCACGGCCTTGGCATCGTGTAAGTTCGCGCCGTGCGACTGCTCGATTGGATCGCTCGTGACCGCGCGTCGGCACGCCCGTTCCTGCCATTCGGAGTTCGACCGAGCACGTGGTTTTACGTGGTGGTGGCGGTTCTGGCTTCGGCGCCGGCTTGGATCGTCCGCCATCCGCCGATGCAAGATCTGCCATTTCACTTGGCGACGATCCGGGCCATCCGCAGCTTTTCCGATCCGGCCTACGGATTCGACCGGAACTTCATCCTGACCTTCGGCCGGACGCAATACGTCGTCTATTATCTCTTCGGCGCGGCCCTCGCGCTCTTTTTCGGCGTGATCGGCGCGAACGTCGTCCTCGTGTCGGCGTGCCTCGGCGGAACCGTGCTCGCCCTGCGATCGCTGCTCAACGCGCTCGGGCGCGACGAACGGCTTTGCCTTCTCGTCGTGCCGCTGCTCGTCAACGTCATGTTCATGTACGGCTTGCTACCGTTTCTACTGGCCGTCCCGATCATGCTTTGGGGATTCGCCGTCGCCGTCCGGCACTTCGAGCGCCCCGCTCTGGGCACGGGGGCACTGCTTTGCGTATTGGCGCTCGCGCTCTTCTACTCCCACATCCTTCCCTTCGGTCTCTTCTGCATTGGTTACGCCGCGATGTTCCCCTGGAGGAAGCCCGAGCGATGGGTGCCCAGCGCTTGGCCGGCCCTTCCAGTCGGCCTCGTCCTCGTCTGGTGGACGTTCTTCACGGCCGCCGGAAGACTCGCCCGGGGCGCCGCGACCGACAACGCCGCCGATCCGCACCGGCCGATGGACGCGGCGATCCTCGATCTTCCCAACTGGTTCACGAATGTCTTCCGCGACACGAGCGACGAGCGAACGCTCGTGGCGCTCGCCGTGCTCGTCGTCGGGGCGCTGGGGGGGGCGCTCGGCGACTCCGATCGGTCGAGGCCGATTGCTCGCCGTTACACGCTCGTACCGATCGCCTGCATTTTCTTGTACTTCGTCTTGCCCGAGGGACACGGATACATCTGGCTCATCGCGCAGCGGTTTCCGATCCTCTTCGCGATCACCGCCATTCCGCTGATTCGCATGCCCCGAGGCGGACGGGGCGTGGTCGTCGCGGCCGCGGCGCTGGCGCTCGGAGGAGCGTCGGTGGTGAACGTGTGCCAACACTTCATTCGCTTCGAGCTCGAGGAAGTGGGGGACATCGATGGCGCCATTCAGGCCATGGAGCCCAACCGTCGCGTCTGCGCGCTCATCTACGACAAGACGTCGGCGATCATGCAAAACCAGCCCTTTTTGCATTTCGGGTCTTACTACCAGGTCCAAAAAGGCGGGATCGTGATGTTCACGTATGCGGGATACGCGCATTGGCCGATCGACTTCCGTCCGGACAAATACCCGCCGCCCGGTGGTCCGGCGCGGCTTCGGTGGGAGTGGACGCCCGAGCTCGTCCCGATGAGTGAAATCTATCCGTACTACGACTACGTCCTGACCCGCGGAGGCGGGTTCCGCCCGCCCGCCGGCACCTACCACATGAAGTTTCGCGATTCACACTGGTCGGTCTGGGAGAAGGACGCGCGATGAGCCCTTTTCTCCAGCGTTTCGCGGCGGCGGGCGCGCGAAATCAATCCACGTGGTGGCGCGCGCTTGCGCTCCTCGGAGTCGGGGCCGTTTTCGTCGGCGCTCTCGACGTCTTGCTCAAACCGTTCTTTCAAACGATGTCGCTGTACGGGTTTCACGACTGGGACTCGCACACCGCGTACCGGTACGTGACGGTCCTCAGCTTGAAGCGCTACCTGGAGCCGCCGTGGTGGCATCCATGGCTGTGTGGCGGCTTTCCGGGATGGGCCTACGTCGAAGGCGCGACCAACTTCGTCTCGCCGTACCTGCCTTTCTACCTGCTTTTGCCCATTCAAGCCGCCGAGCGCTTCGAGGTCCTGGGCGAAGCCATCGTGGGACTCGTTTCCGCCTACCTCCTCGCGGGTCGATTCACGCGCAGCGCGGCCGTGCGGGCGCTCGTCGCGGTGGCCTACGCGATAAACGGTCGATGGGCGCTTCAGACGTCGGTCGGGCACACCTGGCATCTGCAATACGGCTGGCTGCCTCTCGCCGTCTACTTCTTCGACGTCTCCCTCGACGCCGGCAAACACCGTTTTGCCGTGTACTCGGGAGCCGTCCTGGCAGTCATCGTTTACCTGGGCGGCATCTACCCGCTCCCGCACACGGCGCTTGCGCTCGTCCTCTATGCCACCACGATGGCCGTCGCGCGACGGAGCGTAGGTCCATTCTTCGCCCTGGCGAGCGCCTCGGCGTCGGGCGTGGGGTTTGCCGCGCCGAAGCTCTTGCCGATGATCGATTTGATGATGCGCTATCCGCGCAAGATCGATTCTACGGAAGCCATCGACCTCGGGCAGCTCCTCACGATGCTCACCGACCAGGATCAATCGTACGTGCATCCGCCGCCGATCCTCGTCCCGCGGTGGGGCTGGCACGAGTACGGAATCTACGTCGGCGGTTGGGTCGTCGCCGCGATGCTCCTCGGACTGGTCGCGGCGCCGGCCGGTAGGGGTCTGGCGGTCAAAGTCAGCGGGCTCGCCTTCTTGCTCCTCGGGATGGGAGCGTTTCACAAGAACGCCCCGTGGACTCTGCTCCACGAGTTACCGGTCTTTTCGTCTCAACACGTGCCCACGCGTTTCCTCTTGCCCGCAGTGCTCATGCTGATGCTCGCGTTCGCGGCCGCTTTCGGCGTGGCGTTCGACCGCGTCATCGAGCGGCGCCGCTGGATCGACCTGCTCCTACTCGTCCCCGTTTTCCTCGTGGCTCAAGACATCGCGACCGTGGGCCGCAAGACGACCGAGCACGTCTTCTTCATGTCTCTCCCGCCGGCGTCGGCGGCCGGCGAGTTTCATCAGGAATTCGGGCCGCCCTACGATTACACGCCGGGCGACTGGACCGGAGCCACGATGGCCTCGATGACGAACAATCTCGGCATCGTCGGGTGCTACGGCGTTCCAGACTCGCTGGTCCGCGGTGCGATTCCCAAAGGGAAACCGGGTTACAGGGGAGAGGCCTACGTCGTCGACCCGGCCGGCCACGGCAGCGCGACCATCACGAAGTGGACTCCGAACACGGCGAGGGTGAAGTACGAGAACGCGGGCCCCGGCGCGGTCCTCGTCTACAATACGAATTTCGACCCGAGCTGGCGCGCGAATGGGAAGCCGGCGGTGGAGTACAACGCTGTGGTCGCGACGCCGGTGCCGCTCGGGAGCGGCGAAGTGAAATTCTCGTACTACCCGCGTACCCTCAACTGGGGTCTTGCGGTCTTCGCGCTCACGGCGTTCGCCGCGTTCGGCGTCCCCCGCATCGTCGCGCGACGACGCAGGGCGGCGGGTTAGCCCTGCGTTCACGCGCGATGAGGAGAGAACCGCCAGGGGCGCGAGGGACGGCAGGGCAGAGAGGGCGATTTGCGCGCGCAACCGCGCGGTCTGCTCCGCCGTTCGCTCAACCCGCGCACGCAAGCGCCCCCTCGACCCTGGCGCCCTCGCGTCCCTGGCGGTTCTCTCTTCTCGCGGCGCTCGACCCGTCAGAGACTGCTGTTGAGCGGGTCGAACTTGTTGCCGGTCGTCGTGAAGGCGCTCGACGACTTGTCCTTCGCGCGCGATGCAGATCCGCCACCCGTGCTCCGGACCTTCGTGTGCGACTTTGCGGTCTTCTCTGCGTCGAGGATCTTCTTCTTCTGGTCGTCAGTCAGGCGTTGGGTCGGATCCATGACCGAGGAAGTACCGGGGTTGGCCGTCGCCGGCGGGGCCGCGGCCGGCGGGGGAGGGGCAGGGGAGACGGGCTCCGGCGGCGGCCGTGCGGCGGCTGCGGCGAAGGTCGGAGGCGGGTCTGCGTTCGCGCTGGGCGCCGTTTTGGTAACCACGAAGAACGCACCCGCCCCGAGGACGAGCGCGGTACCCAGCATTCCCACGACCCAACGCTTGCGCGACGATGCCCGGAATTGCGGATCGCCGATTTCGATGGGGCCGCTGAGGTCTACGCTTACGGGGCGGAGGCTGGCCGTCGGGACCAACGGCATCGCGACGGGCCGGGTCGACGCCACCGGCATCGCAGCGGCCGAGGCCTGCAGAACGGCGGGAATCGCTCCGGCCGGCGCCTGAACGACGACGACGGGCGCCGGCGCGGACTTCGCGGGCGTGAGAGGCGGCATCGTCACGGGAGCCTGCATGACCGCGGGTTTCGCCGGAGCAGGTGCCGGGGCCGCGCCATCGGACAGGCCCAGCAAATCGGCAAGCTTCATCCATTTGTCGGAGCCGTCGGCCAGGACCATCGAGTTCTCGTCGACTCGACCGTTCTGGAAGGCCTCGTCGAGCTGATCCAGAGTGACGCGCTCCACGTCACCGTCAGCGAGTTTCACGTACCACATGCCGTCGACGCTCATGGGGCCTCCTGCCGCTACGAGGGGTTCAGAATGACAAAGGACGGCGCACCCCGCACGCGGAGAACGCAAGAAATGGGGTCAATCACAGTCAGGCCGAACTCGTCCAGCGTGGCTGTCTTTGTGCCTGGGTTGTGATGGGTCACTGGCTCGCTCGATTTGGCACGTCCTGTGCCGCGCCTACGGACGGAAGCCGGAACACAAGCATCCTCCCGCCTTTTGCGTCCGCCGCATACGCGTTTCCGCTGACGTCTGCGACGCCGTTGCGAGCGCCTTCTGAGCTCGGCCCGCTTGCCACCACGGTGGGTCGACCTCGATCGTCGAATCGCGCGACCGTGAGCTTGACGGCCTTGCCCGCCGCTACGTAGAGGAGGCGACGGCTCTCGAGCCAATCGATGTTGTCGACGCCGCCTCCCGTGTCCAGGACGGCGAGGGGCGCACCGTCGCGGGATGCGTCGAGCACTTGCACGTGGTCCGTGCAACCGACGAACACGAAGCTCCGCGATGCGTCCACGGCGATTCCGCGCGGACCTTCCGGCCCACATTCGGAGCTCCAAGTCGCCTTCGGTCGGTGGGATTTCACGTCGATGACGACCGTGCGGTTCTTGTCCTCGAGGTTGGTGAAGAAGACTCCGTGCGAATCGTCGACCGCGTAGCCCTCGGGCGCTCCGTCGAGCCGTATCGTGGTCGTCGTCTTCAGTGTTTCCGGCGCCGACGCATCGAGCACGACGATGGAGTGATCGCGAGGCGTCGTGACCCAGACCTCCTTCGCGGAAGCGACATAGGCGACTCCGTCCGTGGGCGACGTCAGTTTGACGCAGGAGCCGAGCTTGAGCGCGACGGAATCCACCGTGCAGATTTCACTCGTCGCTCGGTTGCCGATATACGCATAACCGTCGCCGATGGCGACCGCGCTCGGCCCGACAGTCCGCTTCTGGCCGCGGACCTCCCGCTCGGCCGTCTTGAACCCGTCGACGCGCGTGAACGAGCCGCTCGTCACGTCGAGCACGTCGACGCTGCCCGTGTCCCCGACTGGCACCCAAACGCGCCCCCGCGCGCGGTCGTATGCAATGTAGTCGATCGAGACGGGCGGGGTGGCACCCGGTAGCAAGACGGACGTCGCGGACAATCGAGCGGCGTCCTGCGTCGTTGCGACGGGAGCGCTCGCGTCGCCGACCGGCGCACGCGCAACGTTTTCGAGCGCCCCTTCAGGGGGAGAGTCGCCCGGGATCGCGCGCGCCGCGGAAACGGGCGCCCCCGAGGGATGCCCGCTCTCGGCGCAGGCGGTGAGAAGCAAACAAGCGGCGAGTCGAGCGTTCATGCGGAAGTACGCCATTTCAAACGCAGCTTTTCGTCAAGACCCTCGCGTGGGCTCACCCGTGTCTCGAGGAACCCAGCGCCGTGGGGATCCCTCTTGCGCGTTTGCGTCGAGACGCTTACCGGTGATGGCCGTTGAAAGGAGGGCTCGAGAGCGATGATGAGACCCCTCAACCAGAGCGCTCGGCGCGGCCTTTTTTTCGCTTCGTTCTTCGGGCCCATCTGGGTCAACGCGTGCGATCGGGCAAGCGGTAACGGTCCGGTGACGCCGGCGCGTGACCCCGACATGGCGGAGGCGAGCACGCTCGATGTAGCGAATCCGTACGCCGTTTGTGGTCCGCCTGCCTCCTATCCGCCCGACGACGAGGCCGGGTGCGGACCCGGTGCGGTGACGTTTCAGCTCACCGGCCAGCCTGGCGAAGAATGGTGGCTCACGGAAAGCCAGGGCTCGAACTCGCCTTCGACCAATTGGCTCACGCTCCTTTCGTGCGATTCGCAAACGATGCTCTCCGTCCATCCAACGCAGGAAACCACCAGCCGCGATTGCACGGCCTGTCCGGCATCCTGGTCGCTCACGGTCGGCACAGCGACCTGGAAGCTCCCGACTGCCGGCCAGACGCAAACATGGGACGGAACGTACGTATTGCCCAGCGCGTGCGGAAATCCCCCGCAGCCATGCGTCTCGCCCGGCTGCGCATCCGCCGGCCGGTTCATCGCGCAGATGTGCGCCTGCGCTCCTGCCGACCAAACCCCGGACGGCTGTCAGAATCCAGTCTGCGTGCGCGTTCCTTTCGATTACCCGGCGCAGGCCATCGTGAGCGGAATGTTGCCGGCAGCCGATCCCTGAGGCCCCACGATGTGGCGGGAGTTCGCATGGATTGCAAAAGGTCGCGTTGAGTTCGCGAAATCGACACCTGGGCTGTGTTACGCACGCTGACTGGCTGGGTGAGGGGACAGATCTGCCCCCCGCCGCCGCTTCGTGAAAGGGAGAGCGTGTTGGGATGAGAGCTGTGGCGTTCGCAATCGGGGTGGGATTTGTGGTCGCCGGGGCCACGTTCGCGGCGTGTTCCAGTTCGCGGAGCGGGACGCAGTCACCCGACCAACAGGGCAGCCCGCCCATCGGCTTCACGACTGGTTCCAACCCCGACGGAACGGGATTGGTGAAGGCCCAGTTGCTTCTGGGCGCGAACGCAAACGTGACGTCGCTGAACTGGTCGATCAGCGGCCCAAACTCGTATTCGGGCATCATTCAAATTGGCGATGCCCAATCCGTCGAAGTCGTCGCGGGCGGGATCGCTGCGGGAAGCGGTTACACGCTGACAATTTCCGGCGCGGACACCGCCGGTGATCCGTGCTCGGGAACGTCCAGCACCTTCGCGGTCGCTGCAGGGAGGGTCACGCTCGTCACGCTCGCGGTCACGTGCGTTTCCCCTCCGGATGGCAGCGTCGCAGCCGACGTCGGCACCGGCTCGGTGGAGGTCGACGCGAGCGTCACGCTCGTCACCGGGCTGGCTCCGCAGTGTCCCGGAATCAATTCGCTCACCGTGAATCCTGCAGAGGTCACGATTGTCCAGCCCGCGCAGCTCGGCGTGATGACGACGGCCGCATCGAGCGTGCAGTGGACGGTGAGCAATTCGGACGGGGGCGCGGGCGGGGGCACGTTCGTCAACCCGGCCGACGGTGGTCCCGGGGCCAATCTGGCGAACCCCGAATTTTTCTGCGCCACCCCGAATACGCAAGTCAGCGTGACGGCCACGGTGGGTCTCTTGGACAGCGGGGCGTGCACCGGAACGATGTTCACGTCGCTGTCGGCGCTCATCAACTGCGAAGTCGCCTGCAATACCGCGTTGGACTGTCCCGGCACGGACACCGTGTGCTTGCCCCGGAGCTGCGTCGGTGGCCGTTGCGGTTTCCAGGCGACGCCGGAGGGGACGAGCTGCGACTCCGCGGGCGACATCTGCAGCGGCACCGGCAGCTGCATCCCGTTCACGTTCAGCGTGGTGCGGCTCGGGCCCACCGTGGATGGCGGGCCCCTGTCGGCGGTGGCGGCGCCGGCCTTCATCGAGCAGCGCCTCGTCTCGGACGGGGGTCTCGTCGGAACGCCTATCAGCCTGCCGACCGTCGTCCCTGGCGCCGGCCAAGACCTCTTGACCGAGCCCGGCATCGCGCTCATCGCGGGACTTTCTCGGTCCCAGGACGGCCATTACCTCACGATGGTTGGCTACAACGACCCCTTGAGCAACAACAACAATCCGGCCAATTCGACGAGCGCTATCGTGGTCGCGCGCATCGACTCCGCGGGCAACGTGGATACGTCCACCCAGTTTTCGAGCGGCGCGTTCACGAGCTTGAATAGTCTTCGGGGTTCGGTCACTGCGAACGGAACGGCCTTCTGGGTTGGGGGCTTGGGCGCGACGACCGATGGCGGGGTCTCGACGGGCGGCATCTGGTACATCCCCTTCGGCGTGGTCGGGGGGACGCAGCTCAGCTCCATGGGCACGCGTCTTTTGAACATCACGGGCAACCAACTCTACGGGAGCCCCGAGACGACGGGCGCTCCGGCCGGCACCCCCTCCGTGTTTTCGGTGGGCACCGGGCTGCCGACGAGCGGCAACGCTCAGACGTTGACAGGCCTGCCGGGCCTTCCGGCGATTGGAACCGCGGCGAGTCCGTGGGGCTTCGTTCTCGTGCAGGTTGGCGCGTCGAGCTCGGGTCCGGATACGTTGTATGTGGCCCAGTCCAACGTGCTAACCGGCGTGCCGTTCGGAATTCAGCGGTACAGTCTGAGCGGCGGGACGTGGACCCTGACTGCGACCCTCACTCTTCCTGGGCCCGACGGCGGCGCCGGCGTTGGGTTTCGCGGTCTCACAGGTCTCAAGACGGGTCCGGGGCAGGTCACCCTGCTCGCGACCAGCGTGGAGGTGGGATCGGCGGCGCCGACCCGCGTCGTCGCCTTCACAGACGATGGCGTGTCGAACCCGTGGAGCGGCACATCGCGCGTTCTCGCCACCGCCGCCAACGACTTCTACCGCGGCATCGCGCTCTCACCCCACCTGTAAGCGGGAACCTGCCCCTGCCCGGGCAATCGGTCTGGGGGGCGGTCCGCCATCGTCGGAGCCGGCATGCCTCATCCGCCATTTTGTACGACTTGCGGTCCTTTGGCGAGCTTGGTCTTCAGACCCCGAAGCACGACGAGCAATGCGGGAAGGGCCACCACGGCAGCGGTCAAGCAGGCGATCTCGCCCAAGACCGCCGTCAGGCCGAAGAGATAAAGAGCGCGGTTCTTCGCCAGGAGCAGCGACGAGTAGCCGATGCTCGTCGTGAGCGAGCAAAGACCCACCGCTGCGCCGGTCGACCGAATGGCGCCGGTGACGTTACGCGCACCGTCTTGGATGTATCGCGTGATCACGTTGACGGAGTAGTCGACGCCGATTCCGACCGTGATCGGATACGCGACGAAGTTGCAGAAGTTGATCTTCAGGTGCAAGAGCATCGTGGCCCCCGCGAGCCATAAGAGGCCTACGACCAGCGAACCAATCACGTACACGGAAGCCATGCGTGCCCGGAGGACGATGAGAACGATGCCGACCACGCCGGCGAACGACGCGAGGCTTGCGAGCGGTGCATCGCGGCCGATCGACGCGATGATGTCGTCCGAGAGCGGTATGGAACCGGCCACCCGCCCCGGCCGGTCCGCGCCTTCGAGGCCCTTGGCGCTCGCGTCGCGAAGCTCGCGAACGAACGCGTGGATCTCCTTGGCCCTCCAAAGCGTGTCCGAAGGGCGGGGATAGACGAGCACCGTTCGCCCCAAGGTGCCGTCGCGATCTCGTAGCCCCGCCGTGAAGGCGCGCGGGAGGTCTTCGACGCGAAGCGGAACCAGCGCGTCGGGTCCGAGCAGCTTGTCGAGCCGGGCCCTCCGCCCTTCTTCGATGAGCGAGCGAATCTTGGGCGTGAGCGCTTCCCGGATCTCGCGCACGACGTCGAGCTTTGCCTCCTGTTCTCGGGGGAGGACATCGTCGGCGGCCCGCACCGACGCGACCATCGGCTTTAGCGCGCCGGCATCGGCCGACGCTCGCAGCGTTTCCTCGGCCGCGCTCGCCGCTCCCTGGGAATCGGACAGCACGACGGTTGGCGTGAGATAGCGACCGAGAAGGGCGTCGACTCTGCGTCCCCAATAGCCGTCACCGCTCTGCCAGGTGTCGACCCTTCGCAGCTTGGAGAAGTCGTATTCGACCTGAGCGGACGAATCGAAACGGCTGATCGCGACCGCGGAGACGACGGTCATCGTGAGTGCGGCCGCGACGATTGGTACGGGCCATCGCTCCACCCAGCCGGCCACGAGCCGCATGAGCCCCGCTCTCGCCGGGGCACGGCCCACCGGCGTCGGCTCGTCGCGGTCGAGCCACCTGAGGAGGGGCGGCACGAGGACGAAGGCGGTCGCCCACGAGGCCAGCATCCCCGCACACCCGATGTATCCGAATTGTCGGAAACCTCGAAACTCCGTGAGGATGAGCGATGCATACGAAGCCGCGGCGGCCAGGGCGGCAGCGAGCGTGCCGAGTCGAGCTCCCCAAATGCCGACGGCGAGCGCCTCGTCCACCGTGGCGCCCGCTCGCCGCGCTTCTCGGTAACGAGCCAAGAGTACGATTCCCACGTTGATTCCGTTGCCGACGATGATCGATCCGAGAAACGCCGTGTTCGAGTTCAGCGACGAGACGTCGAACGGCGGGAGCGATGCGATGCCGAACGCGTACACCGTGGCGAGGAGGAGGGGCGGGAAGAGCACGAGCGTGCTGCGCCACCACCTGTAATAAAGGACGATGACCGCGATCTCGGCCACGCCCACGAGAATCGAAGACACCGACAGATCCGCCTCGAGCGCTTCGAGCTCTTCGACGGAGATGGCGACGTCGGAGCTGTATCCGATGCGCATCCCGGGGGCGTACCTCTCGGGTCCGCCGAGTGCGCGGACGTCGCTCTGCACCCGCGCCAAGAGCGCCCGCGCTTGATCGGCGCCTGTCGTGAACTCGCCCGCTTCGACGAAGAGGAGCGTCAAGTGCTGCGCCGCATCCGAGTAGCGTCCGTGTTCGGACGGATTCGCCCTTTCGTGCGATTGCTTCTTGTCGTACTTCTTCTCGATGTCCGACACGTCCACCGACGGTGGAGGCTCGGAGTCGTCGAGCAAAGAGCCGGACTCGAGCCCGACTTCGTAATCCCGTCGGGCCTCGATTCGCCGCAGGATATCCTTCAAATCGGCCAGGTCGACGTAGAGCGGCGCGTGATCTTCGACGAACTTGCGCTCGGCCCCGTCGCCCGTCCGCACTTCGCGCACCATCTCGGGCGGGTACGACCGGATGCGAGCCGCGAGGTCGTCGAGGAACCGCTCGCCGTCGGCGATGTTCTCCGCGCGGCCGACGTCGACGACCACGCCCAGGTACTGCAACCCGGGGATGCGCGCTCGCATCTCGTCGAGGGCGCGCACGGAGGGTGATTCGCGAGGAAGCAGTTCTTCGATGTCGCTCTTGAGGTGACGGTAGAGCGAGACGGTCCGAAACGTCGCTGGGATGGCGAGGATCACCGCGGCCAGCCACAGCCAATGGCCGTAGCGCAGCGTCCAGGCAACGAACGCTCGTGTGCCTTGGCCGGGGCCGAACGTTCGATTCATACGCGCGCCGAGCGTAGGTAAAACTGACCTCGCGTCAATCCCGGCCTCCCCATCAGATAGGGTTTCGTGCGCCCTCCGAAGCGGCTGGTGCCGAGCCGCGTGGTGCGGCACGGCGCGACAGTGCGAGCACGACAAGGCTCGCGGTCGCCACCATGAGCTGCGACAAGTGCGCCACGAACGCGATCGAGAGCGCTCGCGCGGGCGAGTCGCCAAAACCGACATCGGCAGCGAATGTCCGATATGCCCCGTCGACGACTCCGAGGCCGTTTGGAAGAACATCCCCGAGGGTGGTGCCCACCAAGTGGATTCCGTGTGCAATCAAAGTACTTCGCACGGTCGGGACGCCGCCGACCGCGCGCAAGATCACGGCATATTGCAAGACCTGCGCGGCCCGGCTGAGCGAGCAGAGCCCCGCCGCTTGCCAGGGCAGGCGCCGGCGTACCGACGGTTCGAGCGGCGGCTGCTCCGCGGAGCGGACGAAGCGGCGCCGCAACCGCTCGAGCCATTGCCCCACGCGAGCGTCCCATAGGATCGTCAGCAAACCTGCCGCGAGGGTGACCATGAGGAGCGCGTTGGCGCCGAGCAGAAGGGCAAGCGGCGCGCGAACACCGAACCGAGTCGCGACGACGACGCTCTCGATTGCCGACCAGAGCGCGATTGCGAACACGTAAGCCGACTGGAGCTGCGCGCTTGCCGTTGCGGCGCGTGCCGCACCGACGTGCTTGGAAACGAGCGTTGCCCGAGTCACCTCGCCCGCGGCGCGCCCGGCAGGCACGAGGATCATCATGGCGTACGCGATCGCCGACGAACGAACCCACGTCGCTGCAGGCACGTCGCCCTTTCGTTCGCGCAGCAGCATCCGAAGTGTGAAAAAGTCGCTGCCCAGCTGGAAGAGCTCGAGTGCGATGGCGGCGGGCAGCCAAGCGCGCGCCTGCCAGATCACTCGGACGACGCGGTCCGGACCGGCGCCGCGCACGAGGTAAGCGACCAGGGCGAGCCCGACGAGAGCGAGCAAAAGTCGACCCGCGACGCGCCGCGCGTGGCCGGATCGGCTGTCCTCCGGGTTCGGCGCCGTCACGACGCCGGGCGATCCGCCCATTCTGTCAGCGCCTGTCGATGGTGCCAGACTCGGCGGAACGCCTCCGCGTAGCGGTCGACCACCTCATCGGGCTGCGCAATGAGCGGGCACGACTGAGAGAAAAGGACGACAGACCCGTCGAGAAGCGCATTCGTTCGTGGATACAGGGCGGGGTCGTAGTTCACGGCCAGGTCGGTGCCGCCTTCGCGTGCACGCGGAAAGCCGCCCGCCGGATCGCGTCGTTGAAAGACGCCCTGAGCCGGAAGCGGCGCCGATTGCCAGAGGACGACTTCGAGCCCTTCCGCCCGCAGCGCCTGCATGACTGCGTCGCGCAGGCGTAGGGGCGACAGTGCGACTCCCGCGCGCTCGGGGTCCAAGTGGACGCGAAACTTGTGGTGGACGGAGGTCCGTCCGGCGGGCACGAGCGGCGGCGTGACGCCCGGAAGCTCGCTCAGCGCGCGCGCCAGGCGCTCTGCGTTGCGCTGGCACCGCGCCGTTCGTTGCGGCAAGAGCGCGAGCTGCGCCCGGGCGAACGCCGCCATCATCTCGCTGCCTCGATACATCGACCCGATGCGTTGCGAGTCGAGCGCGCGCGTACCGTCGAGCGGCCGCGACGGGCTGTACTCGACCTCATCGTCGCGCGACACGTTTTGGCCGAAGTTTCGGACGCGGGCCGCCGCAGCCGCGATGGCGTCGTCGTTGGTGACGAAGAGTCCCCCTTCGCCGGCCGAGAGATTCTTGCTCGATTGCATCGAGAAGCCGCCCGCTGCGCCGATGGCGCCGACAGGACGCTCCGCGAACGTCGCGCCGTGCGCCTGTGCCGCGTCTTCGACGAGCGCCAGACCGTGTCGCCGCGCGACGTCGCCGAGTCGCCCGAGGTCGGCGGCGCACCCGTGCATGTGAACGGGCATGATCGCGCGGGTGTTCGGCGTGACGGCCGCCTCGGCCGCGGCGGGATCGAGGCAGCCGGTCGCCACGTCGACGTCCGCAAAGACGGGGACGGCTCCCGCGTGAACGACCGCGAGGGGAGTGGCGACGAAACTATACGCCGGAACGATGACCTCGTCGCCCGCGCGGACGCCGGCAGCGGCCAGGGCAATGAGGAGCGCGCTCGTTCCGCAATGGGTCAAAAGGCAGTGCTTGGCTCCGGCGAAGCTCGCGAACTCAGCCTGGAGCGCCATCGACTCCGGGGCGTAGGGCCCCGAGAGAATGCCCCTGTCGAGAACGCGCGCGACGGCGCGCCGCTCCTCTTCGCCGACGATCGGCCAGAGGCGGTGCGACTCGCGCGCGAGGACGGGCGTCCCCCCGAAGAGAGCGAGCTTGTCGATTGTTCGACCGCGTCCCGCGCTGCTCGGGGACGCGCCCTCCGTGCTCACGGAGTGCGCTCCGCGTGCGCCTTCACGCCGTTGGTGTGCACCTGGGGCTTTGCCGTGGCATGGACGCGAGCCCACTCGAGGAGGAGCTTCTCTTGTTTGAAGAGGTCGTGCACCGGTGCCTCCCCGGGCGCGTGGTACGGCGACTTGAAAAACATCGACAGCTGCCGCTGGATTCCCCGCTCACCAACTCGTTTTGCGACGTCGAGCAGACGCACGAGGTCGATGACGAGCGGCGCGGCCAGCACCGAGTCCTGGCAGAGGAAGTTTATCTTGATCTGCATCGGCACGCCGGCAAAGCCCACGATGTCGATGTTGTCCCATGCTTCCTTCGAGTCGCCCCGCGGCTTGTAGTAGTGGATGTGCACCTGGTGATTGTCGACGTGGTAGCCGACGATCGAGTCGAGCACCGCGGCCTTGCTGAGCACCTTGGTCTTGTTGGACGAGGGATCGTCCAAAACGAGTCCGTCGCTGTTGCCCAGGAAGTTCGCCGAGTACCACCCTTCGATGAGCAGCCGCCGGGCCCGGAACATCGACGCAAGTGCCGTCTTGATGAGCGTCTGTCCGGTCTTTCCGTCCATGCCGGCGAACGGGTTGCCGGTCTCCGCCGCCTGCATCGCGAGCGCCGGCACGTTCGTCAGGCTCGGGGTGAAGTTGCAGTACGGAATGCGGAGCTTGTTGGCCGCATAAAAGTATCGCATCGCGGGGGTGATGGCGGGATCGTTCGAGTCGAGCCCCGCCTCGAACGCGCGCAGGTCGCGGTGGACGGGCTGCTCGTCGAGGAATCGCTCGGTCGAGGCGAGGTTGACCATGACCACGCGATCGAGGCCGTGCGCCTTCTTGAAGCCCTCGAGATCGCGATCGAGGATTGCGACCTCTTCGCGAAAGCCGCTCGTGCGGATGACGTTCTCGCCGCTCAGCTTTCCCACGTACGACTTGGCGAAGACCGCCGGCCACGGGCGTACGCGCTCGAGTTCCGGGCGGACCTGTTCGAGCACGTGAGCCGGAAGGACCTTGTGGTGCAAGGCCCCCTCGAACGGGTTCGCGAACTGCAAATCCCAGCCGCCGAACACGAGACTCTCGAGCGGGGCGAGGTCCAGCAATTCGGTGATCGATTCGGCAATGCGCGCGTCCGTCTTCTCGGTGACCATTCCGACGCGCGGGGCTAGCCCCCTCTTCATCAGCTCGACGCCGGCGATCACAGTCGACGCGACAGCTCCGTTCACTCCTACGATGGCGACACCGATCCGATTCATGGCGAGCTTTCTCGATGGCGGTGCAATGGTGAGCTAGCGAGCCCTGGCCGCATGCTTCCAAAGCAGTTTTTTCTTCGTATCGTCGATGATTCGCGGGAACTTGCCTTGCACGTTGCCCCGCGTGACCTCCTCAAGGAAGAGGCGTGCCCCGCCGCTCGCGAGGGGCACGACGCACGGCGCTAGCAGTGCGACGTCCCCCTCCCGATGCTCGCGGTAGACTCGGTTCTGCCTGCACAGCCCCTCGTCGAACGCTTTTGCGAATGCGTTCAAGTCCTGCGGTGCGGCCCCCTCCTGAAATTCGACGAACAACTGGTAGCGCGACTTCGCGCTTCCCGCGACTCCTACGTCTGCTGCGGCGCCGAATTCCACGGTGGTGCACGGACAAGATCGAAGCGCGTGGTTTACCGCCGCTTCGATCTCGACGTGCGTAGTCAGCTCTTGGGTCAGAGACAAGCACCCCGAAAGGCGCCCCATGAACTCGATGCGCGGCGGATCCACGGAGGTGAAGCGCACGATGTCACCTAGTTCGTATGCGTAGAGCCCGGAGACCGTGGTCACCACGATGCTGTACGGGCGGCCGTCTTCGACCGCCCAGAGGGGCACACGCTTGGGAGACGCGCTTTCGCGCGACTCGAGCGGGACGAACTCGAAGAACGTGCCCCTGTGCGGCAGCATGAGCAAGCCCGGCGCGCCGCCGAAGTCGGACGCTCCGTACACGCCGCCTTCCGTCGCGTTGTACGTGTCGACGAGGGTGACGTCGTCTCGCCCGATGAAATCTCGGATGACCGGCAGATAGGGCGCGGCGGCAACGCCGCCCCCGAAAAGAACGCGCAAATTCGGCCACACGTCCGAGACCGTCGCGGCGGCTCGACCGCGCGTGCGCGCGGCCTCCAGCACCTTCTCGAAGAGCAGCGTGAACCAGCAGGTCGTCCCGGCGACGGCTCGCACGTCGTGATCGAGGTACCGAGCGGCGATCACCCGGAGCTTGTCTTCGTAGTTGGGGATCGTGCGCACGTCGCCTTCCGGCAAGTACACCGGCCGGCTGACGATGGGCATCTTGGTCATCATGAGCGCGGGGTTCGACGTGACGAGGGTCGGACCCTCGCGGCGCATCGTCGTCGGCGGAAAAAGTCCGAGCGTGAATCCGGTGAGCAAGTCTTCGTCACCCGACCATCGCAGGTAGCGCATCAGCACGTCGGATCCGGCGCGCTGCTGCAGCCGAATCTGTCGGTCGCCGATCGGCAAAAACTTTGGGCGTCCCTGATTCGAACTCCCCGACGAGTTGCCGAAGTACCGTACGAACTCCGGGACGAGGAGATTTTGCTCTCCACCGCGCATTCGATCGATGTAGGGCGAGAACGAGTCGTAGTCGCCGACTCCGACGCGACTCACGAAGTCTTCGTAACCGCGGATCCGCGCAAAGTCGTGTGCCCGACCGAATTCCGTGTTCTTGGCGTGGTCCAGGAGCGAGACGAGCGTCTTTTCTTGGACGCGCCGGAGGTGCCGGAGCGCGCGGTCCCACGCGGCGACCTGGACGCGCGCGACCTGGCCGAGCACACGGCCGACGGCGCGAGGATAGGCGGATTGAACGAGCACGCGAGCGGCCGCACTACCCTTCGAGGCTTGGTCGAAACGAAGCGACATGCCGTCGGTGAGCGGGGCGTGCTCGGACATCTCGGTCATCGGACTCGTCATAGTGTTTCCGAGGGGCCAAGCTCAAGTGGTCGTGCACACCTTTACGACGGGCAGCGGGGGAAGGACACCGGGCGGGACCAATTGCAGCTTCACGTCGACCTCGGAGAGCGAGTTGCACAGGGGTAGAGAGCGCAGCTAGGGAAGCCGAGCCCTTGCGAAAGTGCAAGGGGGATGCTCTGACCCGACTACCTGTGCGAAGCGCATTTTGCGTGTGGATGAGCTCTTACCGCGCGGTCGCACGAAGCCGGGAACCGGGATCCGCGCAAGGTCCGGGGTGCGAGCGTCGCATTTTTTCGAGTTCTTTTCGCTTCGCGGAGCCGCGTCCCGTCGCAATGTGCGTCACGGCGTTCGCACTGGTGATGCTTAGTGCGAACGCCGGGTACGCATCCGAGCCAAACGCCCCAGACGGTCCCCTCCCGCTCAAGCCTCGTCGCTACGAGTTTGCCGGCTTTCCAATCCTGGGGGGTAGCACGGACATCGGAGTCCAGTTTGGCGGGGCCGCCACCTTGACGAGGTTTTTCGACGGTGCGCTGCCTTACCTCTGGAACATCGATCTCTTGCTCTCGGCGAGCCTGAAGGACGATGAGACGGGGTTTCACTTGGTGCAACAGAGTCACGTGCTGCGCCTCGATGCGCCGGGGCTCTTCGGAGGCGAGGCGCGACTCGACGCGCGCGCGACGTATCTGCGTACGATCAACGCCGGCTACTACGGCCTGGGCAATGCGACGGCGGTCCAACTTCTCCCGGGCCAGACGAGCCTCGGGCGACGGTACCAATACCTCCAGCAGGAGGGATGGCTGCGGACGATCGCCCGTCTGCGCACGGGAACGCTCGTCGATTTGGCCCTCGCGGGCAATCTCCGTTACGAGGCGCCCGCGGCGTATGTGGGCTCGAAGTTGGCGGCGGACTTGGATACGCGGAGCGGCCCCGCCGTCGTCGGGGGACAGTCCGCGCTACTCGGATCGTTCACGGCGGGAGCCATGATCGACACGCGCGACAGCGAGTTCGTCACCACACAGGGCATCTTTTATCAGCTCGGCATCGCGGCGACGGCCGGAAGCGCCGAGGGGGTGGCGAACGGCGAGCTTGCGGCGGTGCTCTCGCATTATGCACCGCTCGGCGGTCCGTTCGTTTTCGCGAGCCGCATCTTCGCGAGCTTCCGGTTCGGTCGCGTTCCGTTCTACGACTTGCAGACGGGCGGAGCGTTCGAGCCCGAGTCGCTGCTCGGCGGCGACCAGGGCGTGCGTGGCGTTCCGATTGGGCGGTACGCGGGACTGATCAAAGCCGTGGCCAACGTGGAAGTTCGATGCACCCCATTTCCGCGCTTTCGAGTCCTCGGCGAGCGATTCCGCGTAGGCACGACCACGTTCTTGGACGCCGGCCGGGTGTGGAGCGATTACAGCGCGATTTCGGCGGCCGACGGGACGTCCCTCGGTTTGAAGTACGGCATCGGGGGCGGGATCTTCATCCAGTGGGGCGAGGCGGCCATCTTCCGAATGGAGGCCGCGTATTCGCCGGATGCGGTCTCGGAGAACCCCGGCTTTCCGCTGGGCATTTACGTATCGGACGGACTGATGTTCTAGAGCACCGAACGATTTGAGGGACCGAGGATTTGCTGCGAGTTTCGAGCAGCGCGAGGCGCGACGACGAGAACTACTGGAGTAATTTGAGGAGGAGGGAGCGATGCGATGCGAAGAAAATCGCGGCAAAGCCGACGGGAGTCAAACCGTTCGGTGCTCTAGGGACCAGCCTTCCACCCTAGAACCACCTGTCCGACCAGTACGAGGAGCTCGGCCGCCACGAAGACGACCACCGCGACTTCGAGCAAGATGAGACGGCGCTGGCGCACCATGTCGACCATCAGCGCGAGGTTGTCCTGCACGATGCGAAGCTCGTGATCGAGCGCACGGTATCGCTCGTCGATTTCGAAGAGGGTGCGCAATCCGCGGTAGAGTTTGTCGAGGAGTTCGTCGTCCCACGTCGCTCCGGGGGAGTCGAGCAGCGACAGCGTGTGAACGACTCGGGTCCGCATCGTCATTCCGCGCCCGATGAACTTCAGGAGCGCGCGCGGACTCCCGTGGAGCGTGCCGTCGCGCGCGAGCGTGCGCGACCGCTCTTCGAGCGCGCCGACCAGCGCGTCTACGTCGCCTTCGTAGTATTCCATCGCCACCGACTGCGCGACGACGAGCGTCAGAATCTCCACGATGCGCGCGTCGAGCTCGCGGACGACCATGCGGTCGAAGCGGACCGAGGGCGCGGCCCCAGGGATGACTTGGACCGCGAAAGTCTCTTCGAGCGGTTCCCGTGGCTCGCTCCCGAGCTGAGCGACGAGCGCCTTCATGACCCGGGTGCACTCCGACTCGCCCACGCCTACGAACACCACCGCGCCGAAGTCGTGCGCCACCGCCCACCCCGTCTTGCCGTAACGGGCGACTGCGATCGTCTTGGTCAGCCTCACGCGCTCCGCATCGGGGGCGAAGAGCGCGGCCACGACGCGCGGCTGCAGCGTCGAAGAGACGGCGAACGCTCGAACGGGCAGCGGTGCGGCCTCGGTCACCAGAGGTCGAGCGCCCGCCTCCTCGCCTTCTCGCAGCATGTGGAGCCCCGCTACTCGCCTGCGACGGGATACGCTTCGTCGCGGATCGACTCGCTGGCCTCGGCGTTTCTAGGCCGGAATAGAGCAGCGAACCAGCGCGACGCATCGTCGAACAGGGAGTAGGCGACCGGCGTCGCCAGCAGCGTGAGCGACAGCGAGAGGAGCTGCCCTCCGACGACCACGCCCGCGGTCGCCCGGTTGAAGCCCGCTCCGACCCCTCTGGAAACGACGAGCGGGATCATCCCGGCGACGAACGCGGCGGTGGTCATGAGAATCGGCCGCAATCGGTCGCGGTTCGCCTGAAGAATGGCCTCGAGCCGAGGGAGCCCCGCGGCGCGGAGCTGATTGGTGTGGTCGATCTGCAAAATGCTGTTCTTCTTCACGACCCCGAACAGCACGAGGATTCCGAGCACGGAATAGATGTCGATCGCCTGTCGGAACAGAATGACGCTGAGAAATGCGAACGGCAGCGTCAACGGAAGGGAAAGGAGGATCGTAATCGGATGCAGCCACGACTCGAACTGCGCCGCGAGCACGAGGTACATGAAGATGAACGACAGCACGAGCGCGGCGATGAAGGCGACGAACACGCGCCCCATCTCTTTCGTCTGCCCGTACGGGATGGCCGAATAGCCCGCCGGCAGGTGCTCGCCGTCCAAGATGGACTTCATCGCCCCTGAAATCGCTCCGTCGCCGAACCCCGGGGCCGCGTTGGCCATGATGGTGACTTGCCGCTCCCGATTGAGCCGATCGATGCGCGAAGGCCCCGTCCCGCGCGCGAGCTGGACGACGTCCGCCAGCGGGACCAACCCGAGCCGCTGCGACGGCACCGCCAAGAGCCTCAGCCCCTCTTCGTCCGCGCGGTAACGTCGATCGGCGCGCACGTGCACTTCGTACTCCTCGCCGTGCTCCTCGTACGTCGACACTTGATCGCCCTCGACCAGCAGCCGGAGCGCATTGGCCACGTCGCTCGGCTGCACGCCGAGGTCTGCCGCGCGCGCGCGGTCGATATAGACACCGATCTCCGGCTTTCCCACGATGAGCGATGAATCGACGTCCACGGCGCCGGGCGTCTTTTTCAGTTTCTCGGTGACACTTGCCGCGATTCGCTCGAGCTTCTCGAGCTCGGGTCCCCGCACGCTGTACTGGTTGCGCTGGGTGGCGAACCCTCCCCCCGCGAAGGCGGAAACTTCACTTGCCGTGATGCGCAAACTCGGGGGCTGCTTGGCGATGATTTCGCGACGCACCCAGTCCATCATGTCGTTTTGCGTCGTCGCTCGCTTCGTCGGGTCCGTGAGCGCGACGTATATGGTCGCGAGGTTGTGCGTCTGCGCGTTGTCGTCGGCGACTGTCGTCACGGTCAGGGAGACGTCCGGGCTCGCGCGTACGGCCCGAGCGATCCGCTCTCCGATGATTCGCGTCTCGTCGAGGCTCGTTCCCTCCGGCGCGCGCACCGTCACTTGAAAGCGCGCCTCGTCGTTGACGGGGAGAAATCCCTTGTTGGCCGCCCCGGCGAGCGGCACGCACGAGCCAAGGGTGAGGACGCTCGCGCACACCACGACCCAGCGGTGCTTCATCACGAAGCGGAGAACCTTCATGTATGCGTGCTCGATCGGCCGATAAAACCAGTCGACGATGCGTTCGCCGACCGTCTTTTTGCCCTCGTGCTTTTTCAGCCAGCGCGAGGCCATCATCGGCGTCAGCGTGAAGCTGACGAGCATCGAGACGGCGATCGAAAAGGCCATCGTGACCCCGAAGCTGCGCAAGAACCGTCCGGGAATTCCCCCCATGAACGCCACGGGAAGAAAGACGGCGATGAGCGAAAGCGTGGTCGCGAGGACGGCGAGCCCGATCTCTTTGGTCGCAGCCACGGCGGCGACCATGGGCTTCTCGTTCTTCTCTTCGACGTGACGGAGAATGTTTTCCAGGACGACGATCGCGTCGTCGATGACGATGCCGACGGCGAGCGCCAGGGCGAGCAGAGTGATCGTGTTGAGCGTGTAGCCGGCCCACCACATCGTCGCGAACGTTCCGACGATGCTGGTCGGGATGGCGATCGCCGCGATGACGGTGCTGCGGAGGTTGCCGAGGAAGAAGAAGACGATGACGGCTGCCAGCAAGGCACCGACCGCAAGGTGCTCCTTGACGGAGTCGACGCTGGTTCGGATGACCCCGGACTCGTCGCGCACGAGCTGGATTTGGTAACCGGCAGGCAGCTCTTTACGGACGTCCTGCATGCGCCGTTTGACCGAATCGGCGACTTGTACGGAGTTCGCGCCCGACTGTTTGCGCACCGCGAGGAGCACGGTCGGCTGGCCGTCGAGGAGCGCCGCGGTATCGGCATCTTCTTCGCCGTCGACGACGGCGCCGACGTCGCTCACGCGCGTGGAGTGCCCCGCTTCTTGTCGTACGACCAAGTCACCGATTTGCGCCGGGTCGGTCACTCGGCCGTGGATGCGGAGCGTGAGCTCCGTCGGTCCCGTTTCCACTCGTCCGCCGGGAGTGGTGAGGTTTTGCGAGGCGATCGCGCGCTGCACGTCGATGACGGTCAGCGCTGCGCCGCGCAGCTTGATCGGGTCGAGAAGGACATTGATCTGCCGCTTTCTACCCCCGAGAAGTTGAACTTGTCCGACTCCGTCGATCGACTCCAGCTGTCGCCGGACGCGCTTGTCGGCGAGCTCCGTCGCCTCGCGCAGCGAATGGCCCTGCGAGTGGAGCGCGAAGTAGACGACCGGCGCCGCGTCCGGGTCGAGCTTCTGTACGACCGGTTGATCGATGTCCTTCGGCAGATCGCGCAGGATGGTGTTCAGCCGGTCGCGCACTTCCTGGGCGGCCACGTTCACGTCTTTTTCGATGACGAACGTGATGATGACCTGCGACACGCCTTCGGTGGTCACCGACCGGAGTTCGTCGATGCCGCTGATCGTATTGACCGCTTGCTCCACCTTGTCGGTGATTTCGGTCTCGATGTCCTCGGGCGCCGCGCCCGGCTGGTTCGTGAGAACGACGATGATCGGGAAGTCGACGTTCGGGAAGCGATCCACGCCGAGCTGGAGGTAGCCGGCGATGCCGACGACGCACACGACGAGGATCAGCACCGATGCGAAAATCGGGCGCCTGACGCAGAGAGCGGCGAGCCACTGCATGGTTTGGCCTACTCCACCCGCACGCCGTCGTGCACGTCGGCCCCTGGCTTGAGCACGACCTTGTCGCCCGACTTGACGCCGCTGGCGATGGCGACCAAGTCGCCGACCGTTTCGCCGACTTGGACCAGGCGCTCCTGAACTTCGCGCCCGACGACGACGTAGAGACGAGCGGTGCCCGTGTCGTCGCGGACGACCGTGGTCGAGGGCACGACCGGGGTCTCCGGCGACGCGAGGAGCACTTTCGCGACAGCGAACATTCCCGGCTTGAGCCGGCCATCGCCATTCGCGACCACGGCCTCGACCACGAGGTCGCGCGTCGATTCGCGCACGTTCGGGCTGATGAACTGCACGTGGCCAGTAAAGACATCGTCGCCGAAGGCCACGACGGTGAAGGAGACGGGCATGTCGGGACGAATGGCCGCGACGTTCGCCTCCGGCACCGTGAGCTCGAGACGCAGCGGATCGGCGTTGTATATCGACGCGACGCGGGTGCTCGGTTGCACGTACTGGCCGACGTTGACGTACCTCTCTCCGATGATGCCGTCGAAGGGAGCGCGAATGCTCGTGTCGCCGAGTACTTTCGTGGCCGACTTGCCCTGGGCGTCCGCGGCTGCGGCCGACCACTGCTGCGCGGTGCACTGGGCGATTTGCCGGTCGTAGTCCGCTTGCGAAATGGCTCCCGTATCGAGCAAGTGCTTCACCCGCTCGCAATCGCGCCGCGCTTGGTCGAGTTGACTTTGGGCGACTTTCGACTGCGCCTCGGCAGCGGTCGCCGCCAGAGCGGCCGTCCGCGAATCGAGCACCGCAAGGAGCTGCCCGCGCTTCACCGACTGTCCGCGCTCGGCGAAGGTCTGAACGACCTTGCCCGTCGTGTCGGCCGCGAGGTCCGACGCTTCGCTTGCCCGGAGGGTGCCCGTCAGCGTGAGGTAGTGGGGCATGGGCCGTTCGGTGGCCGTCGTCGTTTGAACATGCACGGGCGCCTCTCCGCTTTGTGCCGGAGCGGGGGGCGGGTCGTCCGGCCGATGACACGCGCCGGGGACGAGGAGCGTAGCGATCACGAACGCGCGCACGGAATGCATGCGAAGAGGGGCTCTACGCATGCCAAGGAGTCGAGTCAAGGTCCGGCGGGAAATCGAATGATCCATGGCTATCGGCGGCTCCGCTCCAGCGCCCGAGGCGCCTCGGTTCCATGTGGGCTATAAGCGATGCTGCCCATGCCTGAACGCAAGACCCCACGCGAGATTCTCTCGGCCGATGGAAAGCTCGAAAAAGACGTCATCGCGGTCAAAGTCCGCGACAAGACGGTCGACCTGCACACCCCCATCGACACGGCCGGCACGCTCCGGCCCATCCGAGCGAACGACCCCGACGGTCTTGCCGTTATCCGCCACTCCACCGCACACGTCATGGCAGACGCCGTTCAGCGGCTTTTCCCAGGAACGAAGGTCACCATCGGCCCCGCCATAGATGACGGGTTTTACTACGACTTCGATAAGCCGGGCGGCGGATTCACCGAGGACGACCTCCGCGCGATCGAGCAGGCGATGCTCGAAGTCATCAAGAAAGACTCGCCGTTTCGGCGGGTGGTCGTGACGCGCGACGAGGCCAAACGGATGTTCGCGGCGATGGGCGAGACCTACAAGCTCGAGATCATCGACGCCATTCCGCCCGACGAGGAGGTCAGCCTTTACAAGCATGGGGCGCCGCCCCATGAATGGGTCGATGTGTGCGAGGGACCTCACGTGCCCTCGACCGGGTACCTCAAGGCGGTCAAGTTGACGCACGTGGCGGGGGCGTACTGGCGGGGCGACGAGCGGAACCCCATGCTCCAGCGGATCTACGGCACGGCGTTTCCGAGCGTCCAGGCGCTCGAAGAGCATCTGCGGCTCGTCGAAGAGGCCAAGCAGCGGGACCATCGCAAGCTCGGCAAGGAGCTCGAGCTCTTCCTCTTCGACGAAGTGGCCCCCGCCATGCCGTTCTTCTTGCCGCGGGGCGCGTTCGTTTACACCCGCCTCATCGAGTACGTGCGTGGGCTCTACGAGCGCTACGGCTACCAGGAAGTCATCACGCCGCAGGCCTTCTCCCCGAAGCTCTTCGAGACGAGCGGCCACCTCGCAAACTACAGCGCCAATATGTACCGCTTGTGGACCGAAGACCAGATCGGCGCCGAAGACCTGAAGGCCGCGCTCCGCGAGCACTCGTTCGCGCTCAAGCCGATGAACTGTCCGAGCCACTGCATCATCTTCGGCAGCAAGCGGAGAAGCTACCGCGAGCTACCCTGGCGCGTCGCCGACTTCGGACGGCTCCACCGCTTCGAGCGTGGCGGCGTCGTGCACGGCCTTGCGCGGGTCCGCAGCTTTTCGCAAGACGATGCGCACATCTTCTGTGCAGAAAGCCAAGTCGCCGAGGAAATCGAGAAATTCATCGGCCTCTTGAACGAAGTCTATCGGGCGCTCCAGTTCGACAGGTTCGACGTCAAGCTCGCGACGCGGCCTCCCCCCGAGAAGCGCCTCGGCAACGACGACGAGTGGGACCGTTCGGAAAGGGCCCTGGCGCAGGGGCTCGAGCGAGCAGGAATCGCGTACGAAACGCTGCCCGGCGAGGGCGCCTTTTACGGGCCCAAGATCGAGTTTCACGTTCACGACGCGCTCAAGCGAAGCTGGCAGCTCGGCACAATCCAGTTCGACCCCAATTTGCCCGCACGCTTCGGACTCTCGTTCATCGGCGAAGACGGACGGGAGCATCGGCCCGTCATGCTCCATCGCGCGATCTTGGGCTCGCTCGAGCGTTTCTTCGCCGTCTACCTCGAACACTGCGGCGGCAATTTTCCTACTTGGCTCGCGCCCCGGCAGGCAATTGTCCTCACGGTCAGCGAAAAGAGCGACGAGTACGCCCGCCGCGTGGTCGAGCGGCTCCGCGCGAGAGGCCTGCGCGTCGACGCCGACCTTTCGAGCGACAAGCTCGGGGCCAAGGTGCGCGGCGCCCGGTTGCTACGCTATCCGTACCTCCTGGTCGTCGGCCCGAAGGAAGCGGAGGCGGATTCCGTTGGGGTGCGATCGCGCGACGGTGGCGAGCTCGGCGCGATGAAGGTGGAAGCGATCGGGGACCGTTTGGTCGCGGAAAGCGCGGCCCCTGGAACAGTCCTTCATTGACGCCCGCGCTCCTTCGCGCGATCAAATTGTCCTACAGCGGCAAGGGTGGCCACGGTTGGCGCTCGCCTTGCTCTTGCTCGAAGGTCAACCCAAACACGGAGGTCACGAGAAGCAACAATGGCATTGGGTAATCCCCGGTTCGATCCGCGTCAGCAGCAGCGCGGGTACCAAATCCGAGTCAATCATCGAATTCGCGTTCCCGAAGTCTTGGTCATCGGTCCCGACGGGAACAAGCTCGGCGTGCTGCAGACCCACGAGGCGCTCCGCATGGCCCAAGAGCAGGGGCTCGATCTCGTCGAGATCAATCCGAAGGCCGAGCCGCCCGTGTGCAAGATCCTCGATTTCGGCAAATACAAGTACGAGGAGAAGAAGAAACAGGCGCAGGCCCGGCGGAATCAGGCCGTCGTCGAGATCAAGGAGATCAAGCTCCGGCCGAAGACCGACGACCACGATATCAACTTCAAGATCCGGGCGGCGCGTCGGTTTCTCGAGGCCGGCCACAAGGTGAAGTTCACCGTCCGCTTTCGCGGCCGCGAGATTACGCATCCCGAGAAGGCGCACGAGCAGCTCGACATCATTCTCAAGGGTCTGGACGACGTCGCCAACGTCGAGACACGCCCGATGATGGAAGCGCGCGCGATGTCGATCGTCGTCGCGCCGAAGCCGGCCCTCTTGCAGCGCGTCGCCCAGCTGCGCGCGGCGCAGGAGAAGGCGCGCCAACTGGCGGAGAAGGAAGGGCGACCGCTGCCCCCCGCCCCGTCCTCGGTCGATCTTCCCGAAGACGAAGACGACGATGACGACGACGACGACGACGACGACGACGACGACGGCGGCGAGGGCGGGGAAGGCGAAGGCACCGGAGAAGGCGGCACCGCCTGAAATTCTAGAAGGCGTCGACGGCCACGGCGGGAGCACGGCTTCCGCCGGGTTCGTCCCTCGGGAGCCTTGAAGTCTTCGATACGCCACGTACGCCACGTTGCGCCACGTTCGGCGCCATCGGACCGCAAGCTGTCCGTCGAGATGAGACATTCGCCGTGACTGTGGAAATCCCCTCGGCGCAGCCCGGGGATAGGGGAAGTTGCGCCGGCGTCTCCTCGACGGAGTGGGGGTGCGGGGGTATCTGAATGGAGCAATGCGAGGGAGTTACGGGAAACGCGCAGCGTTCGCGATCGTTGCGGCGGCTTGGCTGGCTTCGGTTCCAACCGCCCACGCATCGCTGACGGCGAGCGAAGCCGAACAAGTGCGGTACGAAGTCTCCAAGCTTGCGAACGTCGCCCATGTTCGGTCCGTCATCGCCCGGCCGGATCTGACGAGCGAGGAGGCGGGGGCCGTGATGGCCGGAGCGTTGGCCTCGGGGCCACTGGATGGCCCGCACGCCGAGTACATCCAAGAGCTCGTCTTCGGGTCGGCCTCCGCGGCGTCGCGGCCCACGCTGGCGGTGGCCGTCGTTCGCGGGCTTCTCGCGCGTGCCGACGCGCTCCTCGCGCACGGGGGTAGCCTCGATCGCAATGGCGAGCCTCTCGCCGAGCTGGCACGCGTGTACGCGCTCGTGGAAGACGTGGTGGCAGCCGATCCGCAATCGAATATCACCGACTCGGCGCGGACCGAGGTCGCTCGCGCGCTTACGGAGCACTTCGCCCGGAACGCGGGGGTGCTGCGCCCCGACGAGAAGGTATCCCCGGCGCTCGCCACCGTGCGGGCCCAGGCTGCAATCGCGCTCTTCGACGCGACCCCGGATGCTCCGGGACGGCGCGTAGATGCCGCGAAAAGCCTCGGTTTGACCGGGCCTCGGCGGGCGGCTCTGATCGAACTCGGAACGCTCATTCTCGACGAAGGGGGCTCCGACGCTCGCGTCGTGGCTTTGCGCCCGCTCCTCGAGCGCGTGCCGGGGGCGCGCGAGAGCGCCGAGGCGGTGGTCGTCGGCCAGAGGCCGGCGTCGCCCCTCCGCGCGCGCAACGGGTCTGTGGTGATGGTCGATGCGGCATCGGGCGCTGCGGTCTCCGAGGCCCGGTCGCCCTGGGGCAACGAGGTCGCTCCGCCCACGATCGACGAGGCGACGCTCGCACTCGTCCACGACCTGGCATCCGCAGCGGTGAAGCGCGCCCTCGACCGGCGCCCGCAGCTTCGTGCCGCGGTCGAGCACGACGGGGGAGAGGCGGGCGTCACCAACATGGCGGCGATGCTCGAAGTCGACGCCGAGGGAACGCTCGATGCCGCGGCCGCCCGCCTGATTGCGGGCAAGCGAGAAAGCGTGGCTTGGCTATCGGATGCGATTGGAGCGCTGGCCGTGTTCGCGCCTGTCGCGAAGGGAGCGGACGGACTCACGGTCCGGCTGGGACGTGCGGACGCGTCCGGAGGCAGCACGGTTCGGGCGACGCGCGTCTCGCTCGACGCGGCCGGGTCGGCGTCCGCCTTGCTGTTCGACGCCCACACGTGGCGCATCGCCCGAGACAGCAAGGGAATGGTCACGGGCCTATCGCGCGACGCGGCCCCCGTGACGGCGAAGATGCTCCCGAACACACGCCCCGCGGCGGAGCAGGCGACGTCCTGGAGCGCCGCGGGGCTCGTCTTCGCGAGGCTCGCGGGCTCGCCGCGCGCTGCCATCGTCGCCGGTCCGCGCGTTTGGGTGTACGGCTCGGGCACATCGGATGCGATTGCTGCGCCGTCGCCGGGAGACGATGTCGCGGTGGAGGCGGACTTGCGCGTTCACGGCGGTCCAGCAGGGATCGTCGTTCGCGCGGTGCCCGGCTCTTCTTCGCGCGGCTTCAGGGGAGTTTCGCTCCTGATCGTGCCAGGCACGCCTCCGCGCGCCGCGCTGCTGACCGGCGACGGAGCGGGCGCGGAGATCGCGGCGGCCGGGGTCGTGGATCTGGCGAGCACGCCGCTTCAACACGTGCGCATCGTCGTGAAGGGCCGAAAGGTGGAAGCGAAGGTGGGTGGGGCCACGCTCGAAGCAGCGCTGCCTGCGGCGTTCGACCACGGCGACGTCGCGCTTCGCGCGTACCCGGGGGCGAGCGTCGAGGCGAGTGCCTGGAAAGTGCAGAAGCAGTAGAACCGAATCTATCGATCGTTGCCTCGGTGGTCGGCGACGGCGCGAGGAGCAGCCCTCCCCCGACCGGGTGCTCCCTCGACATCCACGGCGGCCCCGGGTAACGATTTCGCTCCGATGACCGCCGCTCCGTCCACGCGTACGATTCGCATCCTCGTGGCCAAGCCGGGACTCGACGGACACGATCGAGGCGCCAAAGTGGTCGCACGGGCGCTCCGCGACGCGGGCTTCGAAGTGATTTACACAGGGCTCCACCAAACGCCCGAGATGATTGCGAGCGCCGCCGTACAAGAGGACGTCGACGCCGTGGGTCTCTCGATCATGAGCGGGGCTCACAACACCCTCTTTCCCGCGGTGATCGACGAGCTAAAGAAGCGCGGCGCGGCCGACACGGTCGTCTTCGGGGGCGGCATCATCCCGGAGGCCGATCGCGAACGGCTTACGACGGCTGGGGTCGCGGGCGTCTTCACCCCGGGGGCCTCGCTCGAGTCCATCATTCAGTGGGTCCGCGACAACGTGCATCCGAGGCCGTAAGCGGCTGTCCTCGGACACCCCGGAATCCGGCGCGGACACCCCCTGTCCCTCGTCTTGCGGGGCGTCCCGCGACATCGACGCCGGCACGTCGATCGCACTCGCGAACGTCCCATGACGGGACCCGTGCGCTCGCTCGTCGCGTTCGTCTTTCCAATGGTGTGCTGCGGCGACCTCGCTCCTGCTCCGTCCTCCGGCGTCACTCCGAGCGCCGACGAGGCAGTTCCCCCTGCCGGCATCGCCGACCACGGCGACGACCCAGCCGTCGTGGCCATCGACGTCGGTGGCCAGGAGCTCTGCGGCGCCGTGCTCATCGCGAGGGACATCGTCCTCACCGCGCGACACTGCCTGGTGACGACCGGGCCGGCCGGCCCGTGCCCGGTTTCGGGGCCACAAATCGCCGGTGAGCTCCCGCCGTCGGCCCTCCGAATCCTCGTTGGGGACGAGCTCGCCGGCGCCGAGGAGCGAGCCCGTGGCAGCGCGGTGTTCGAGCCGCCGGGCGAGGTACTCTGCGGCGCCGACGTCGCGGCCGTCTTGCTCGACACACCCATCGACGACATTCGCCCCCTTGCCGTCCGTCCCACCGGGGCCGCCCTGGGCGATCGCCTGAGGACCGTCGGCTTCGCCGAGCTCGCGGGGACGACCGGACTGCAAAAGGTCGTGAGCGACCATCTCGCCGTACTCGACACGGCCGCAGCGGAGCTGCGGTTCCCGGAGGCCTGCGGGCGGAGTACCGGCGGTCCCGCGATCGACGAAGCGACGGGGGACGTCGTCGGCGTCGACTCACGCTGGACGGGTTCGGCGTGCACCGGGGCGGGGGCGGTCGCCGTGTACACGCGGGCCGATGCGTTCTTCTCGCTCGTCACTGCCGCGCTTGCTCAGAGCAGCGGATCCGCGACATCGTCGAGCGGCCAGGAGAAGACGAAGATCGGTCCGATCGACATGGGAGCCAACTGCGCCCGAGGGGCCGACTGCGCCGCGGGTGTCTGCGTCACCGATCTTGCCCAAGAGTACTGTTCGCGTAGCTGCGATCCGCTCGACCCGTGCCCCGCTCATTTCCGATGCAAGAAAACCGCCCAGGGCGCCTGGGTGTGCGGGCGAAGCTAGCCCGCTCCCAGGCGAGACGACGGTCGCGCCGGCCCCGACCGGCGGCACCCCTCCCTTGACTTTCCAAGCCGATCTCGAAGACACAGGACCGAATGGACTTCGAGCTGTCCGAACATCACAAGCTCCTCCGTCAGAGCGTGCGAGACTTCGCTCGCTCCGAGATCGCGCCCCATGCCCAGCGCTGGGACAAGGAAGAGCGTTTTCCGACCGAGCTGGTCCCCAAGCTCGCTCACATGGGGCTCCTCGGCATCCGGATCCCCGAGGCGTATGGCGGCTCAGGTATGGACATGGCCGCCTACGCGGTTTGCGTCGAAGAGATCGCGCGCGTCGACGGGTCGATCGCGCTCACGGTCGCCTCCCACAACGGCTTGGGCACGGGCCACGTCCTGGCCTTCGGCTCGGAGTCGCAGAAGCGAAAATACCTCGCGAAGGCGGCGTCGGGCGAGTGGCTGGCGGCGTGGGCGCTGACCGAACCGGGCAGCGGAAGCGACGCGGCGGCCTTGCGCACCGTCGCGCGCCGCGACGGCGAAGAATGGGTCATCGACGGGACGAAGACGTTCATCACGCAGGGATCGGTCGGCGGCTTTTGCGTCGTGCTCGCCCGCACGAACCCCGCGGTCGCCAAGCAGCGCGGCATCACCGCGTTCATCGTCGAACACGGCACCCCGGGGTTCTCGGCGTCCAGGCACTTGTCCAAGCTCGGCTGCCGGGCGAGCGACACGGTCGAACTCGCGCTCGACGGCGTGCGGGTCTCGGACTCGCAGCGCCTGGGAGAAGTGGACCAGGGGTTTGCCAACACGATGCGCATCCTCGACGGGGGCCGGATCTCGATTGCGGCGATGGCCATCGGCCTCGGCTTCGGTGCGCTCGAGCTGGCCATCCGCTACGCAAAGGAGCGGCACGCCTTCGGGCATCCGATTGCGGACTTTCAGAGCATCCAGTGGATGATCGCCGACGCCAAGGCGGAGCTCGACGCGGCCGCACTCCTGACGTATCGGGCCGCGTGGCTCGCGGACAGCGGGCGGCGCTACACGAAGGAAGCGTCGATGGCCAAGCTCTTCGCGAGCGAGGCCGCCACACGCGCGTGCAACAGCGCGGTCCAGGTGCACGGAGGGTACGGCTACGTGCGCGAGTTCGACGTCGAGCGCCACCTGCGCGACGCGAAGCTTTGCGAAATCGGCGAAGGGACGAGCGAAGTGCAACGCATCGTCATCGCCAAGCACGTCTTCGCCGGCGGTTAGCTTCGGGTTTGGCGCGGGGAAGGGTCCCGGCCCCTCCGAATCCCCCCTTGGCGACTCCGTCGCCTTAGAACGCGCGTTGCGGCGTGGAAGCCGTGCCGGGCAGGCACTGGCTGCGCCGTCCCGCGTCGTCCCGGCGAGAGGTCCTCGTCTGGCCTCCGGCAGGCGTTCGTCTTTCGCGCATATCGCACCTGCGCGAAGGTGCAGTCGTGCGGCGGAGCGGTCGCGATGAATGTTGACACTGGAGGGGTACACCCATAGCGTCTGCTTCTGACGTGGGAAATCGTGGTAAGGAATCCCAAACCGCGTAGTCGCGATTGAGAGGCGAGAGCGCGTCGATGTTCCGCGGGCAGTACGACCACACGATCGATGCGAAGGGACGGACGAGTGTCCCCGCGCGCTATCGGGACGTGCTCGCCGCGACCGGAGACAGGCGAATCGTGCTGACGAGCGCGCTCGATCCGTGCGTCGCGGCCTATACGCTCGCCGAGTGGGACGCCTTCGAAGCGAGACTCTCGACGATGCCGCTGTTCGACGAGGCGGTCGAAAAGCTCCGGCGCATCTACGTATCGGGCGCCGTGGAATGCGAGATCGACGAGGTCGGCCGCATTCTCGTTCCTCCGACGCTTCGCGAGCACGCCGGACTCCGCAAGGACGTGCGCTGGGCCGGCCTGGGGCGCCACGCGGAGCTCTGGGACACGGCCCAATGGAAGAAGCAGTTCGAAACCAACGACGAGGACCGGCGCGCCATCAAACGGCGTCTGGCGGAGCTGCGCCTGTGAGCCTTCCCGCCGGTTACCCGGCCTCGGAGCCGAAGCAAGATCGCCGCGATCGCGATCCGGGAGGTACACCAGTGAGCAACCTGCAGCTCGCGCTGCCCGGCGTGCTCTCGACCGAGATGGTCGTAGAGTGGGTCTGGCGCGACGATTTCGACGAGGTGAGCGACGTGAAGCGCTTCGAGCACACGAGCGTCATGCGCGACGAGGTCGTCCGCGCCCTCGCCCCGCGCGCGGGCGGCGTCTATGTCGATGCGACCCTCGGCGGAGCGGGTCACACCGCGGCGCTGCTCGAGGCCGAGCCCAAGGCGCGCATCGTGGGCGTCGACCGCGACCCCGCCGCAATCGCCGCGGCCGAGGAGCGCCTGGCGCCCGTCGCCGACCGCGTTTCCCTGGTGCGCGGTACGTTTTCGCAGCTGCGCGACCAGCTCGATGCCCTCGGGATCTCGCGCGTCGACGGCGTCATCGCCGATCTGGGAGTCAGCTCGCCGCAGCTCGACGATGCCGCACGCGGCATGAGCTTCCGGCGAGAAGGGCCGATCGACATGCGCATGGACCCGGACGAAGGCGAAACGGCGCTGGAACTGATCGACCGCCTGGCCGACGACGAGCTGGCCGACGTGATTTACCGCTACGGCGAAGAGCGCCGCTCGCGGCGCATTGCCCGGGGCATCAAGAAGGCCCTCGCGGCCGGCGAGCTGCACACGACGCTCGACCTGCGCCGCGCCGTCGTTCGAGCGGTCGGACCGGCTCGGGTCGGCGGGGTCGACCCCGCGACGCGCACGTTTCAAGCGCTGCGCATCGCCGTCAACCGGGAGCTCGAGGAGCTCGAGCTGCTCCTCGCCCTGCTCCCCGACCTCGTCGCGGAGGGCGGAATCGCCGCGATCATTGCGTTTCACTCGCTCGAAGACCGCCTCGTCAAGCGCGCCTTCGCGGGCGGGGAGTGGGCACCTCTCACGAAGAAGCCGCTTTCGGCGAGCGACGAAGAATGCGCCCAGAATCCTCGAGCGCGCAGCGCGAAACTCCGCGCCGCTCGGCACGCCGCAGCCTTAGAGGACCTATGAGCGGATCCCCACGCGCGTTCTTGCCCGTCTGGACACTGGCCACCGCCGCGGCGGTGAGCGCGTTCGTCGTCCACCTCGCGCTGCGAAGCAAGACCATGCAGCTCGGCTACGAACTTGGCCATGCGCGCCAAGAGGAGTCGAAGCTGCGCGAGGTCAAGCGAGTCCTCGAGGTAGAAGCCGCGAGCTACAAGACGCCCGAGCGCGTCGAGCTCGTGGCGCGCACGCTCCTCGGGATGGAGTCGCCGCCGCCCGAACGGATGGTCTCGATGGGCGCGGCATCCACACTGGCAGCCGGGCGCGCCGACCTCTCCGCGGCGCGCGCCGAGGGCCCGCCGTGAGAAACCTCGACCCCGCGCGCGCTCGGTGGATCCGTACGCGCATGGGGGTGCTGTGTGGGGTCATGGGCCTGGCGCTCGGCGCCATCCTCTCCGGTGCGTGGCGGGTGCAAGTCGAAGACGGCCCGGAGTGGCGCGAAATCGCCGAGAAGCAGCGCCAGCGGCGGCTGCACATCGAGCCCAAGCGCGGGACTATCTACGACCGAAATGGGACGCCCCTCGCGGTCAGCGTTGAAGTACCCAGCGTGAGCGCGGACGTCGCCGAAATGCTCCGGGGGGTCGACGAGCGGGCGGCGCAGGAGGCCGTGCTCCGCGACGCGGCCTCGCGTCTCGGGCATGCCCTTTCGATGACCGCGGACGAGGTCTACGGAAAGTTGGAGTCCCGTCACCGCTTCGTGTGGCTGAAGCGCCGGATCAGCGGGGACGAGACCCTCGCGATTCGCGACCTCGGGGACGCGAAGCGGGTCGCGCGCCCGATCCACGGGCTTTCGATCGAGGCCGAAGGGCATCGGTATTACCCGGGGCGCGAGCTCGCGGGCTCGGTCCTCGGGTTCGTCGGCACCGACGGTCTGGGCAAGGACGGTCTCGAGCTCGCGCTGGAAGAGCCCTTGCGCGGCAAGGTCGAGGACGTACATGGCGTGCGCGATCGGAGCGGACGGCTCATCTTCGAGGGAGCCAACGACGAGCGGGCGCTGCAGGGCGACGACGTCGTGCTCACTCTGGACGAGGGTATCCAGAGGGCCGCCGAACGCGAGCTCGACGCCGCGATGCGAACCTACGAGACGAAAGGGGCGTCGCTGGTCGCCGTCGACCCCTCGACCGGCGAGATCCTCGCGCTGGCCAGTGCTCCCGGCTACAACCCCAACGACTACTCGGAGAGCGACCCCGATGCCCGCCGCGATCGCGCGGTCACCGACCGGTTCGAGCCGGGGTCCGTGATGAAGACGTTCACGCTCGCCGCGGCGCTCGCGGCCGGCTCGCTCAAGGCTACCGACCTAATCGACTGCGAGCACGGTGTTTACCAGGTCGGCGGAATCACGGTCCACGACACCCACCTCAACGACCTTCTGACGCCTACGCAAATCCTCGCGCGCAGCTCGAACATCGGCGCACTCAAGATCGGCCTCAAGCTCGGCGAGGCGTCGCTCTACGCCGCGTACCGCCGTTTCGGCTTCGCCGAACCGACCGGCGTTCCGCTGCCCGGTGAGGCGACCGGCGTCCTTCGTCCGAGGGGCCGCGCCTGGTACGACGCCGAAACCGCGAGCGCCAGTTTCGGTCAGGGCATCTCCGTCACGACGCTCCAGCTCGCGATGGCCATGGGCGCGATCGCGAACGGCGGCAAGCTTCTCGAGCCGCTCCTCGTCCGGAAGGTGGTCGGCGGACGAGGCGAGGCGACGAGCGAGTCGACCGTTCGCGTCCGCCGTGAGGTCGTGTCGCCGGGGATTGCAAAGACCGTCGCCGAAATGCTCACCGCGGTCACGGAAGAAGGCGGGACGGCCGTGGAGGCCGCGATCGCAGGGTTCCGCGTCGCCGGCAAGACATCGACTGCGCAGAAGGTCGATCCGGCGACGGGGAAGTACTCGACCGAAAAGTACACCGCCGTGTTCGTCGGCTTCGTCCCCGTCGATCGTCCGAGGATCGTCGTCGCGGTCGTGCTCGACGAGCCGACGATCGGGCGCTACGGCGGAGACCTGGCCGGCCCGGTGTTCCGGCGCGTGGCCGAGGCCAGCATGTCGTATCTCGGTGTCGTATCGTCCGCGGACTCCTCGGCGCTCGGCGCAGCCAAGCCGGAGCCCGACCGGCCCCAAGCCCGGGGCGGCGCGTCCGTGCGCCCGGCGACGAAAGAAGGCCAAATCGTGTGGCCGTCGCCCGCCCCCGCCGCGGAACCGTCGGGCCCCACCGCGGTCGGAACCGTTCGCGTGCCTGATGCGACTGGGCTGGCCGCTCACGACGTCGTCCTGACGCTGACCAACGCCGGGCTCGTGCCCCAGATCGAAGGCTGGGGCCGGGCGGTGCGCCAGACCCCGTCGCCCGGCAGCGGGGTTGCGAAAGGGAGCCCGGTCCGCGTGGTGCTCGAGCCCGCGTCATGAGAGGCGATCGCCTGCACGATGGGCTGCGCCTCGACGAACTCGCCCGCGAGCTGCCGATGAAGGTCGAAGTCGTGGGCGACGCGGCGGTGCGCGTCTCGGGGGTGCGGCACGACTCGCGAGAGGTGGAACCCGGAGAACTCTTCGTCGCTCGAAAGGGGGAGAGCGTCGACGGCGCCCAGTACATTTCAGACGCCGTGGCAAGCGGCGCCGCCGCGGTGATGGCCGCTCCGGGCGTCGTCGATGCAGCCCACCTGGGCGTGCCGCTGGTCGTGGTCGGCGATCCCGCCGCCGCGCTCGCCTACGCGGCGTCGGCGGTCTACGGCCATCCCTCGTTCTCGCTCGACGTCGTGGGCGTCACCGGGACAAACGGCAAGACCACGACGACGCATCTCGTCCGCGCCGCGGTCGACGGCGCGCTCGGGCGCCCGAGCTGCGGGGTTCTCGGCACGATTGGTCACACGTTCGCCGACTGGCACGCCAACGCTCGGCACACGACGCCGGAGGCGGACGAGATCGCGCGGGCGATGGCCGCGATGAGAGCGCGCGGTGCGACGCACGTGGCGATCGAAGTCTCGTCGCACGCGCTGGCGCTCGGCCGGGTCAAGGCGCTGCGCTTCCGGGTGGCGGCGCTGACCAACCTCACCCAGGACCACCTCGACTTTCACGGCTCGATGCGCGCCTACGCCGAGGCGAAGGCGCGACTCTTCACGGAGCTCGGCCCTGCTGCCTCGGTGCTGAACGTCGACGACCCGTTCGGCCGCGAGCTCGCCGGGCGGCTCGGGGGTGCGGCCCTCCGCGTGAGCGCGCGCATCGGCGCCGACGCGGACGTCGTGCCACGCGAACTACGCGTCGACTCGAACGGCGCGGAGGCGCGGGTCCGTACGCCGACGGGTGACGTGAAGCTATCGACGCGCCTCATCGGCGCGCACAACTTCGACAACCTGCTGCTCGCGCTCGGCATCGCCCACGCGCTCGACCTCGACCTCGAGCGCGCCGCCGCCGCGCTGTCGTCCGAGCCGGGGGCTCCGGGGCGCTTGGAACGGTGCGACGTCCCCGCCGACGACCTGGCCGTGCTCGTCGACTACGCCCACACGCCCGACGCGTTGGCTCGGGTGGTCGAGGCGGTGCGCGCGGCCGCGAAGGCCCGCGTCTGGTGCGTGTTCGGCTGCGGCGGCGACCGCGATCCGACCAAACGTGGACCGATGGGGGAGGCCGTCGGGCTGCGCGCCGACGTCGCGATCGTAACCAACGACAATCCGCGCACCGAAGACCCTCGGGCAATCGCCGATGCCGTCGCCGCGGGCGTTCGTCGCGCCGGGCGGGAGCCGGTCGTGGAGCTCGACCGCAGAAAGGCGATCACCCTCGCCGTGCGATCCGCGGACCCCGGGGACGTCGTCCTCATCGCCGGAAAGGGCCACGAGGACTATCAGATCATCGGCCACGTGAAGCATCCTTTCGACGATCGAACCGAGGCCCGCCGCGCGCTGGAAGGTCGTCGCCGGCGCTCCGAGTGACCCGAAATGGCCACGCCCATTCCGACCAACCACGCCTCCCTCGACGCGCGCGCTGCGGCAGAGGCCGCGGAAGGTCGTATCGTCGTGGCGAGCGGGGGCCGGATCGCCCGCGGTGTGACGACCGACAGCCGAGCGGTCGCTCCGGGGTGCGCGTTCGTGGCGTTGCGCGGCGAGCGTCACGACGGCCACGACTACGTCCACGCGGCGATCGACGCCGGGGCGGTGCTCGTGATCGTCGAGTCCGGGCGCGCTCCCGGGGGTCCGAACCGAGCCGACGTGGTCGAGGTCGCCGACACGTTGCAAGCCTGGGGCGCGATCGCCCGGGCTCACCTTCGAGCCTGGCGGAACGCGAATCGCGCGGCCCGCGTCGCCGCCATCACCGGGAGCGCGGGGAAAACGACGACCAAAGAGTTTTGTTCGGCGATTCTTCGCGCGGTCGCCCCTTGCCATGCGACAAGAGGGAATTTGAACAACCGTGTTGGCGTTCCGGCCGTCGTGCTTCAGGTGGAGCCTTCCACCCGGTTCCTGGTGCTGGAGATGGGGATGAGCGTTCCCGGCGAGCTCGCCGCGTTGGCCGCCCTTGCCGAGCCCGATGTCGGCGCCATCACGAACATCGGTCTCGCCCATGCGGGAGGTGTGGGCGGTTCGATCGACGACGTCGCGCGGGAGAAGGGCTCGCTCTTCGAGGGCCTGGGCCGGGGCGGCGTCGCCATCGCGAACGCGGACGACCCGGCCGTCGTCCGCGAGCTCCGCCGGGCACCTTCGGCCCGGGTCGTGACGTTCGGGTCGGCGGAGGGTTCGGACTATCGCCTTCTCGCGCGGCGCTCGCTCGGCGCAGACGGCTCGATAGTCGAAGTTCGCAGGCCGGCCGGGACGTCCGCGTTCCGCGTCCCGCTGGCGGGGCACGCGGCAGCGGTCGATTTCGTCGCTGCGCTGGCGATCGCCGAAGCGGCGGCTTGCGGTCCGCTCGCGGACGATGGGGTGGTGGCGGCGCTCGGTACCGTATCTCCCATCGCGGGGCGCATGCACGTGCGTCGCCTTCGCGGCGACGTGCTCCTCATCGATGACACCTACAACGCGAGCCCCGCCGCAATGCGCGCGGCGCTCGCCACCCTGGCAGAGTGCGGAGAGCGCCGCCGGGTGGCGATCCTGGGCGAGATGAAAGAGCTCGGGGCGTCGGCCACCGAGCAGCACGCGCTGCTCGGTCGCGCCGTCGCGGACGCGGGCGTCGCGCTCCTCGTTTCCTGCGGCGGCCTCGCCGACGTCGTCGCCAGAGATGCCGAACGCCGCGGCGTCGCGGTCGTGTTTGCAGAGGACGCCCGCGACGCTGGTCTCCTCGCGGTCGACCGCGTTCGTCCGGGCGACGCCCTTCTCGTCAAGGCCTCGCGCAGCGTGGGGGCGGAACGAGCGGTCGAGGCGCTCGTGAGCGCGCGCGGCGAGGAGGTGCCCTGATGCTCTACGAGCTCCTCTTCCCGCTCCGGCACGACGCGGCGTGGCTGGGCTGGCTCAACGTCCTCCGCTACGTGCCCTTTCGCACGATCGTGGCGACCATGACCGCCATGCTGCTCGCGTTCGTGCTCTCGCCATGGTTCATCCGAGAGCTCCAGCGCAAGCAAATCGGCCAGGTCGTTCGGAGCGACGGTCCGGAGTCGCACAAGATCAAGAGCGGCACGCCGACGATGGGGGGCGCCCTCATCCTGCTCAGCGTCCTGGTCCCGACGATCCTCTGGTGCGACCCGCGCAACGTCTTCGTGTGGGCGACGACAGCGGTCACGGTGGGGTACGGCGTCATCGGGTACCTGGACGACTACCTCAAGATAAAGCTCAAGAATCCGCGCGGCGTCCCCGGGCGCTACAAACTGCTCGGTCAATTCGCCATCGGCGGCGCCATTCTCTCGTACGCGTTTCTGGCGAAGGATCATTTGCCGGCGGATTGGTGGGACATCCGGTTCGACCTGGGCGTTCCTTTCGTCGCGTTCTCCAAGCACCCCATCGTGCTGCCCGGCTGGCTCTATTTGCCGTTCGCCGTCACGGTCGTCGTGTGGACTTCGAACGCGGTGAACCTCACCGACGGGCTCGACGGGCTCGCCATCGGACCGGTCATGATCAACGCCGGTACCTACCTCGTCTGGGCGTACCTGGCGGGAGCGACCTTCGGTATTGCGCACGTCTCCCAGCGCTTCGTCGTCGCGCGTTACTTGGACATCCCGCTCATCGCGAGCGTCGGCGAGCTGTCGGTCTACTGCGGCGCCATGGTCGGCGCCGGCATCGGTTTTCTTTGGTACAACACCTATCCCGCGCAGGTATTCATGGGGGACGTCGGCTCGCTCGCGCTCGGCGGCGGTCTCGGCATGTGCGCGGTGTTCACGAAAAACGAGCTCCTTTCGACGATCCTGGGCGGCGTGTTCTTTCTCGAGGCCGTGAGCGTCGTCGCGCAGGTGGCGAGCTTCAAGCTGACCGGAAGGCGCATTTTCCTCATGGCGCCGATTCACCATCACTTCGAAAAGAAGGGTTGGGCGGAGCCGAAGATCATCGTGCGCTTTTGGATCATCTCCATTCTCTTGGCACTCTTCGCCCTTTCGAGCTTGAAGTTGCGATGACGTGCCGACGCCCTTCGCACTCTG
>Ga0265313_10000358_pt1 | contig 49794 bp, 52 predicted proteins | sample 4123metaG_FD_203122 | JGI IMG/M metagenome (GOLD analysis project Ga0265313, IMG submission 203122) | Rhizosphere microbial communities from Carex aquatilis grown in University of Washington, Seatle, WA, United States - 4-1-23 metaG | ecosystem: Host-associated > Plants > Roots > Rhizosphere >... | reverse complement strand
TGATCGCGTGCGACGCTTCGGAACGGTCGGCGCACCCTTCCTCGGCGACAATTACGCGATAATTCAGGGAGAAAGCATCGATCACGGTCGCCCTCACGCAGCCTGAGGTCGTCGTGCCGGTCACGATCACGCTGTCACACTGCAATTGAACCAGGAAACTGGAAAGCGGTGTGCCGAAAAAAGCGCTCGGTTTGTGCTTGCCGATGATGATGTCCTGCGGTTCTGGCGCGATATCGGGAATAATTGTGTTGCCACGCAGAGTGCCGACTTTCACGCCGAGATAATCATTCTTCGCGCGATTGTTTTTGGCGGCCCAGACCCCCTGATCCCAGCCGTCAAGCCTGCGGTCGCCAGACGTGTAGATGACGGGTATTTTTTTTGCGCGGGCCGCAATCAGTAATTTCTTGATGGCGACGACCGCTTGCCAACCGTCCGACCCGCACGAATGCATCCAGCGCTTGATCGATTCCAGGATAGGCTCGGGCCGGTCACCGACGAAGCCGTAATTGACATCAACGATAAGCAGCGCCGGCCGCGATCCAAATCCGGCGCGATTGCGGAAGCCGGACGCCGCAAAGACTTGACGGTCGCGCTCGGTGAGAAATTTGTCCCAGATGCGGTCCGCCATGGAATGGCTCCTCTACCGCGCGTCCTTGTCGTCGGTGTACCACGAAGGCCGTTCGGGGTAGTGCGGCCCGTCATACATCTCGACGACGACGGTTTCTTCGTGTGCTGTCGCCGGACCGTGGACGTTGCCTTTCGGATTGCAATAGAACGAACCAGCGGTCAGCGTAACACCGGTCGACGTATATTCGTAACGCCCTTTAAGACAAAACATAAATTGATTGGACGCGTGGTAGTGCGGCTGCGGAATCCCCGCTCCCTTGTCGAACTTGATCAGAGCAATGGAAGCTCCGGTTTCTTCATTGCGCCAAAGCATCTTCTCGGAGATTCCTTTGAGCGATTTTTCACGCCATGGCAGGCTCTCCGACTGAATCAAGAGTTCTTCGAGCTTCGGTGCCTCAGTGGCGGTCATGCGAGTTCTCCGTGCAGGTTGGAAGCCGAAAGGCGAACACCTCTTCAGCATTTGTCTTGCGAATGCGTCGTCGCAATTTCGGTGCCAATTCTTTGATATCGTGATCCGCGGATGGTGCTCCCATCGGGAAGGGCCAATCGCTGCCGAGCAAGACACGGTCTTCGCCAAAGACCTTGAGAACGGTTTCAAGGAACGGCGCCGAGTGCACCAGCGTGTCAACGTAGAAGCGACGGATGGCATCAAGCGGGGTCATTGGCAGGTCCGGAACTCCCGGGCGCCGCGTACTGGCGCCGCACTGCCATCGCCCATGAAGAGCGGCAACACAGCCGCCGCCATGCGCGAGAATGACTTTTAGGCCGGGGAAACGATGCATGACCCCGCCGAAAACGAGGTTGGCCGCAGCGATCGTCGTTTCGAAGGGATTGCCCAAAAGATTGGTCATGTAGAACGGCTCGAGCCGTTCGTCTCGGCTCGCGCCCGGATGAATAAACAGGGGAAGCTTGAGGTCGCTGAGCGTGTGCCAGAGCGCGTCGAAACGCGGCGACGCATAAGAGAGCGCTCCCAGTTCCGTTCCCATCTCGACGCCGGCCCACTGCCGATCCAGTCCTGAGGCGATTTCAGCACAAAGCTCCGGGCTTTCCGCCGGCAAGTAGGCGAAGGGTCGCAAGGATCGGTGAGCAGATTGGCACACCGTCAGCAGGCTATCGTTGATCAACGCCGCGTAGCTTCGCCGATCGTCGTCGCCAAGGTCCGGTCGAAACAGTGGCGGCGGCACTGATACGATCGCGCCGTCCAGACGATCCGATTGCATGCGGTCGACGAGTTTTCCTATTTCCGAGATCGGGTGCAGCGGAACTCCGTGTCCGCAAATCTTGAGCGACATCTCAAGTTTTTGCATTCCGTATCGGCCTGTTTCGGCCGCGGCGACCACGGGAGCTGGCACGATGTGCATGTGCACATCCCAACCGCCATGCTCATTCGCCAAACTCATGCGTCTTCGCCTTCGTTCGCAGACCAACGGGACTGCTTCAGTTCAATCAAACGCGAAATGTACGGAACGTCCGCATGGTTCGTCAGCCGATGAACGGCGCGCATCTCGTTGATGAAGACGAATGAACCAAACGGCTCATCTGTTTTTATCTTGTTGCCGAAAATCGTCTCGATCTGGTTCTCCCCCCCGCCCAAGGAGATCACCAGATACGGATGATAGTGAATGTGAAAATCGATCGTCTCGCCCGGGGCAAGACGAACTTCCCACATGCGGATATATTCGTTCTCGATCAGAATTTTTTGACCAACTTCACCCAACGTGACGCCGCGTTCGGCAGCAAGTTCGAGTCCAAATTTGCCCGTCATCGCCCTCGCCTTCGTTCAATCTGCAATGACCGCAATTGCGTTTATCTCGATCAGGTATTCCGCCGAGACCATCTTGGTAACCTCGACCATCGTCGAAGCCGGTAGCGGGGGCTTGAAGTATTGGCTGCGAACTTTGTGAATCTTGTCAAAGTGCTCCATGTTTCGAACGTACACGTCGACACGGCATACGTCGTCGAGCGTGCCACCAGCTGCCTCCATGGCCGCCTTGATGTTTTCACAAACCTGGCGGGTCTGAACCTCGATGTCGCCGATACCCGCGATCGAGCCATCTGCCCGGCGAGCAGTCATTCCGGACACAAAGACAAGGCGCCCCTTCGCCTCGATGACGGTCGCTTGAGAAAAGACGCCGATCGGCTTTCGGACGGCGTCAGACGTCACTTCACGTTTTGGCATGTTGCTCCATTCCGGCTGCGCTTGACCCAACATTGACAAAAGGCTCTGCCGAGACGCGCAGCGCACCGGCCATTTCAATCAATTTGGCGATCACAGTGGGTTCAAGCTTGACTTGATCGCGGGCGTTTTGCCGCGTGACCCATTCCGGATCGCCCGGCGCGAAGAGGCGGGCCACACCCGGCGCGCGCTTGCTCTCGCGGATCCTATCGGCGGCGGCTTCCGACCTCGATCGAAACACGGAAACTTCGCAAAACCGGCCGATATCGATGGCCATGAAAAGTTGTGAACAATCGTACGGGACAGTAGCGTCCCCATAGAGCGGTTTGACATTTGCGCCGCTCGCCCCGCCGCTGAGCAAGCCACACATGAGATCGATCATGACCGCAAGGCCGAAACCCTTGGGACCGGCTGCCGGCAACAGCATGCCTTTAATCGCCTCCTTTGGATCGGTCGTCACGCTGCCGTCGGCGCGTGCCGCCCAATTCGGCGGAATTGATTGGCCCGCCTTGTCCGCCAATCGAATCTTTCCCATCGCCGCTTCGCTCGTAGCCATATCCAGCACAATAGGACCGCCACTGCCGGCAGGGACCGCGATGGCAATCGGGTTGTTGCCAACGACGCGTTCAGCTCCGCCTGGCGGAGGCATCAAGGGCCGGGTGTTGCACATAACGATGCCGATACAGCCACGATCGGCGGCCTGCGACGCGTCGCGGCGCGCCGCCCCAAAGTGAAACGCATGCCGCACTGCTACGATACCCGCGGAAAACTCGTGCGCGCGCTCAATCGCAATCGCCATCGCCTGGTCACCAACCAGATGTCCAAAGGCATGACCGGCATCGAGCACCACGGCGCCGTCGCGATCGGAAATAACGTCGGCACTCTCGCGCGCCGACACCGAGCCGTGGCGCAGGCGATCGAGGTACATGTCCGCTAGCATCACGCCGTGCGACGGCAGGCCCTCCAGATCGGCGTCGACCAGACCTTTCGCCACCGTATCCGCGGCTTGGGCCGAAAGCCCACCGGCAACAAAAAGACGGCCAACCAACGCCTGCAGTTCTTTTGCCGAGACAGAAGTCGGCGCATCGCCGCTCATGCGAACTCGACTGTTTGCGCCGCCAGGCTGATCTTGAGCGTGAAGCTCGCCTCATTCATCAACCAGGGCATGATCTCGTAAGTCCGAACGCCATCGCGATGCATTGGGTCGGCATCGGCAATTGCCCGCGCTGCCTGAAGCGAGTCGGCGCGTATCACGATCAGGCCGCGCGCGGTCCATTCCTGGCCCGCCTCATCAGATAGCGGACCGGCGGCGACAATGATGCCGCGCCGCTCAAGATCGCGTTGATATTCGAGGTGGATCGCCAGATGACGCTGTACCGCTTCTTTGCCGGCTTTCGGCTTGGTGAAAATAACAAAATATTCGCGCGCCGCGAGACCTTCAGCACGCGCATCGTCAATGCGCTGCCGCCACGTCAACATGCCCTCACTCATCGTGCTACCTTTCCGATGGACACCAATTCCGGCGCGCGGGCTTGCTGCGCCAGCGATTTCAGAACCTTCTTGGTCGTACTGTCGATGTGCTCGCTGTTAAGCTCCACAGCCCGCGAAACATCACGATCCAACGCCGCCTGCATGACCTGCTCGTGCTCTGCGATGTCATTGCGCCGAATGGCCCGCGCTGCCACCGACAAGGCGACGTACCGGGCGGCCTGGTCGAACAGTCCTTCGCGAATAGCCGTGAGTGTCGGCGAGCCGCAGGCCGCGACCAGAGCCGCATGGAATGAGCGATGTTCCTTGGCCCAAGTCGGGTCGATCGTTGCGCCGTCGGTGCTCATCTTGGTCTGGCGTGAGAGCCGATGAAACGCACCGAGCAGGTCGGCTTCCCAATTCACATCGCCCTTTTCGATCGACCAGCGCAACGCCAAGCCTTCGATTTCGATGCGCAGCCTCATCACATCGATCAATCGCTCCTGGGACACCGTGGAGACGCGAAAACCTTTGTTCTGCTCGAGCTCGACCAGACCTTCGGTTTCCAGACGCATCAAAGCTTCCCGGATCGGGCTACCGCCGACGCCGTAGCGCTCGCGTAAGGCTTCGACACGCAGCTTCTCGTTGGGCATCAGGTGGCAGCTGATGATATCGGCGCGGATCTGCCGAAAAACGGCCGCGCCCAGAGTCGGCTCGATCGTCTCTTCGACGCGGACTGAACGTGCAGGCTTGGCGGTGGTTTGAGCTGCCATGGGGTCCCGATTTCAGATGCTTTCAGTCGAGTATCGCATAGCTTGGCGATAATCAAATATATTTTCGAAAATATTGACGCCTCGTTTGATTTGCGACAGTCTGGAATTCGCAGGGATGTTGCGTGTCGCAAGAGAGGCAAAGATGGGCCGTAATCTCAAAACCTCGACCAAGATAGTCATCACTGCATTTGCAGCCATGATGACTGCCGCCGCCGCCCTCCCAGCCATAGCGCAAGATAAGCCGCTGACGAAAGTCATCTTCAGTCTCGACTTCATACCGCTCGGACGCCACGCCCCTTGGTACGCGGCCATCGCTGAAGGTTTTTACAAAGCGGAAGGTCTCGACGTCACCATTATCCCCGGACAAGGCGGCGCAGAATCAATTCAAGCCGTCGCATCGGGCACGGCGAATCTCGGCTTTATGGCCCCCCCCGAATTGACGTTGGCGCGGGCCAACGGGGTCAAAGTCAAAATGGTTGCGGTGAACTATCAAAAGGCGCCGATTGCTGTTTTCAGCCTGAACCCCGGCGCCAATGTAACGACTGCCAAGCAGCTCGAAGGGCTGACGCTCGGTAGCGGCTCAGGCAGCTTCACGCCGAAAATACTCGCGGGATTTATGGCGCAGCAGGGACTAGATCCCAATACGCTGCATGTTGTGAATATCGCACCGCCTGCACGCGCAAGCGCATTACTGACAGGAAAGGTTCCCTCAATCGAATTCTTCGTGATGTCTCAGCCTGGCCTGCAAGCCGGCGCCAAGGAGGCACACGCAGAATTGCAGACGTTTCTGCCCGGAGATCACGGCCTCGACATCTATTCGAATGGGATCGGCGTGGGCGAGGACTACCTCGAAAAGAATCCCGACGTTGTGAAACGCTTCGTGCGCGCCTCGCTTAAGGGGCTTAAATTCACGCTCGATCATCCTGATCAGGCGGCGGCGGACGAAATAAAAATGCTTCCGAGCCTCAAACCGGACGTTGTCAAAGCAGAGATCGAGATCGTACGACACTTGGTCGTTACGCCTGACGTCGAAAAGCACGGACTCGGCTGGTTCGATCCGGCGCGCATCAAGTCGAATGTCGACTTCGTCGTCAAATACATAGGGGTCAACGGGGCCCCACCGGCGGCGACCGATCTTTACGCCCAAGGGTACCTGCCCGACCCGCCAATAATGCCATGAGTGGCGGCGCACTTTACGGCAGATGGCCCAAGCGTTGATGGGTGAGCGGACCGATCTCGGCGTCGCCGTTCCGCCCTTCGGGCACTTCGTGGCGGTGCGCAAGGAGTTTAAGCCGACCGCTCACGACACAATTGTCGCGATCGACACGATTTCCTTTGATCTCAGTGTCGGCCAATTCGTCAGCCTACTTGGGCCAAGTGGATGCGGAAAGACGACGTTTTTGCGCATTGTCGCTGGACTTATTCCATTCACGAGCGGAACGGTACAGATCAACGGCAAGGACGTTACGGGGCCGCATCCGGATTTTGGCATCGTGTTCCAGCAGGCGAATTTGATGCCCTGGCGAACGGTCTTGAAAAATGTGCTGTTTCCACTCGAAATCCGTCGGGAGAGTTCCAAGCAAGCCCGGGACCGCGCACTCGAGATCATTTCCCTGGTCGGCCTTTCAGGATTCGAGCAGGCTTATCCGGCGCAACTTTCTGGCGGCATGCAGCAGCGTGTCGCCTTGTGCCGCGCCCTCGTGCACCGGCCGAAATTGTTGCTGATGGATGAGCCTTTCGGCGCCCTCGATGAGCTCACGCGCATGGAAATGCAGGATCTTCTGCTTGACGTGCGCGCAAAGACGCACGCAACAATCTTACTTGTGACGCACAGCATCAGCGAAGCCGTCTATCTTTCCGACACCGTAGCGGTGTTTAGCAAACGGCCCGCGGTGATCGCCGATTTTATCGAAGTCGGCCTGCCGTACCCTCGCAAACCTGAAACTCGCTACACCCCGGAGTTCACCGATCTCGAGCATCGCGCGGGACGCGCTCTAGGGATTACGCGATGAGTTGGGAACGGCTTCGACGTTCGATTTATCCAGTGATCGGGCTCGCCGGCATTTTGGCAATCTGGCAGGCATACACCTCCTTGTCGGGCATTCCAAGAATCGTGCTCCCAAGCCCCCTCGACATCTTGCTGGCCTCAATTAAAGACTATGACCTTTTGTTGGCGGAGACTTGGCCGACGCTATTTGAAACGATCGCCGGGTTTTCCCTCGCCCTGGTCATCGGCATTCCACTCGCGGTGTGCGTTGCCAATTCTCGCGCGCTAAATCTCGCGCTCTATCCGATGCTGGTGGCGACCCAATCGATTCCCAAGGTTGCCATCGCTCCAATCATATTGGTCTGGTTTGGCTTGGGCATCGAATCGAAGCTAGCGCTCGCCTTTCTTGTCGCTTTCTTCCCTGTCGTGGTTGATACCGCGACCGGTTTGCAGGCGACTCCATCAGGATTGCTTGAGCTTGCTCGCTCACTGCGGGCTTCGCCCGCGCAAGTGTTCTTCAAGGTGCAAATGCCTGCAGCGCTTCCGTTCATGTTCGCAGGCGCCAAGGTCGCCATCACTCTTGCAGTGGTCGGCGCCGTGATTGGCGAGTTCGTCGGTTCCGTCAACGGGCTTGGCAATCTGCTATTGACCGCCAATTCTCAACTCGACGGCCCGCTCGCCTGGGCTGCGCTTATTTGGCTGAGCTTGATCGGAATTATTCTCTTCTCTGTGGTCGCGGCCGCCGAACGCATACTGATGCCGTGGGCCCAGGATCTACAGCACTAGTCTACTTCCTTCGACGTACCCACTAACTTCTCATGGGATGGCAAACTCAAATGTCTCACGGCCCGTTGATCGATACCCACCAACATCCAATTCCCGATTATTACAAACGCGCACTGGAAAGCGTCGGAATTCAGGGCAGTGGGGAAAACCCTTGGGCTGAGTGGAGCGTGGAATCTCAACTTGAGCTGATGGACCAAGCCGGGATCAGTATTGCCGTCAACTCGATTGCGTCTCCGGGCGTCTATTTTGGAGATGCCGCATTCGCGCAGCGTCTAGCGCGCCAATGCAACGAAGAATCCGCGCGGATGGTGAGTGATCATCCTAATCGCTTCGGCGCTTTCGCAATTCTGCCCTTACCGGATGTCGACGGCGCGATCCGTGCGGCGGAGTACGCCCTTGATACGCTTAAGCTCGACGGCGTCTGCCTTTTAAGTCATGTGGCCGGACGACATTTAGGGCAATTGGAGGAAGATGAGCTCTATGCCGAGCTCGATCGACGAAACACGGTCGTCTTCATCCATCCCTTGCGCAATCAAGCAACCAACATGCCCGCCTATAGCTATCCTTCCGGTCTGACGGAACTTGTGTTAGATACCACGCGCGCCGTTCACAATTTACTTTGGAACGGCACCTTCGCGAAATTCCCAAACATAAAATGGATTCTGCCGCATGGCGGCGGCACAATCCCCTTTCTGATCTATCGGATGAGCGCTATGAATTATAATCCAAAACTTGCCGACCGCCTCCCCGGCGGCACCGTCGCCTCCGCGCTACGCGGTGCCTACTATGATGTCGCCGAAGCATGTGCTCCTGGCCCTTTGAAGTGTCTCATGGAATTGGCCGATCCCACCCACGTCCTGTTCGGAAGCGATTTTCCATTTTCGCGCCATCGCACCCCTGTCCAGGATGTCAAATCCCTGATTGAAGCATTCGATACATTCAATGGTTGGGACTCCACCACCCGCCGCCAGATCGAACGAGAGAACGCTTTGGCGCTATTTCCGAGGTTTGCGCAAGACATCCAAGTTTGAACTAACCCGATCCCGCGACCAGCGCAATAACATGCCGCGTTTGTGGGCTTTTCTGCGCATTTGGCCGACCATATCTTGGAGATTGGATTTGCTAGTCGGCGGAGCAGTGCAGATCATGGGCTAGCCGGCACTTTGTTATCCGCTTTCGGGGTACCATAGCTTTAGGGAGAATTTCCGTAACCTGTCATTACGCGAATCGGCGTTCGCGAATTTAGTCAAACTTGTCTTTGACAAGGTCGTAGCTTGCCGAGTTGCTATAACCATCAGTGAAGTGGACTTTGCTGAAACCGCCACGCCGGCAATTTTCAAAAAAATGCTGTTTCATTGGTGATCCGGTTTGCCGAGCAGTACGTACCGGAAATTCAACGTAGTCGCGCCATATGTAGACTGTCGTCCACACTTTAGCTCTGAGTTACGGCCGAGAGGGTGTCATGAGCGCTGCATTGCCAACCTCTCGCCACCGCAACAGTCGACGCTCCAAGACCGTCATCAACCGCGAAGTTAAATATCCAATGCAGCCAAACAATATCACGCCAGCGAAAAGGGAATCGGCCCGATAAGCACGGGACTGTTGCATGATCCAGAAACCCAAGCCGTCGCTGCTGGAAAGCATTTCGCCAGTTACGGACAGGACTAGCGAATAGGTTAGACTTAGCCGCATGCCTGCCAGAATCTGTGACGATGCATTCGGAAGCGCAATCTTCCAGACGTAGTGCCAGCGAGACATCGTCAGCATCTTGCGAACGTCAATGAGGCGCTGATTGACCGTTTCGAACCCGTGGACGGTCGCCAGCACCGTGGGCCACACCGCGCCGAAAGCAATTACGAAGATTACCATGGTCTCATTTAGACCGAATATAGCAATGGCTACCGGAAACAAAGCCGCGGCAGGCAACGGTCGAAAGATTTCGAACATCGGGGCAACATAGATTCGCGCCGCCTGCGAAACGCCGACCAGCGAGCCGGCCCCGATTCCGCACAAGGACGCCACAAGCCACCCAAGAAAGATGTGCTCGAGGGTGAGCAGCAGGCGGGGCAGGAGTTCGTATTGCCCAAAGCCGTCGATCAAAGCAGACCACGCCGCAAACGGATCGGGCAGGAATGCAGGGGAAACTAGCTTGGCAACGGCGATGGCTTTCCACAGCGCGACGAAGAGTGCGGCGACCAGAAGACCCGCAAATCTCATGACGAGCCAGTTCGACGTCACGATACTTCTGCTTTCGTTCCGAAGCGGCTGAACAACCGCTCGTGGGTGAGGACAAGAGCGGCGTTGACGGACCAGCCGACACAGCCAATCCAGAGAAGGTACGCAAACATCAAGTCCGGCCGCTGAGTTTCCTCAGCCCGCATCATGGCGTATCCCAGTCCTCGCGGGTTGGCCGTGATTTCGACGGCAATAGAAACCAGAATGGAAACCCCTACGGCCAAGCGTACCCCGACGAAAAAAGCGGGTACAACACTGGGCAAGATGATTTTATAGACTTTTTCGATGTTCTTCATGCCGAGCAGGCTCGCGACCTCAAGCAACCGGGAGTCGATTCCTGTGATCGCAGCATGCGTGACGAATAGAACCGGCCAGATCGCGGATTTTGCTACCAGCGAAATCTCCATCGTGTATCCGAACCCGAAGACGAGAAGCGCCACCGGAAGCAGGGCGATCGACGGGATGGGTCTCACGAGTTCGGTCGTAAAATCCAGCATAGCGTGAACGAGAGGAAAGAGACCGAACAGCAGACCCAATGTAAGTCCAATCAAGCCGCCGATGGCGACCCCTCCCGCGGCGGCTCCCAACGTCTGCCAGGTCGCCGAGAAAAGCGAACCATCCTTCAGGACGGCAAGGAATGCTAATGCGACCTGCGATGGCGACGCGATGCTGCTGCTTGTGAATCCTGTAAATTGGACGAGAGCTTCCAGTCCGATCATTAGAGCGACGGGCACCAAGAGCCCTCGCGGATCGAATCTGAGGAACCAGCCCAGTCCTGCGCTACTCCCGCTCATGCACGTTTCTCGCCTTCGAAGAACTTGAATAGTTCGTTCCTGAGATGGCGGAAAGTGGCATGGTCCGGCGTAGCCAGCTGGTTCCTAGGTCGCGGGATCGGCACGTCATAGGCAGCCGCGATCCTGCCGGGATATGACTTCATCGCAATTACGCGATCGCCTAGATAGATCGCCTCTTCCAAATCATGCGTTACGAAAAGAACGGTCGCACCGGTGTCACTCGCGATCCGCATCAGTTCGTCTTGGAGACCCTTGCGGGTGATGGCGTCGAGTGCACCGAACGGCTCATCCATCAGCAGCACCGTTGGTTCCTGGGCAAGACAGCGCGCTATTTGCAGCCGCTGCTGCATGCCGCCAGACAATTGGCGCGGATACACATTTGGGTGATCGGCTAGACCTGATCTGCCCCCTTTGAAGTGGTCCTCCCTGAAGTATGATTTTGACAGAGGAGGATACGGAGATGGGAAGGAAGAGGCATACGGCTGAAGAGATCGTCTCGAAGCTTCGGCAGGTTGATGTGCTGACAGCACAGGGTCATGCGGTGGTGGATGCCATTCGTACGATTGGCGTAACGGAAGTGACCTACTATCGCTGGCGCAGTGAGTATGGTGGGCTTAAGGGCGACCAGGTGAAGCGGTTGAAGGAGCTGGAGACCGAGAATGGGCGGCTGCGGCGCGCGGTCTCCGATCTGACGCTGGATAAGCTGATCCTAACTGAGGCCGCCAAGGGAAACTTCTAAGCCCCGCACGCCGACGTGCGTGTGTGGATCATGTAAAGGCCGAGCTTGGTGTCTCCGAGCGTCGGGCCTGCCGGGTTCTTCGGCAGCATCGATCCACGCAACGCAAGGCTCCGACGACGCCAGATGATGAGGCAGCACTGAAGGCCGACATCATCGCTCTTGCCCGTCAATACGGCCGCTACGGCTACCGCCGGATCACGGCGCTGCTACGCGAGGCCGGATGGGCGGTTAACAAGAAGCGCGTTGAGCGGATCTGGCGGTGTGAGGGGCTAAAGGTCCCGCAAAAGCAGCCTAAACGGAGCCGTCTATGGCTCAACGACGGATCATGCGTACGGCTTCGGCCGGAGCGTCCCAATCACGTGTGGTCCTATGACTTTGTCAGCGATCGCACCCATGATGGTCGAGCCTTCCGCATGTTGTGCGTGATCGACGAGTTCACGCGCGAGAGCCTCGCTATCCGGGTGGCTCGTAAGCTCAAAGCCACGGACGTAATCGATGTGCTGGCGGATCTCTTCATACTGCGCGGGATTCCAACGCACATCCGTTCCGATAACGGCCCGGAGTTCGTGGCAGCGGCACTTCGGGAATGGATTGCGGCCGTCGGAGCCAAGACCGCCTATATCGAACCTGGCAGCCCCTGGGAGAATGGCTACTGCGAATCCTTCAACGGAAAACTGCGTGACGAACTGCTCAACGGGGAGATCTTCTACACGCTCAACGAGGCCAAGATTGTGATCGAGACCTGGAGACGGCACTACAACACCGTGCGTCCCCATTCATCGCTGGGATACAGGCCGCCAGCGCCTGAAGTTATCGCCTGGCCAACCGTCAAATCGGTAGCGCCAATGCAAACGCTAAACTAACATTCAATCCGGACCACCCATTGGGGGACGGTCATCATCAATAGCCAATCGACGTCTCTCTTGCTCCGCAAGAATCGTGCGCTGCCGTTCGTCGTGTTGACGGGTTGTTATGTCTTCGTGCGTGGCAACATAACCACCATCTGACAGCGGTTGATGGCGTATTTCCATGATCCGCCCGCTCATTAGTTCAACTATCGTCTCAGATTGATTTTGTGATACGTTGATAGAAGAACGCCATTTTACATACTCGTCCTTGCTCATCTTCGGGCTGCTGCCGGCCTTATATCGGAAATCGATGATTTCGCTGAGCCGGGTTCCCACAACGACGGGGTCATGTTGAATTTTATACATTTCAAGATATCGATCGTTGCAAAATACCAACCTTTGCTCTTTATCGAACATGCAAACACCTTGAGACATATTGTTGAGCATCGACCGGTACCGCCGAAGCAGGCGATCCGTCTGACTCGATCGCCGAACATAAAGTACGACGGCCGCGAGAATCGTGATTGCCGAAATGCTAATTAGCGCCACATCAAATTTGCTATCAAGAAAAGACATTTGAATTATTGGGATCGAGCGCCCCTCGGTCGCCGTGACGCGGCGCGGCGCGGCGCGGCCTTCGTCAATTTGGCAAGCAGTCTAATGGACGAGCCACCGCTATCTGATTCGCTATGGCGATTATACATTCGTTATTGCGTAGCTGGCAAAACCAATGAAGCCAGGAAATTGGTAAAATGCTGCAAAGCAAGCAGGCTTATTTCTTATTTCTTATGATCGCATACCCCATGTCTCATTGCATTTTATTCAATTCAACCAACACAGCATCGCCCATTGCCTTGGTGCTAACGACGTTATCCCCTGGCTGCGCAATATCCGCCGTACGGAATCCATTGGAAATAGCCGCATCAACTGATCGTTCGAGGTGATCGGCTTCCTGGGCTAAGCCGAGCGAAAAACGAAGACACATTGCGAAACTCATAATTGCACCGAGGGGATTGGCGATGCCTTTGCCGGCGATATCGGGTGCACTTCCGTGAATTGGCTCATATAAAGCCTGCCGTCGGCCATCCTGGCGCCGCGGGCCCAAAGATGCCGACGGCAACATCCCGAGCGATCCCGCTATCATGGCGGCGCAGTCCGATAAAATGTCGCCAAACAGATTTTCAGTCAGAATGACGTCAAATTGCTTTGGCGCGCGAACCAATTGCATGGCGCAATTGTCCACGTACATATGAATAAGTTCCACGTCGGGGTATGATTCAACATGCAACTTTTGCACCGTCTCGCGCCAAAGGCCGCCTGTCTCGATGAGGACGTTGGATTTATCGACAGAGCAAACGCGGCTTTTCCGGACACGGGCAAGATCAAAAGCAGCTCGGGCAATACGTTCCACCTCTGCCGTTGTGTAAACGCAAGTGTTCAAGGCGATCTCGCCGCCATTATCGAGCTTTTTGCGGCTGCGCGGTTCGCCGAAATAAATGCCCCCGCAGAGCTCGCGTACGATGACCATGTCGCAACCTGTAATCACGCCGGGACGCAGCGTCGACGAAGCGGCAAGCGCGGACAAGGTTCGTACCGGACGCAAATTGCAAAAAAGATCGAGTTCTTTGCGAATCCTCAATAGCTGATCGACCTTGCGCGCTTCCGTAGGAAGCTCGTCGTATTTCGGCGATCCGGTCGCGCCAAACAGTATGGCATCGGCGGCGACAATTTCGTCCCACGTCTCTTTACGCATTAGATCCCCGTGTGCATTCCACGCGGAAATTCCATAGAGTTCTTCTCGCAGTTCGATGGGCAATCGCCGCTCGCTAATGAACCATTCAGCGACGCGACGCACTTCTGCAAGAATCTCCGGACCGATGCCATCTCCCGCCAAGATCAACAATCGCGACACGCGCTCAGCTTCCTCTCGTCGGTAAATCCAGGGTCTGCACTTTTGATCATCCTTTTGATGTTCTCGGATATAGGACTCTAACTTGAGCGTCATCCCTATTTCATCGAGGCCTTCCAACAGAGCGCCGCGACGCTCGGTATCCATGCTAAAGTGAATCTTACGGCCGGCCGGCGTAGTGATCTCTTGCGTTTCGAGATCGACCGTCACAACTGGTCTTTCCGCTGTTTCGATTTCCGCCGCAAGCAGCTTTAGCTCTTCTTCCGGTAAGCGAATCGGCAGCACGCCATTCTGAAAGCAGTTCCAGTAGAAAATATCGCCAAAGCTCGGCGCGATAATGCAGCGAAATCCGAAATCAGCGAGCGCCCATACCGCATGCTCGCGGGAGGAGCCACAACCAAAATTATCGCCGACTACGAGAACCTTCGCCTCCCGATAACGCGGTTGATTGAGCACGAATTCTGGATTTTCACTGCCATCCAAAGCGTAACGCCAAGGTTCAAAGCAATGATGGCCAAGCTGCCCACGGCTGCGCCCGACCAGTCGGCTAATCGGAATGATAATTTCTGTATCTATATTGATCCGCATCAAGGGCACCGCAGGACCGGTCACCCGCACAAATTTGTCCATTGCTAGCAGCCGAACTTTCTCACATCGACAATGCATCCAGCGATCGCCGCGGCGATCGCCATTGTAGGACTGGCCAGATGCGTGCGAGCGCCAGGACCTTGACGGCCGATGAAATTACGATTTGTCGTGGATACCGACCGCTCGCCTGGCGCGATGATATCGCCGTTGGCGCCGAGGCACATTGAACAACCGGGTTCGCGCCATTCGAAGCCCGCTTCGATGAATTTGCGATCCAGCCCTTCACGCTCCGCGGCGCGCTTCACTGTTTCGGAGCCGGGCACTATCCAGGCGCGGACACTCGGCGCCACCTTGCGGCCCGAAAGCACATTGGCCGCCTCACGCAAATCCGACAAGCGGCCATTGGTGCAAGAGCCAATGAATACCCAATTGATCTGTGTGCCCTCGATCGGTTCACCCGGACGCAACCCCATGTAATTGAGTGCCGCCTCCATGCTTTTGCGGCGCTCGGTATTAGGTTCGTTCAATGGATCGGGAATTCTCCCGGTAACATCGATCACATCCTGCGGGCTAGTGCCCCAGGTGATCTGCGGCGCGATGTCTGGCACTCGAATGACGCGTTCGGCGTCAAATATGGCGTCCTCATCGCTTGGCAGATTGCGCCATTGCGCGACGGCCTGATCGAACAATGCATCCTTGGGCGCATAAGCCAAGCCGGCGAGATATTCATACGTCGTGTCATCTGGCGCCATAATTCCCGTCTTGGAGCCCAATTCGATCGATAGATTGCAGACCGTGAGGCGCTCGTCGATTGTCAGTTCGCCAACGAGTGAACCGGCATACTCGATCGCAAATCCACGTCCGACCGCGGTGCCGAGCTGCCCGATTGTCGCCAATATAACGTCTTTCGCAGTAACGCCAGGCGCGCGCGCGCCTTCAAGTTTAATTCGCATCATCTTCGGCTTTTTTTGCCGAAGTGTCTGCGTCGCCAGAACATGAGCAACTTCGCTGGAGCCAATAGCGATGGCCAGCGCCCCGAAAGCGCCGTGCGTACAGGTGTGACTATCCGGACAAACGACGGTGGCGCCGGGCAAAGTTAAGCCCATTTCCGGTGCTGCAACGTGCACGATGCCTTGGCCCGGATCGCCGATATCGAACAGTCTGATGCCAGAAGCAAACGCGCCCCGGCGCATTTCACGTAGCAGCCGTCCACCAGTGGTGTTGGTATCAGTGGCGCGCCCCGGCGAACTTGCGATGGCATGATCGGGCATGGCATAGGTCAAGTCCGGATTGTGCACGCGGTAGCCTAGGTTTGCCAATCGTTTAAAATTTGGGCCAGCCTCCAGATCGTGGAGATAATGCCTGTCGATCGACAGCAGACTAACATCGCTGGACAGCTCTTTAACGACATGCTGTGTCCAGATTTTTTCGAATAAAGTGCGACCCGGCATAAAAAGTCCCGTGGCAACACCGCGACATTTGACGCCGCGATGCAAACTTTCAACGAGTGGCGAGCGCCTTATCGACAAAGCGATTTGTGTACGTAGCGCTGGTGTCGATACTGGTCTTGCTGACAGATTGATCGAATGCGCTCAAGACCTTGTATGCATTCTCGGCGCCGACTTTGTTGATCCGGCCATCGGCCGGATACATCGCCTTCGATTTTTTGACGATTTCTACGTACAACGCGGGATCCTTTCCTTGAAATTCCGGTGGCATAGCCTCGGCAATTTCCTCAGGAGTTGACTTTGCAATCCAGCGCAACGTGCGCACGGTTGCAGTTACGATGGCCTGTACGGTATTCGGATTTTTTTCGGCAAATGCGGGGCTGACATAAATGACGCTAGACGGATATTCACCACCGAACACAGCTTCGGTGCCACCCGTCGTCCTCGTGTCAAAGATCGCCGTCAATTCGCCGGACAATTCAAGCTGGGTGATCGCCGGGTCGGCGTGCGACAACGCATCGATCTCGCCCTTCTTGACTGCAGCCACTGCAGTCGTCGGCCCGCCAACGCCAATGAAAGAAACATCTTCTGGCTTCATGCCGCTTTTTGCCAGAATGTAATTGACCATAAAGTTGGTTTGTGAACCGGGCGCTGTGACGCCTATTTTAAGCCCTTTTAGATCCTTCGGGCTGCGATAATCGAGTTTCTTCGACGTCACCAAGCCGAACACAATGCCCGGATAGCGGCCTGTCTCGACCACCGCTAAAATTGGCTGTCTCTTGGCCTGCATTTGGATGGTGTGATCGAACGAACCAGCCGTGGCATCGACATTGCCCGCAATCAGCGCCTGAAGACTCTTCGTACCGGCGCCAAAGTCGGTGATTTCGACGCTAAGCCCGGCATCCTTGAAGTAGCCGAGGCGCTCCGTAAGGGTGAGCGGCAAGTAGATCATGAAAGACTTGCCCCCGACCGCGATTTTAACATCGGTTATCTCAGGCTTTTCGTCAGCCCCTAAAACGCCGTTCGATGTGACCAGCGCCGCACCAAGTGCAAGTGCAGAAATAACTGGACATATAAATCGCATCGGGTTCTCTCCGTCGTTGGGTGAACGGAATCGTTGGCGAGAGTTCTACGAACCTTCGTACTCTATTTCTTCAGCCCAAGATCGGGGCACGCGAATAGGGATTTCAAGGGCCATCTGCCCGTAGGCCTTGCCCTGTGGATCGATCCGGCGGGATGCCATACCGCCGCCGCCGAGGGCGTCACTGATCAGGAAATTGAGCGCATGGAGTCCTGGCGCTTCGAACCGTTCCGCAGGGCCACCAACCAAATGGCCTAAATGCTCTACGACGCGCTCTGCCGTCAGTTCTCGCCGGAGCAGTGTCAAATATTTCGGCTTTCGCGCGATTATCGCAATGTTTGCCGAATTGCCCTTGTCGCCTGATCGCGCGTAGGCCAAGTGTGCCAGCGGCACTTCAATCGTCGTTTCTTCAGGGATAGATGCTTCGTCAGCAATACTTTCCCGTTTCGGCGGTACATATATATTGTCTAGTGGCACATCTATTTTTTTCATCGGGCCATCACCGATCTGAATCCATGGTTGCCCGAGCTCTTTCTTTGCAAGAAAAAAGGTGAACAGCCGCACCACGGGCGTTGGCTTTGGTCGACCTGTATAAATGCCCGTAGTGCCGGGCGCGCAACTCAACCCAATCGAGCCAAGCTCGCGGGCAAATATCTCCAGCGCTTCTCGACTTGCGTGTTCGACCACGAGCCTCAACAACACCTCACGAGACGCACGCGCCATTGACTTTGCTCCGTAGGAGGCTTCAGCCCCAAGCGCTTCAATGTGAGTGGCTGTGAAGTTCGAGAGGCCCCTCTCTTTGAAAATCATTCTGGCGCGCGTAATGAGAGCTTCGGCTGTTCGTTCCGCTTTGCGCGCCGCGTGTGGCCCTACAATCGAGACGGTAGCAACCGCTCTGTAGCCGTCCTGGTAGGTCGCGGAGACCTTGTATTGGCTCGTTGGCGGCCGGCCCCTTGCGTTTTCGACTTTGACCTTGTCCCGACCTTTCTGTGTCAGGCCGACATTCGAGAAGTCCGCGGTTACGTCTGGCAGGAGATAAGTGGCCGGGTCACCGATCTCGTAAAGTACTTGCTCGGCAACCACCGCCGGCACGATCAAACCTCCAGTGCCCTCCGGTTTCGACACGACGAAGCTGCCGTCGCGTCGACACTCCGCGATCGGATAGCCGATATTGTGCCAATCAGGCACCTTGTCCCAATCGGTAAAATTTCCGCCCGTCGCCTGGGGCCCGCATTCCAAGACATGCCCAACCAAGCTGCCAGCGCCTAGTCGGTCGTAGTCGTCTGCGGCCCAATCGAATTCATGCATCAAGATGCCGAGCGCAAGCGCGCTATCGACGCAACGGCCTGTAATGACAACGTCGGCGCCGCCGTCGAAAGCAGCCTTGATAGGAATAGCGCCGAGATAGGCATTGGCCGTTAGCAATTTGGCAGGCAAATTCTCGCCGGAAATCGCTTCGCGCAGACCATTCGCGCGAAGCCTATCGATGAGCGGCATAACATCGTCACCTCCCACTATTGCCACAGTCAGCGGTAGCCCAAGTTCGGCAATAACGCCTTCGAGAGCGCGCTTACAGCCCAGTGGATTGACGCCGCCTGCGTTCGTCGCGATCTTGACGCGACGGCGAACGATTTCGGGCAAGACATCCTTCAGATAGCTAACAAAATCAAGCAGATATCCTGCCTGCGGATCTTTCATACGAGCGCGAGCCAGCAGCGACATCGTTACTTCCGCAAGGTAGTCCATCATTAGATAGTCAACGCCTGCATCAATGAGCTGTCCGAACGCACCCGGGCTATCGCCCCAGGCGCCCGATGCACCACCAATTCGCACCACCTTGTCGGCCATCCTAAGTATCCCGCATCCAACGCGGCGGGCGTCGCTCATTGAATGCCGCCAGGCCTTCTGCCGCATCTCCAGTCAGAGCTGCGACTGAGATCAGGGTCTCCGCGAAAGCCAACGCCTCGGTGAAGGCCATCCGTTCCATTGCAGCGATGGCGTATTTGCCGCGACGAAGAGCGACGGGAGACATTTCAGCGAGCTTTTTCACCAACGCATCGATCTGCGCGTCTAACTCTTCGTAAGGCACTACGTAGTTTGCAATTCCAATCTCATATGCGCGCGCCGCCGTGATAAGGTCGCCCGTCAGACAAAGTTCGTTGATATGACGTGCACCTATCATGTTGCGTAAAAAGACTATGACTTGCATTGGAAACACACCAACCTTCGCTTCGGGCAGACCGAAGCGTGCATGATCGGCAACTACGACCAGGTCGCAGAGCGACATCAGGCCCATGCCGCCAGCGACGCAGTCCCCATTTATGCGACCGACAAGTGGCACCCCAAGATTGCGGACGATGCGGGCAAGCTTGCCGAAATCCGTCATTGGCTCATTCAGCCCCCGCGTAAACGTGTCGGTGCCGTCACTAAGGTCTGCGCCGGCGCAAAACGCCTTCCGACCTACGCCGGAAAGCACAATGGCGCGAAGGGTGTCGTCTTGTTGCGATTCAGTCACCGCTCTTTCGATGCCCTGAGTGACGCGTCTATTAATTGCGTTTCGCCGCTCCTCACGGTTGATCCAAATCCATAGCGACTGACCGCGCCTTTCGGTCCGGACTGCTGGGCCATCTTTATCGCTAGCCATGCAAAGGGTTCCGCAATTCTCAATACGATTTCGGCAAGCCGAGTTCGCGTTCGGCGATGAAACAAAGGATCATCTCACGAGAGACAGGGGCCAACTGCATGGCAACCATTTCCCGGAAGTACCTTTCGACGTGATACTCTGCCGCATACCCCATGCCGCCATGGGTACGCACGGCGCGATCGCAGGCGTGGAATCCTGCGTCAGCGGCCAGATATTTTGCAGCATTCGCCTGCGCGCCGCAGGGTTGGCCGCTATCATAAAGCTCGGCTGCATGCAGGGTCATGAGCTCGGCCGCGTACAATTCGGACCAGCACTCCGCCAGCGGATGCTGAATCGATTGGTTTTGACCAATTTTACGGCCGAATACGACACGCTCGTCGGCATAGACAACCGCCTTCTCCAAGGCTCGCCGTCCCATACCGATGACCTCAGCAGCATTTAATATGCGCTCCGGATTCAGACTGTCGAGAATGTAGTGGAAGCCCTTACCTTCCTCACCAATTAGGCAGTCGGCCGGCACTTCGAGATCGTCAAAGAAAAGCTGATTGGAATTAACTGCATGTCGGCCCATCTTTTGAATTTCGCGAATTTCGACCGCAGACTTTTCCAGGTCAGCATAAAATAGCGAAAGGCCGTCGATCGGCCGTTCGCAATCTTCAATTGGCTTGGTGCGGGCAAGCAACACAATTTTATCAGCCTGTTGGGCTGTGCTCGTCCATATTTTTTGGCCACTAATAATGTAGCGATCTCCTTTTCGGTCTGCCCGCGTCTTGATTTTCGAGGTGTCCAGCCCAGCATCGGGTTCTGTTACGCCGAAACAAGCACGCGACGAACCGTCGATGATGGAGGGCAACCACGCCGCGCGTTGTTTGTCTGTGCCGTGTTTCACAATTGATTGCAGGCCAAATACGTTAATATGCACTGTCGAACACGCCGCGAAGACGCCTGCGGAATGTCCGATCTCTTGCATCATGATCGCGGCTTCAGTAATCCCTAACCCAGATCCACCGAATTCCACTGGCATCGAAATCCCAAGCCAGCCGCCATCGGCGATGGCTTTTGCAAACTCGTGCGGAAAATCGTGCGTCTGGTCTTTCTTTGCCCAATAGCCGTCGTCGAATTTGTCGCAAATCAGGCGGATCGCGTCTCTAATTTCGCGGCGCTCTTCCGTATTCGCTAGCGCTTCGAATTTTTTCAAGCCACTCTCCCATTTTAAGCTCGTGGCCCCTCGATTGCCCGTAATCCGAACGGGCTGTGGCTTCAATCTCTGGTACAAGATTTTTAGCCTCAATACCGAGCCAAAGAAGCGACTCGTTTCAAGTGGCGTATTCCTATTATTTAAAATCCAAACCTAGCCTTCGTGCAGCCGAGACACATTTCGCTATGTCGAACTTATTGTGCGGAACTTTGCTGCGTCAAGCTGATTTGCGAAGCGCGGCGGATATCAGATCAAGCTTTAAATTCGAATAATTTGGCTCGACATCTGTTACCAACCTGTCAGAGAATATATACCTACCATTGCGCATGATGCGGGGGGCCGTTTATGTCGAAGATCGTCGACCGTACGCTTGATTTTCTGGAATTGTTTGCAAAAGAGAAGCGCCCTCTATCTCTTTCCGACATTGCGCATTTGCTCGATATTCCGATTTCTAGTTGCCACGACGTCGTGCGGGCAATGCAGGCGCGAGGGTACATCTATGAAGTTGCGCCACGCGCCGGGTATTATCCGACTTTGCGCCTACACTCACTCGGCAAGGAAATCGGAGACAACGATCCGATTCTCATGCGCACGGAGCATTTGCTTCGTTCCTTGCGCGATACGCTAGACGAATCTGTTTTGCTTTCTAAGGTCAATGGATTAAATGCGACTTATCTTTTGGTGTTCGAGCCTACTCATCCATTACGGATCTTGGTGAAGGTCGGTGACACCATACGTAGCATTCACGCTACGTCTGCAGGTAAGGCTTTGCTTGGCAATCTCGACGAGAAGGCTTTTGCGGCTTTTCTCAGATCGGCCAAGCTTGAACCGTTGACCAAGCAAACTATTAAATCCACTACCGGGCTCCATAAGGATATCGAACTAGGCAGAAAAAAGGGATGGTACCTTAATCGCGGCGAGAGTTTAAATGGAGTGACAACAGTTTCGGCTACGTTCAAATGGAATTCGATCATCTACATCGTAACGATCGCAGGTCCATCTTCACGGATCGACCAAAAGCTTAATAGCGCAGCAAACCTGCTGACCGATGTCTGCCGCCGTCTGGGAACGCAGCCGGCGACGGTTTAAGCATCAGCGGGGACTGCCACGACAAGCCCATCATGATCGATACTTTCGAGATTGGCCGCTATCTTTTCCCCTATTGGCGCGTAAAGTAGTCTTTGTTTTTTTGCCTAAAATATTCACCGTATGCTCTCCGAGATTAGGCGCCAGGCGGCGGATCGTGGCCGGCGAACGCGTATATTTCACCGGATGCCTGCAAACTAATACCTTACCTTCTGTCGGGTGATCCATCTCCATGAACAATCCAACGGCCTGTAGATGCGCGTCTTTGACTAGATCCCCAATCGAGTTCACGGGGCACGCTGGAATATCGATTTGGTGCAGCGCTTCAAGCCAATCCTTGTTCGTGCGAGCAATCAGATGTTCAGCCAGGAACTGACCGATGCTTTGAGCATGACGAGTCCGGCTTTCTTGCGACCGGAAATGCTCGTTGCTTTCCATGAGGGTTGGACAACCAACCAGCTTTGTGAAAGCGCGCCAATGCCGGTCGGTGTAAACAACCAATGACAGATGGCCGTCCCGCGTCGCATAGGGCCCGCGCGTTTGCGACAAGAGACGCTTGTATCCCATTTCACCTATTGGCGGCTTGAAAGCGGCGCCGCCCATGTGATCTGCAAGAACAAACTGTGCCATGGTCTCAAACATAGGTACCTCGATGGCCTGACCTTCTCCGGTGGTCGCCCGATGATACAATGCGCTTGTTACGGCGTTGGCGACATAGAGGCCGACGACGCGATCGCAGATATTAATAGGGGCGTAGCGAGGAGCGCCGTCGACTGCTTGAAACAGGCCGGAAATACCAGACGCAGCTTGCATCAGATCGTCATAGACTGCTTTGCCCGATTGAGGGCCATCGCTTCCATAACCGACCGCAACGCAATAAATAATGCGATCATTGAAGGCGCGGATACTCTCATAATCCAAACCGAGCCGGTGCAGTCCTTGCGGACGAACATTCGACACAAGCACATCAGCTCGTTTTGCTAAGGCGATGATTGCTCGTTTGCCATTGGGATCCTTTAGATCGAGCACGACGCTTCGCTTGTTACGGTTAGCCTGTAAAAACAAGGACCCCATACCCTCGTGCCGCCACGGCCCTATCTGGCGCAACGTATCGCCCTCTTGAGCCTCTACCTTGATTACGTCCGCGCCGAGGTCTCCGAGAATTTGGGTAGCGGACGGTCCCATCACGACGGTCGTGAGGTCCAGCACACGCACACCGCGAAGCGGTCCTGTCGGGTGACTGTGGTCATCCGGCCAAATTGTCTCTTCATGCATTATTGCAGGCCTTTCCTTTTATCTCTTTCGATCAGCGCTGAATGCCTTGCCACATCTCTGTTATTGCTTTTTTGCGGTTTCGTACTTGACACAGTCAAAGCTTTTTCGTGAACTTTCGCTTTAACGGAGTTATGTACGCTATAGCGAAAATATTATTGATGGGACAAGACCATCAACAGAATAAGGCGTATGGAGCAGCCTATGAAACTAGGTCAAAAGGCCCTTCGGCGCATTGCCGAATTGCCCCTCAGATGTCTAATCGCCGGCCTTTTTCTGTTGCCAATTTATGGTGCTGCGGCTCGGGCCTTTGAACTTTCGAGCGCGGACCTCAAACCGGGTGAGTCAATTCCCGAGAAATTCACATTCAATGGCCTAGGCTGTCATGGCGCTAATATTTCGCCGGAACTCAACTGGACCAATCCACCTGAAGGTACCAAAAGCTTCGCGCTAATGGTGCACGATCCCGATGCGAAGACGGGCGGAGCCGGCATTTGGCATTGGGTTATTGTGAACATTCCAGCCAGTGCCACCAGCATCGAGCAGGGCGCGGGCACGAGCGACGGCGCCAAACTGCCGTCCGGTAGCCGGCAGATAAATAATGATTACCTCGGATTGACTGGCTCGGCGGGCTGGGGCGGGCCCTGCCCGCCTAAAGATGAAAAGCCTCATCATTATAATTTCACGCTGTACGCGATTAAGGCGGACAAACTGAATTTGCCGCCCAACGCTACAGGCTCTCAGGCCGGCTTTGTCATAAACCGCTTGTCACTCGGCCAAGCGGAGCTCGCCGTGACATACGGGCGTTAAAACTCGCCTTTCGTCCTTCCACAGGTCTCAAGTCACTCGCAAGAGCCGCACACCACAGAAAGTTCTGGCCCGGGATGTATCCAGAGTCGGTCTGAAAATTGTTGCGATTTTTGAGCGCTAAGGAGAGGAGCGTCGCATGAAAAGGTTCATCACTGCTTTAGTGGCATTGTTGGGGTTGGCAGCGATACCGGCCATTGCCGATACGAGCTACCCAAATCAAAAACCAATAATTATCATCGTGCCATTCGCCGCGGGCAGCGGTACCGACACGCTCGCGCGCATATTGACCGCCAACATGGCCGAGGGAGAGTTTAAGAACGCGACGTTTGTCGTGGAAGATCGTCCAGGTGCAGACGGCATTGTTGGTGCGTCGGCAGCGGCCAAGGCTGCGCCAGATGGCTACACACTGTTCCTCACAACCAATACAACACACTCGGTGAACCCTTACATTCACAAGACACTTCCGTATGACCCCAATGCAGATTTTGTTCCGATCGGATTGCTGGGCGAAACGGCGCCGGCTCTTCTGACAGCGGCCGACAACCCGGCGACTACGGTCAAAGATGTTGTGGAGTTGGTCAAACGGACGCCGGGGGGCCTGAATTTTGCGGCGACCAACACTTCCAGCCTTGCCTCCACTCAAATGCTTGAGCAGCGCGTTGGCGGAAAAGTTGTGGTTGTAAAGTACAAGGTCGCGCCAGAGGCTTTGACAGACACCATGACAGGGAGAATTAATTATTTTTTCGGCGACCTTGCCTCGGGGGGATCGTTAGTGCGCGCCGGAAAACTGAAGGCTCTAGCTGTACTAAGCGAACGCCGATTGCCCGGCTTTGATCAAGTGCCGACCATGGCCGAAGCCGGATACCCTGGAATGGAGATTCCGATCTGGATCGGAATGTTCGCACCCAAAGGAACGCCTGCGGAAGTTATAGAACGGATCAATAGAGCGATTGCCGCGGCTCAAGGTAAAAAAGCCCTTATCGACGCATTGGCAAAAGGCGCGGTCAACGTCCGTACGACAACCCCAACGGTTTTTGCAAAATATGTTGCTGACCAGTATCAGATGTGGGGCAAGCTCGCCAAACAGATCGATCTTCAACCGGAATAAAACCGCCATCTGGCGCCTACGCTCATTTAAGTGGAAAGGAGAACATGAAGTACATTCTGCGCCCCGACGACGTCCCGTCCTACAGCCCAGCCAACCATAGCGGGACCAAGAACTACCGTCTGGTCGCGCCAGGAGTGAACGGGGCGCAGTTCATGGAAATTATCTATGGGGACATCGAGCGTCACGCAGGTTCTGCCATGCACGCGCACCCCGATTTGGAACAAGCGACCTACGTAATCGAGGGTGAAGCAACTGTCGAAGTAGACGGTACGAAGCACAAAGTCTCAGCTGGCGACTTACTATTCTTCCCAGCCAGAGTTTTTCATAACATTCAGGTAATCAGCGAGCGCATCAAATTGCTTGTCATCTATGCGCCGCCTTACGGCGAAGACCCCACAAAGGTCATCAAAGTCAAAGAAAATCAGAAATGTCGCGATGACAGCTGACACTGACCAAAGTTCGCGGCTGTCAAGGTCCACAATGTCGCACTGCGGCAGCACTGGTTGCGGAAGCTCGACGTCAGAGGTAGTTCGGCCAAACAGTTTGAAGCCAAGCTATCACCTTACAACCAACCCGTAACTGCGGCTGAATATCCGGCAATAAGGACGGCTGCGAAAAGCAGAACGAACAAACCGGACGCTTCTGGGGAGGGGCCTGATGACAATCCGTCATTGACAATCAGACACCAAAAGCCAAAATTTCACCTAATAAAAGCACGCCCAAACGCCAAATGCCAGGCGCCTCAATTGGTGTGCGGCAATAACAATCGGGGAGGAAGTCGATGTCTTTAGTTCGTGTGTTTCTGCTTGCCGCGGCTGTCGCTGCATTGATTGCGTCGAACTCAGACGCTCAAGAAAAGCACTATCGCTTCGCCTACGATCAACCGCACACGACGGGATACGGCATCGTTGGCGACATTTTCGCCGCCAAGCTGAAGGAGCTGAGCAAGGGCCAGTTCATCATCGATCAGTATCCCGGCGCGCAGCTCGGTCAGGAGCCGCAGGTGCTGCAACTGCTGAAGTCAGGCGACATCGACTTTGCCATCACCTCGTCGGCCAATGCAGCAACGGTCTCACCGCAGGCCGGCGTCATGTCGCTGCACTTCCTGTTCCGCTCGGAAGAACACCTCACGAAAGCGCTGGCCGATCCGCGGCTCTCGGAAGAGTTCAAGGCGATGATCGAAGAAACCGTGCAAGGCGCGCACGTGATCGGCCTCGCCACCCTCGGTCTGCGTTCGATGTACAGCAAGAAAGAGATCCACAAGGTCGAGGACATCAAGGGTCTGAAGGTTCGCGTCCAGGCGACACCGACCGAAGACGCCATCTTCCCCGCTTACGGCGCGCAGGTCGTGCATATGCCGTTTGGCAGCGTCTACACGTCGTTGCAGACCGGCGTGATGGACATTGCCGAAAACGGCATCAACGTCTACCTCGCTAACAAGCACTACGAAGTGGCGCCAGTGCTTTCGCTCACCGAGCACGAAGCCAACAACAGCCTCGTCTGGATCAGCGACAAGCTCTGGCAAAGCCTGACGCCCGAGCAGAAGCAGTGGGTGCAGGCCGCCGCCAATGAGGTCAACAAGAACGAGCCGGCAAAGGCATTCGACCTCGAGCACCAGTCGATCGGCAAGCTCAAGGCCCTCGGCGTCAAAGTCGTCACCGATGTCGACAAGTCTGGTTTCATCAAGATCGCCACGCCGTATCTTGACAAATTCTCCGCGGAGCTTGGCCCGCACGCGGTCAAGATCGAGAAGCTGATCAGCAGCATCAAGTAGTCATCGTGCCCGCACGGAGAGGCCGCCCGGCCTCTCCGTGTCGCGTTTCTCGAAGGGCCGGGCAATGCGGTTCGCCGACAAGCTCGTATTGAAGCGTCAGCGGCATTTGAAGTGGCGCGCGTTCGACATCGTCGAACTCGCGCTGATGATCTTGTGCGGCATTCTGCTTTTCGGCTTCTGCGCAACGGTGATCTTCGACATCGTTACCCGCACTCTCGGTTATCCGTGGCTGTGGCTGCAGGAAGTCACATCCACGTTTTTCATCTACGCGATCTTCGCGGGCGCCGCGGTCGCCACGCGCCGTAACGATCACCTGTACCTGACGGCGCTGTCGGAGGCGATGCACGGTACGCCCCGGCTGGTGATCGAAATTGTCATACGCAGCGTGACGCTGGGGGTCGCCCTCTGCCTGATCTGGTTTGGTTACATCAATTTTCTGCGCGGCTTCGGCAGCTTCCGGATGCCCTCGATGACGCCGATCGCCTCGCTCTATGCGGCAATTCCGATCTCGGGGATATTGATCGCGCTGTTCACCCTTGAGCAACTCGTCAACGGAATTTGCAACGGGTTCGATCACCCGGAACCACTGGACGAGCCGGTGAACGTCACGCCGATCGACAGCCTGGCAAGGGGCTCTATCACGTGAGTTCCACCCTTATCCTCGCCTTGATGACCACGCTGTTCCTGACCTTCGGGTACATGGGGGTGCCGGTCGCCTTTTCGCTGATGGCGGGCGTCTTCGTCGGTGCCGCGTTCACCGACGTCTCGATGCCGGCGATCGTGCAGAAAATGTTCGACGGCATGGACAACGAGGCACTGCTCGCCATTCCCTTCTTCCTGCTGGTCGGCGAGTTGATGAGTTCCGCCAACGTCATCATCCGGGTCGCCAACCTCGCATTAGCGCTGGTCGGCCACATCCGCGGTGGGCTGTCGCAGGTGGTGACCGTCTTCAGCATGATGTTTTCGGAGATGTCCGGCTCGACCACGGCGGATGTCGCCGTGATCAGCCGCGCGCTCGGCAGCCCGATGAAACGCGAGGGCTATGATCCACCGTTTATCGCCGCGATCATCGCCGCCGCCTCCACGATCGCGGCGCTCGTGCCGCCGAGCATCACGGCGGTCGTCTACGGCGCGGTCGGCAACGTCTCGATCGCCGGACTTTTCATGGCGGGGGTGGTGCCGGGCTTCATGATCGGCTTCGGGTTGATGATCTACTGCTATTTCTTCGGACCGATCGGCGCGCGGCGCCGCCGCGCATCCCTGTTTGACGTCGGTCGCGCGACCATGGACGCGGCTTTGCCGCTGATGATCCCCGTCATCCTGATGGGCGGCATCCTCACCGGCTGGTTCACGCCGACCGAGGCCGGCGTTGTCGCCGTATTCTGGATCATCTTCGTCATTCTCCCGGCACTCAACCATCGCCACCTGAAGCTCTTGCCCTACGACTTCTGTCTCGCGGGCCTCATCTTTTCTCTGCCGCTCATTACCATTGGCGCGGCCAATGCTTTCGGCTGGCTGTTCGCTTACTTGCGAGGCGCCCTAGTTATCGGCGACTGGATTACGGGTGTTGCCGGCAGCGATCCGCACCTGATGATGCTGCTGATGGTGGCATTGTTCACGGTGATCGGCGACTTCATCGAGCCGGTGCCAACCATCATCATCTTCATGCCGCTGGTGAATGCGCTGACCCAGGCCGGCAACATCAACCCGGTCCACATGGGCGTGGTGCTGATCGCCACTCTTGCCTTCGGGCTGATTACGCCGCCGTATGGGCTGGTGCTGCTGATGGCCTCGAAATTTGTCGGCGTACGCTTCTCGCACGCTTTGCGCGCCGCGCTGCCGATCTACGTCGTTTTTCTATTCACAATTTTATTTGCGATCTATTTTCCGCAGGTCGTTTTGTGGCTGCCGAAACACGTTCTGCCGCAGTCGGTAGGCTGTTTCAAAAATCCGAACGGCCCGGGCTATATTTGTCCCCCTTGAGCGCGGCAGCGCGCACGAACGGAGCTATTTCATAATGCTGCCGATGTGGACGGGACCAGTACCCCCAAGTTCATTCGGAACGGACCAGAAGAGGGAATACGGCTAAACGCGAAGTACGCAGGACCAGAGTCGCGAAACCGGCCGGTAGCGTGAATGCGCCAAGCGAGAGGCACCGAGCCGGCGTGACGTGGCATAAGAATTTATCGCGTAACAGGACAGTCCCTTTCATCACCGGGCGTGCCTTTACGTAGCCGCCGTCGGAACGCTCGGAGTGTTTGCTTTCGGTACTCGGTCGTACCGGGTTGAGCTTGAAGTTAGCGATGAACAAAGAGGCTCCGTAACTCGGGCAGTTTGTTTGACATTGCCCAGCGGTTCTTGGTGCATGAAATCAATATACCTCGCGGCAAATGGCGGTCGCTTTGTGCGAAGAGCGGAACGTTCGCTAGATCAGGGTCACTACGCTTTAACTTGCACAACGGTAAACGACATTGTGTAGCTCGGACCGATAACCGAACTCATTAAATTCGCAAATGCGATTAAGTTGTGAACATAACTGATCGAAACGACCACCCCGCTCTGCCCATTAGTTAAGGTCGAAGTTGCTGCCGTTTGCTCGGCAGCCGTTAGTGTCTGGCCGGACGGATAAGCGTAGATCACGTTGACGTTGCTTCCTGCGACCGTGACCTGAAACATCCGCAGACTTATATTGTTGGTGATGAGCTGCGGTGCGATATTTGCAAGCGACGACGACGACGTAAAGGAGCTAAGTTCGGTATTGCATGTGCCGACCGGCGAATCTGAGCAGTCCGACCAGGTGAACGCATATTGCGTCGCGAGACGGTTGGCGGCGTTATAGGCTTGGAAGGCTCGTCCGAGCTCGATAGCTCCAGCCACCATCGCAAGCATAATGGGAACGATGAGCGCAAACTCGACCGCGGCGGTTCCCGCCCGCGTCAGCAAGAATTTCGATATTGAGGCTTTCAAGTTACGAACCTTGGCGACGTAGCAGCGCGGTGGATGTAACCGTATTGATGGAACCGAAGCCGGGCGCAAAGGAAATCACCTGGCCGCTGGCTCGCAGCACGAGCGTGCTTGTGGTTGTGCCGTAGTCGGTGGCACCGTCTGTTATCGGCACCGTTCCAGAGTTAAGATCAGCCAGCGCCCGTATCTCCACTTTCAAAGTCGTGTTGTTGGACACCAGCCCGCCTGCGCCGGCGACGACGCCGGCCTTGATGCCTGCCGCACTCGGAAGCGAGCCGGCGACTAGACTTTCGCGGATGGTTTCCGCCTCCGAAATAACCCCATTGTCCAGCGCCGCCTGCGTCATAAAAAAAATGCCAAGTTGGAGAATCCACATGAGAAGAAAGAAAAATGGTGCGGCGACGATGGCAAACTCGACCGCGGATGCACCACGTTGGTCGCGTAGTAAAGCGAGCGCATGAAACAAAATAGCCACGCCTCTTTTTAACGTCCTCATGACGCCGGCGGCACAATCGGGTCAGCAACAATATAAAATCCAGGATATGTGATCGTCGCTGAGGGTTGGGGATCCGGAACCGGGATTGCTATTGCGCCGCTCGCATAGGTACCGAAATCCGGGCTCGTCAGCGCCGTGACCTTGACGTCGTCGATCTGACCACCAAACGCATCGGCGGTGCCCAGTGCCGCCAGCGTCAACCAGTAGTAAGCGGGCTTCTGTATATACACGACGGCCGATCGTGTTTGCGCCGTCGCCGCGTAGCCGCAGATATCAAGCAGTGGGTTGACCTGGGACGAATTATAACTGGTCAGGCTGATCCCATTCGGCGCGACCGTCGGCGAGTTGGAGGTCGTCCCGTCCGGATTTGTGTAGCTGGTCGTCGATCCAAGCGCGTTGCCAAGGTTTGGCGTGCTAGCCAACTTGGCATGCGACATGAACAGGCCGACAATATTGGTGTCGTTGTTGATAGTGCCGGAGTGGTTGACGCCCGACACCCGATCTTTGCCCGTGGTACTTGCGGACAGCCCGGAGATGTTGGCCGCTGTGGGTGTCGATCCGCAATAAACGCCGCTCAGGTTCGCGAACGTCACTGACGAGACGTAGTTGTAGCTGACTTGATAATAGCCCGGATTTAGCAGGAGGGGCCTGCTTATCAGGCTGTTGCTGTTCCAACCGAGCTCGATGCATTGGGTGCCCTGCGGACAACCGGAATTCCAGTAGGGTAGCTGGTTGGTGGGGGCGTTTGCCCAGCCGCTGGCCGGCGCATTTGGCCATCCGCTCGATCCTGTTCCGCTTGTGCCCGCGCTGTTGTTGAGATTGCCGTTGGTGTTGTAGGGCGAGCCGGAGTAGACGGGGCTTTCAAACTTGTCTTCAAACACGACTTGATTGGAGGCAAACGGGAAGTTGTCCTGCAACGACCCTGGGCAGGTGGCGACGCAGAGCCGGATATTGTCGAGCTGACCGCCGAAACTGTTATTGGTGCCGTCGGCCGCAAAACTGAGCCAATAGTATCCGGCCGTCGTCACATCAATGCGCACGCTGCGCTCGATCCAGTTCCAGGAGTAGATGCATGAATCGATCACGTTCGAGCCTGCGAGGCTCATTGTCCCATCATTGATGAGATGCGTCGGCGCAGAGTTATTATTGTCGGGATCGAGGAAAACGTCGATCTGGTTGTTCTTGACCGCGTTGGCGGTCGGGCCGCCCGAACTGTTCGAGTCGGTCGCCCACGACACATCACCGATCTGCGACCCGCAAATGTATGCCGGTGTATAGTCGTTGTAAGCGACGCGGCTTCGGTAAAAATACCGAAGCTCATATTCGCCGACGTTCAAGTAAACTTTGGCTGAAATCGAAGAGTCGCCCGCCGTGCCGCTTCCATTGTCGCAATTGAGTTCGGCTGTGTAACTTCCATCTGGCGCGGTCGAGTTGATTTGACCGACCCCATCAGTTTCAACGCAATATCCCATGATCACCCATTTTGTGCCGCCCGAGCCAGTGTAAATATTGTTGGCATTAAATGAGTTAACCTTGGGAATCGACCCGCCGCTGCCAGATGTTTTTGTGGTTCCGTCCGGAAGATACCAAGTGAAGTGCGTGGAAACGTGAGTCTCGAAACTCTCGTTCACAAGGTAAGGAGATGTGCTCGTCGCGACTTGTGATGGTGCGTTGAAGCAATTCGCCGCCACGGTAAGCGGGATCGTGTTGACGTGCACGATCTGCATGAAAACAGTCGGCACCGTTGCAGTCAAAGTGACTTGAGCGGAGCCGTTTGTCGTGTAGGTGAATGGCGTGCCGTTGGTCTGCGTGAAAGCGAGCTTCTGGCTGGTCAAACTTTTGTTGACAAACGACGTGACCGTCGAAATGTAGTCGTTCCGTTCCTGCGTTCCCGAATTGCTCGCAGCCACCGGTTCGACAATAACGGGCCGCGTCGCGTACTGGCAGCTGAGCATCGCGACTTCGGCTAGCTTTTGCCGCGTCTGATAGGCGCGAGTGAGGTCAAGCCCAGCACCGACGGCGGTGAAGAGCATTACGACCGCTACCGCAAAGATAATCGCAACGGAACCGCGACTGTTGCCCCAAATTTTTCTGACCGGCTCGCGAAGCTTAAAAACGAAAGCCCACATCTAGGATTGCCATCTGTTTGGCGTGGTCACTGCCGCGCTTTCAGTTAAGCCGCTGCCCCCAGGGAATTGCGTCAAACGCGATTCGTTAATCGCCACAGCGAAGCAACTTACGATGTTGATTCGCTATTACGAATATATCATCGTATTTGCGAAACAAGAGTTAAATTGAGCAGATTGAAAATGCCCAAAACCCTTGCAAGCGCGGAGATATGGTGAGCGCGCCCGACGGCCAGACGGGCTGCTCGGACAACACCGGCGGCGCAAAAATTCAAATGATGGGGCCTCTAGCTGGAACGCCAGAGACCCCATCATTTGCCCAGCCACGGGGGTTATTTCAGAGATGCGCTGATCGAAGAATATGTCGCGTTTAAGGACGAGCCGGCGCCATTGACCGCGGCAATAATTGCAAGCGAAATGCCAGCGGCGATAAGCGCGTATTCGATGGATGTGGCCGCAGACTTATCGGAAAAAAACGCAATAAACGTACGCATTGGTTTTGGCTCTCCCCTCCTGGAAGAAGCGGCAGTTGATCTTACGCTATACCGAGTGTGCATTCGCTATTTCGAAAACTGCCATATAAATACTAATATTTCGCAGATCAGCGTTGACCCCGCATTATGCGACTTAGCGGATATTGAAAAGAAACCGGCGTATGTCCGCTTTTAGATGTACGGCGGACATCGGCAACGGCGATGTTCCGTAACCTTGTCACTCTGCGAATCGTGATATTTTGATTCGAAGTGCCCAAAAACAAGCGCCAAGCGCGCGCCAAACAATATTCGTCGAAGACCGTGCTGCACGCCCTCGCCGCCGACATGCGGGCACTGGACGCGCAACACAGCAAACGCCTGGCCGATGGCGACAATCCTTCCGACGTGGATCGGGACATCGCAGAAGCGGGGCTCGCCCGCATCGTCGATTTTTTCCTCGACCATGGAATTGAATCGCAACCCATCCATCGATTGTTTTGTGAACTCGCGGCCCTGTCGGCGGGCGCCAGCCCGTCGCGGATGCTGTTGCCAGCCAAAACGCGACATCGCAGGCCGGACTCACCGGCAATTGAAAACATCAAGGGAAGACTTGCCGCAATTATGGAATACCGACAGCGCGCCGGTCTAACGCGACGAGCCGCGGCCGATTGGGTTGTCCGTAACACCCCGGCCGAAATGAAAAGACGCCTCGGAATGACCTCGGCTGCAACCGTTAGCTCCTGGCTTTTGAAATGGGGTGGAAAGCGCGGCGCGGTGACGGGCCACGGTCGGGACGGATTTCTCGCGACGGTCCCCATTCTGCAAAATCGCAAGCCGGACGAACAGCAACTAAAGAGCATAATCGCCAAGGGACTCCGCAAGTCGCTGCCGTCCTGAGAATCTATTTAACCCCCCTGTTATCTAGACGCCGAACCTGTGCCTCCTAACGCCCTATTCAATCGGCCAGGGAGACCACGGTGTCGGCAACGCAACCAGAGGCAAATGCGCCCGCCATTCAGCGGATGGCGATCGGCGAACTGCGACCTTATCGCAGCAACGCGCGGATCCATTCCAAGAAGCAAATTCGACAGATCGCCAACAGCATCGCTAGGTTTGGCTTCACCAACCCGGTCTTGATCAGCAATGACGGAGAAATTATCGCCGGCCATGGCCGCGTCGAAGCCGCCAAACTCCTCGGAATGGAGAGCGTTCCGACGCTCAAGCTATCGCACCTCGATGCGGCGCAAAGGCGGGCTTACGTGCTCGCCGACAATAAGCTTGCGCTCAACGCAGGATGGGATCGCGAGTTGCTGGCGATTGAGCTGGATGCCTTGGTCGACCTCAATTTCGAGGTCGAGATCACGGGGTTTTCGCTGGCCGAGATCGATCTGGTGCTGGATGAGGCGCGAGAATCCTCGATCGTGCCCAGCCGAGATGCCGAGGACGAGCATGCTGCCCTGCCCGATCCGGCAGCGGCAGTCACCAGACCGGGGGATTTGTGGATCGTCGGGCGGCATCGTTTGTTATGTGCGGATTCCCGCAACGCAGAAAGCTTTGCGCAATTGCTGCAAGGCGAGCGCGCGGACCTGGTCTTCACCGATCCACCCTATAACGTCCCGATCGATGGCCATGTCTGCGGGTTGGGACGGGTCCGCCACCGCGAGTTTGCAATGGGTGCCGGCGAAATGTCGCCTGCGGCTTTTACAGAGTTTCTGAGGGTGACGCTCGGACACGCGGCTGAAGCAAGCCGCGACGGCGCCATAGCTTTCGTCTGCATGGATTGGCGCCATCTCGGTGAACTGCTCGCAGCCGGCAAAGCAGTATTCTCGGAACTCAAGAACCTCTGCGTCTGGAACAAGACCAATGGCGGCATGGGCTCATTTTATCGCAGCAAACATGAGCTAGTGTTCGTGTTCAAGGTTGGCCGTGCTGCGCATACCAACACATTCGGGCTGGGAGACACCGGCCGCTATCGAACTAACGTCTGGGACTACGCCGGCATCAATGCGCTGCGTGCGGATCGAGCAGACGAGCTTCGCATGCACCCGACCGTCAAACCGGTGGCACTCATCGCCGACGCCATCAAGGACTGCTCGAGCCGCGGAGAGATCGTGCTCGATCCCTTCGCTGGTTCAGGCAGCACGTTGATCGCCGCCGAAAGAACCGGCCGCGTGGCAAGAACCATCGAGTTTGATCCTACCTACTGCGATCAGACCGTCAGGCGCTTTGCCCAGGTGACGGGAAAGCAGCCGACACTCTCCACAACCGGGCAGGATCTTGAGGCACTGGCCGAAGGGCGGCGCGTATCGATGACAGTCGAGGAAGCTCAGCAATGAGCCGCAGCAAGCAATCTGAGACACCTTCCGTAGTTGGCTATGGCCGACCGCCGATTCACACCCGATTCAAAAAGGGCCAATCCGGAAATCCCAGCGGACGGCCCCACGGTAGCACGACCGGTCGGGTCAAGGACCTAGTTCTCAAGGAAGCATACCGGATGGTCCGTGTAAAAGAAGGTGACACCACTGTCGCGCTGCCGGCGGTGCAGGCGATCTTGCGTGCGCAAATCGCACTTGCCGCTAAAGGCAACGGCCCTGCGCAGCGAGCCGTCATCACTAGCCTTGAAGCTATAGAGAAAGGCATCGCCGAAGTGGCCGCAAGCGCCGTGGGGAACAACCCCGAACCGAAGTCGGAGTTTGAAGTCGCGCGGCGCATTGCATTCGTCCTCGAGCGCGCGGCTCGCAAGCTTGAAGCAGAGAAGAAGAAAGGTCCCCCTAGGCTGCTCACCGGCCTAAGGCAGACCAGCCGCAAGGGCCCTGCGGCAATTGCCGGCACAATTTGACGTCGTCATAACCATTTGATTTCTCGGTACTAATCGCCGCGCCCTTGGCCCCCCGCGCAGCAACTCGTGGGTGCAGTCCCAAAGCCGGACCGCCAAATATTCGCTGGCAATGCTGCCGTCGTGGAGCATGCATGGGCGTGTGTTCGCCACCGGGAGGTGCCAGTGCCATGCCAATCTCTGACGCAGATAACGATATCAAAACCGAACTCGCCGAACTCGCGCGCAGCCCGATCAAGCGCCTGCGCGAGCGCTGGCGGACGATCTTTCGCAGTAAACCGCCGCCCGCGTTTGGTCCCGACCTCCTGCGACGCGGTATCGCGCAAAAAATCCAAGAGCAGCACTACGGCGGGCTGTCTGCCATCGCAAAACGGCAACTCGATGAGGCGATCAAAGCGGTCGCCGCTAATCCCACCGGCCGGGTTGAACTGCCGAGACGGATCATGCCGGGCGCGGTCCTCGTTCGGAGCTGGAAAGACAAATCGCATCACGTGACCATCCTTGCCGACGGATTTTCGTACGAAGGAAGGAGCTATCGCAGCCTCTCCGAGATCGCGCGCGAAATCACGGGCGCGCGGTGGAACGGTCCGAGGTTCTTCGGTCTGCGGATAAAAACCTCGAATAAAGCTGGACCGCTGACGACGAGCGCGGAGCGGCATCACGGCCGGGACGCTGACACCTCAGTCGACCTGTTCGGTTCGATCACGGAGGCCCGGCAATGACCGCTGAGAAGCCGATGCGCTGCGCCATCTACACGCGTAAGTCGACCGAGCATGGCCTCGAACTAGAATTCAATTCGCTGGATGCGCAACGCGAAGCCTGCGAGGCCTACGTCAAATCGCAGACCCACGAACAGTGGCGCGCGCTACCCCAGCGTTATGACGACCCCGCCTATTCTGGTGGGTCGCTGGAGCGCCCTGCCCTCCAGCGATTACTGGCCGACATCGACGCCGGACGTGTCGACGTCATCGTCGTCTACAAGATCGACCGGCTGACACGATCGCTCTCCGACTTCGCCAAGCTCGTCGAAATCTTCGACAAAAAGAACGTCTCGTTCGTGGCCGTCACCCAGCAATTCAACACGACGACCTCCATGGGTCGGCTGACGCTCAACGTCCTGCTTTCATTCGCGCAATTCGAGCGCGAGTTGTCCTCCGAGCGGGTGCGGGACAAAGTTGCGGCCTCGCGGCGCAAGGGCAAGTGGACCGGGGGCGGCATTCCGCTCGGCTACGACGTCTGCGACAAGAAGCTCGTGGCCAATCCGGCCGAGGCACAGACCGTGCGCTTTATTTTCCAGCGCTACCTCGACCTGAAATGTTTGCGGCTTCTCAACGACGAACTCAATTTACGCGGGACCGTCACAAAGCGACGTGCGACCGCAGCCGGAAAACAAACGGGAGGCCGCCGGTTCACCTACGGCCCCCTTGCCTACCTTCTGAAGAACCGAACCTATCTCGGTGAGATGGGCCACAAAGGGCAGTGGTTCGCGGGCGAGCACGAGCCAATCGTCGACCGGCAAATTTTCGATCAAGTGCAGGAAGCTTTGCGGGCGAATTCAGTGGTGCGTCGGCAGCAGCGAACAGCGACGAACTCCCTTCTTGCCGGCCTCTTATTCGACGATCGCGGCAACCGGATGACCCCCAGCTTTTCGACCAAACGCAGGGTTCGTTATCGCTTCTATGTCAGTTCGGCGCTGCTCTTGGGCCGGCGCAACGAAGCGGGCTCCCTGACGCGGGTCTCCGCCCCCAACCTCGAACTCGCCGTCACATCCACCTTGCGCGAGCGCTTTCCGCCATCGACCGATTTGAGTGGCCAAGATCTCATCGCCACTCACTTAGAGCGGATAACCCTCAGCCTAACCGCACTGCAGATCATCTTTAAAGGAGGTGACCAGGTTGAAATGCCTTGGTCGGGCACGCGTCCAGCCCCGTTCGCTCAAATCGAAACTGAAAAATGCCAACCGGCGACCGAGCCTGATATTGCTCTGGTGCACGCGGTGGCTCGATCGCATTTCTGGCTTAAGGGGTTATCCGACGGGAGCTACCAATCGATCGAGGAGTTAGCTGGCGTCGTCGAATGGCATCCCAAGGTCATTAGGAAGTTGCTGCGCCTAGCCTTTTTGCCGCCCGACATTACAGAGGCGATCATTTTGGGGACACAGCCGAAAGCTCTGACTCTCTCGGCGCTCCAAGAGCTTTCACCGCTTTCATGGCGTGAGCAGCGGCGCTCTTTGATTTTTCTGCCGCAAGCGCAAACGACACACGAGGTAGCCTCTTAAGGTTACTTGGACACTCTCCTCAGAAGATCATCTCGCCCAATAGAATCGACTCTTTAAGCTTCGGTGTCGGCGGGATTTACGGCCACAAAAATCCCGAATGACCAACGGAGCCGTCGAGCCGCTTTGACTCGGCGGCTCCGCTTGACTCTAGTTGCGAGTCGCCGGGCAATTGAGTCCGCGCTCTTGGAGAGCATGTACCGGTTCGCCACACGCGCCGTCTCGGCTGCTCCGCATAACGTCCATTATGGAATATCCACCGCGACTAGAGCTACGCTCGCGCTCGAAGTGATCGCGGGGACACCGCCGTTTCCAATCTTCCGAATCCTTGGCGTTCAAATCGAGTCGCAGGCATCGACTGCTTGCTCGACCGCGCAGTGGAATCGAACCCACTCTCCGGCTCGTTTCTCCAGAAATCGGGCACTAGGCCGAAATTGCGCGGAGATTTTGGGCACAGTGGGCCGAGAAAATATCAATTTCGACACTTGGAGATTCCCCAGCTAACGCAGGAAGCTCGCCAACGGCGTGCTTTTCAGCGAAATTGTTGGCGAAACCTCTGGAGACCGGACTGGCTGGCTGACCACCCAGGATTCGAACTCCGGAATTCCCTTTTGCGAAACCCTCTTTGAAATGTCGGGCGAATTTCCGCAGTTTTAGCCCGAAAATAGGGGCAGAGATTTTTACACCGCTGAGATGCATACATCCGGCCGCAACAGCTTCTGCTTGCGGGCGCCTACGGATCAACGGCTTTCGCAGCGTTTGCAGCAGCCAACTTCCCCTCGACAACCGCGTGCTCCAGCATTCCTCCATACCCCGAGCGCACCGCGCCGGCGGCAAAGAGCCGGGGGGCCGCCCGAAGAGAAGCATCAGTGACCACAGCGCCCATTCTATCGCGCGGCAGGTCGGCGGGAAGAAAATCAATCGCGGGGACGAGCCCGATGAAACCAAATAAGCCGCTGCACGAGAGTTCGGCCGTCTTGCTGTCCACCAGGTTGCGGACCTCGATTTTTTCGACGCCGGCGCCACCACGGATGGCGGTGACTTCGGATCGGTGCCGGACGGCCACGTTGCCGCATTTTTCGACCGCGGCGACGAGATGCGGCTTCGCAGAAAACCCCCAGCCCTGATTGACGAGGAGAACCGTGCGACACAGCTTCGCGAGAATATGGGCCTCCTGAAGCGCTGAATCCCCGCCGCCGGCGACGACGACATCTTTTCCCGCAAACATTGCACCGTCGCAGTCGGCGCAATGCGAAATTCCTCGATGCTCGAATTCATCCTCGCCGGGAACGCCAAGTTTCCTGAATCGCGCGCCAGAAGCGACAATGACTCCGCGGGCCCTATGCTCGGCTTCCGTCGTGGTCACGATCCAATCGTCACCACCGTCGACAACTCCCGTGACGTTCTCAGAAAACATCGTCGCGCCGAGGTCGGTGGCCTCTATCGAAAGACCCGACGCGAGGTCGGCGCCAGATCCTTCGATCGATCCGTCCAACTCATTGATGTTGAGGACCAGGCCGCCGAAGATCTCGGCTTCGATATTGGCGACCTTCAAGCCGGGTCGGCTCTGCAGGAGATGCTTGGTGGCTGTCAGGCCGGCAATGCCGGAGCCGATGACGATGACGTCATGAGAATCCGCAGACATCGGCTTGTCGGCTAATGCTGTTCGGGCGGCGTGTTCTCCGCAACCTTGACGTAGTTCTCGAGCTCGCTCTTCATGAACGTCTTGAATTCATCCGGCGTGGTGCCGAGCGGCTCGATCCATTGCTTCGTGAACTGTTCCCGAACATCGTCGGTCCGCATTACGCCCACGATGTCCTGATGCAGCTTGTCGACCAGCCATTGTGGCGTGCCGCCGGCTGCCACCACGCCGTGCCACACCGAGGCTTCATAGCCGGGAAGCCCCGCTTCGGCGATCGAAGGCAGGTCCGGGGTCAGCGCCCATTTCTTCAGCGACGTCACGCCGAGAGCGCGCACCTGACCCGCCTTGGCCAGCGGCAACAATGCCGGCGCGACATGAAACAGCACCTTCAAATGGCCGCCGACAACGTCGGTGACCGCCTGCGACACATCCTTGTAGGGAACGTGAAGCATCTTCGTTCCCGCCTTCTGATTGAAGAGCTCTCCGGAAACGTGGCCGATCGTTCCCTGCCCCGCCGAGCCAAAAGTGAGGACACCGGGATTGGCTTTGGCGTAGGCGATCAGCTCGGGCACGGAATTAACGGGCAGCGAATTGGTGACGACCAACACGGCCGGCGACGAATCGACCAGCGTGATCGCCGCCAGATCCTTGAGCGGGTCGTAGGAAACGGTTTTCAGGAAGGCCGGGCTCGCCGCCAGCGGCCCGGTGAATCCCATGCACAGCGTGTAGCCGTCCGGGGGCGACTGGGCCGTGAACTGCGTGCCAATCAGGCCGCTCGCCCCCGCGCGGTTTTCGACGACGACCGGCTGACCCCATTTGCGGCTCAACTTGTCGCTCAGGATGCGTGTGATGATGTCGGTGCCGCTGCCGGCGCCGCTCGGCACGATGAAGTGAACGGGCCTGGTTGGATATGCAGTTTGCGCGAAGGCAGGCGATGCAGCGCCCACAACTAGCGCGCCGGTACCGAGCACAAATTTGCGGCGATTGATCGCCTTGATCTTATTGTCCATCAGACGTTCCCCTTTGTTCTTGTCAGCGCGTAAAGTCGTAAACCGATTTCACCGGACGGCCATCCTTGAACGTGATCGGCCGGGTGACACACTCGGTCAGGTCGCCGGTCGTCGGAATGACCAGCGTGTGGCGGCCGGGACCGCCAGCGACCATGATGAAGATGCTGTCCGGATCTTTGACGACCGGCATGGTGGCCTCGTCGTCGGTCAGATCCGTCCAGATGCCCGGCGGGCCCGACAAAAACCAGCCGCCGCGATCGCGCGCGTCCTTCACCTTCTGACGGGCGAGGTCGTACAGCGAGTGCTTGATGTCGTTCTTGGTCCAGCCGAAGGAAGCTATGAACCTCGCGCCTTCCGGCGTGAAGACGACCATGCCCTCGCCAGGCCGGTAGATTCCGTTCGTGCCGAGGTGCGCCATCGTTGAGGCGATCGTGCCCATGTAGCGGTGTGGCGTCTTGGCGATGTGCTCAAAGCAGTTCACCGGACATTGGCCGGGGAAGACAGTCACTGCGCTGGTGTCCCGCTCGCAGCCGAGCAATTCGACGTGCAGTGGATCCCAGGGGCTCTGCTCCTCGTATTCACCGACGCAGTAAGTGTAGCGCGACGGCATGCCGTGCGTGGACATGTCCGTGATCTGCGGGATGGCGCCGCCGATATTGCGGAAGATGAGGCGCAGCGCCCGGCCGATGGTGGCGTTGGAACGCCAGCCGGGACCGAAGCACTGCCCCGCGCAGTTGACGTCGAGCTCCGTCCGGATTGGCCCGTTGATGACAATGAGATGGGCGGCGGGGTTTGTCGTGGTCTGCCGGCCGTAGAGATTGTACTTCTCCTCCATCGCCGCCTGCACCGCAGTCAACACGACCGGGAAATATTCGGGCAGGCAACCGGCCATGACGCAGTTGATCGCCAGCAGCTCAATGGTCGCCACGCCCCCGCGTGGTGGTATCTCGGCAACGACATCCGACGGCGCGTAGTCGGTAAAGCGCAACATCTGCGCAACCGATTCTTCTGTCGGCGGGATGATCGGCAGCCCGTCGGTCCAGCCCTTCTCGTGGAAATGGTCGTTTATCTTGACGACCGAATCCGGCAGTTCGACCCGTTCGGTGACGAACGGCATCGCTACGTCGGCGGTGCTGCGGCCAGCGATCATGCGCCCTCCTCTGGAGGCTTTGCAGGCGGCAAGCTCTTGGCCACGATCTCCGCGATGCCGTCGTAGATGCTGTCGGCGGCGGCGGTCAGCGCCGCGTCGCCCATCGACGACATCGGATGTGGCGTGGCGAAGTACGGCAGATCCGGCCGCTTCAACAAGCGTCGATGCGCCTCGGCAGCCTTGACGAAGCCTTTGGTGACTATCGTCGCTGTCGGGATGCCGCGTTTCTCAAGCTCTACACTGTCGTGGAGACTCCACGATGTGCAGGACCCTCAATCGGCGACGCCGTTGATGACGACCCCACAACGGCCTGCGAGGTCTTCGATGATCTTCGATCCGGCACCCTTGCCGGCGTCGCCCTTCTTGTGCCGCACGAAGTTGATGCCGCCGAACTGCGCGGTCAGCCGCGCCTGTAGACGATTGAGGATCTCGGTGCTGCCGTGCTTGTGGTTGTCGAGCAAACCGATGACGAAGTCCTTCCGGCCCGCCGCCACCGCCGTCTTCAGCGCAGCACTCGAAGCGAATCCAACAGGAACAAAGACCTGGACCGTATTCGTCATAGGCGTGCCTCCCTGGGCGTCTTGTCGATTTCGCCGTCAAATTACGAGAATTGAACGATAAGCGATAGTCATATAAAGTTATGATGCCCATTAAATACGCGCATATATATGAAACTCCGAACGCTGGAATGCTTCTGTGAGATCGCCGCCAACGACTTCAACTATTCGCGCGCGGCAAAAACACTGAATGTGACCCAGCCGGCGCTCAGCCGGCAAATCCAGTTGCTCGAACAAGAGCTCGGCTTTCCGGTTTTCGAACGGCGCAAGAATCGAGCGTTCAAGTTGACGGCAGCGGGACACGCCGTTTTTGAGCGCGCGCTCAAAATCGTCCGCGAGACGCGCGAGCTCCGCCAGATCAAGGACAGCGTGGGCGATCTGACGGGCACGCTCGTCATTGCGACGACCGATTTTAATGCTCGGTATGTTCTGTTGCCCGCGATTCAGAAATTTCGGGCTGCTCATCCCAAGGTATCTTTCTCCATCGTTTCTGCGGATCCGACATTGGCGGCGCAAATGGTCGCGGCGGGCAAAGCCGACCTCGGCCTCTGCAGCGCGACACCCGAAATGACGAATGATCTGTTGAGCTACAAATGTTTCGACATCGAGCGCGCGGTTGTCGTGCCGCGAGGCCATCCCCTCGCGCGCGTCAAGCGCCTGTCGCTCAAACAGATCGCCGCCTATCCGCTGATCGTATACGACAGCCGTTTGTCGGGCGGCAGCCGCGTGCTCAGCGCGTTCGAGGAGGCTGGCATCAAGGTCCAGATCGCTTTGAGCGCGACAACCGCGGACGCAATCAAGGCGTACGTAGCGGCGGGCATCGGCGTCGGCATCATTCAGGCCAGTGCGTTCGACCGAGCCAAAGACGACAGCATTCGCGCGCTCGACGCGAGCAGATTGTTCAAGCCGACTTCCGTGTTTTTGTTATTGCGGAAGGGCTCGCTGCCGCGCACCTTCGTGCGCGAGTTTGTTTCATTGATGATACCGAAACTCGATATTTTCAAAGGCAGTGACGGCGTAACCATCACTCCGTAGCCCGAAACATCGTCGGGCTTCCACTGGTTGGCGAGCAACCAGTGTGGGTTGTACCAGTCTCTCCAGTTAGACTCCGCAAAACGGGAATTTTCCAATGTTTGCGTGGAGAATTTCGGACACGTTAAGGCCGAAAACTTGAAAAACGGAATTCCGGAGACTCCTCCGCCTTCTGAAAGGCCGCGCATTCCGGCCTTAAGTCGACTGATACACGCGGAAATGGTGGAGACCGTACTGGTTGGCTGGGGCGCCAGGATTCGAACCTGGGAATGGCGGAATCAAAATCCGCTGCCTTACCACTTGGCTACGCCCCAAAACCGCATCGGGAAATTGCGCGACGCGCCAAATGCGTCGGCGGGCGGACCATAGCGGCGGCCCGCCGCCCAATCAACGCCGCCCCTCGCGTTGCCGCGGGGCCGGGGTTAGGATCGTGCATGACCTACCGCGCGCCGGTTGCTGACATTTCCTTTGCGCTCAAGCACGCCGCCGGCCTCAAAAGCGCCTTGGCCGACGGGCTTTACGGCGACCTCGACGAAGAAACCGTCGATTCAGTGCTGGCGGAAGCCGGCCGTTTCGCGGGCGATGTGATCGCGCCGCTCAATCGCATCGGCGACCAGTTCGGCACGCCTTTCAAGGACGGCAAGGTCACAACGCCGCCGGGCTGGAAGGACGCCTACACCGCATGGGCAAAAGCCGGCTGGAACGGGCTCGCCGCCCCGGCGAAATGGGGCGGCCAGGAGCTGCCGCAGGCGGTCAACGCCGCCTGCATCGAGATGTGGAATTCGGCGTCGATGGCGTTCGGCATCGGCCCGGTGCTGACGATGGCGGCGGTCGACGCGCTCGAAGACTACGGCTCCGACGAGCTGAAGCAGCGTTATCTCGGCAAGCTGGTGAGCGGCGAATGGATGGGCACCATGCAGCTCACCGAGCCACAGGCGGGCTCGGACGTCGGCGCGCTGCGCTCGAAGGCCGAGCGCGCCGGCGACGGCACCTATCGTATCAAGGGCTCGAAGATCTTCATCACCTACGGCGAGCATGACCTCACCGACAACATCATTCACTTCGTGCTGGCGCGGCTGCCCGATGCGCCGGCCGGCACCAAAGGCATCTCGCTGTTCCTGGTGCCGAAGTTCATGCCGGACGGGACACGCAACGACGCGCGCGCGCATTCGGTCGAGCACAAAATGGGCATCCACGCCTCGCCGACCTGCACCATGGTCTACGGCGACCAAGGGGGCGCCATCGGCTTCCTCATCGGCGAGGAGCACAAGGGCATGGCCGCGATGTTCAAGATGATGAACCGCGCCCGCCTCGCCGTTGGACTGCAAGGCGTGGGGATTGCCGAGCGCGCGACGCAGCAGGCGATGGCCTATGCACGCGAGCGCAAGCAGGGTCCGGCCAACGCGATCATCGCTTACCCGGACGTGAAGCGCATGCTGCTCACCATGCGCGCGCTGACCGGCGCCGCGCGTGCGATCTGCTATGCGACCGGCGTTGCCATCGACCGCGCCGAACGCTCGGAAAACGATGCGCTGCGCAAGAGCGCGCACGAGCGCGCGTCGCTGCTGACGCCGGTTGCGAAGGCGTTCTCGACCGACATCGGCATCGAGGTCGCTTCGCTCGGCGTGCAGGTGCACGGCGGCATGGGCTTCATCGAGGAGACCGGTGCGGCGCAGCACTATCGCGACGCCCGCATCGCCGCGATCTACGAGGGCACCAACGGCATCCAGGCGCTCGACCTCGTGGCGCGGAAAATTCCGCTCGAAGGCGGTGCCACCGTTTCGCTTTATCTCAACGAATTGCGCCGCACCGTCTCAGCCGTCGCCGCCAGCAATAATCCGGCGTTCGGCGAAACGGCGCCGCGGTTGCGCGAGGCCGTCGACAGCCTCGAGCGCGCGACGCAATGGCTGCTGGCGCAGAAATCCTCCGACGCCGCGCTCGCCGGCGCCACGCCCTATTTGCGCATCTTCGGCCACGCCGCCGGCGGCTGCATGCTGGCGGAGCAGGCGCTCGCCGCCGCGCGCGAGTCGAGCGACGGCGCCGCGCGCACCGCCCTCGCCCGCTTCTTCGCCGAAAACATTGCCGTGCAAAGCGGCGGGCTCGAGCGCGCCGTCACCGAAGGTGCCGACAGCATCACCAAGGCGCAAGCCGCGCTGGCGGACTGAACCGATGGATCTCGTACAAGTCACCGACGACGGCCCGGTCCGCACCGTGCGGATGAACCGGCCGGACAAGAAGAACGCGCTGACGTTCGAGATGTACGACGCCATGGCGGCGGGCATCGCGAGCGCGCAGGAAAATCCGGAATTGCGCTGCATTCTGCTGGCCGGCAGCCCGAAGGACTTCTGCGCTGGCAACGACATCGGCAACTTCGCCCAAACCGCGGCAAGCGGCGACGCTACGCTGCGCAAGCCGGTGATCGACTATCTCCACGCGCTCGCGAAAAGCGACAAGCCTGTCGTCGCCGCGGTGCAGGGCAACGCCGTCGGCATCGGCACGACAATGCTCCTGCACTGCGACCACGTGGTCGCCTCGACGCAGGCGCACTTTGCCACGCCCTTCGTCAGTCTCGGCATTCTGCCGGAAGCGGCCTCGACATTGATCGTGCCGCGGCTGATGGGCCACGCCCGCGCTTTTGAGATGCTGGTGATGGGCCGGCCGTTCGACGCCGAAGAGGCCAAGGCGGCCGGACTTATCAATACAGTCGTGCCACCGGATGCCGTCGAAGGCGAAGCGATGAAGGCGGCGCAGGCGATTGCCGCGCTGCCGCCGCAAGGCGTGCTCACTGCCCGGCGGCTGATGCGCGGCGAACGCAGCGAGATCATTGCGCGCATGGACAAGGAGACGGCGCTGATCGGGGAGCGGCTCAAGTCGCCGGAGGCGCGTACCGCCTTCGAGGCCTTCCTCAGCCGCAAGAAGGCGTAAGGCATGTCGCTTGCCGGCAAGACGCTGTTCATCACCGGCGCCTCACGTGGCATCGGCCTCGCCATCGCGCTCAAAGCCGCCGCCGACGGCGCCAACATCGCCGTCGCCGCCAAGACGGTCGATCCGCATCCCAAGCTCGAAGGCACCATCCACACCGCCGCCGCGGCGATCGAAAAGGCCGGCGGCCAGGCGCTGCCGCTGGTCGTCGATGTGCGCGACGAGGCCTCGGTGAAGATCGCGCTGGAGCAGACGGCGGCGCGGTTCGGCGGCATCGACATCGTGGTCAATAATGCGAGTGCGATCCAGCTCACGCCGGTGGCGCAGACCGACATGCGCCGCTACGACCTGATGATGGGCATCAACGCGCGCGGCACCTTTATGGTGTCGAAATACGCGCTGCCTTATCTCGTCAAGGCCGCCAGCCCGCATATCTTGATGCTGTCGCCGCCGCTCGACATGGCGGAGAAATGGTTCGCGCCACACACCGCCTATTCGATGGCGAAGTTCGGCATGAGCCTCGTCGTGCTCGGGCTTGCCGGCGAGCAGCGGGGCAAAATCGCGGTCAATGCGCTGTGGCCGCGCACGACCATTGCGACCGCGGCGATCAAGAACCTGCTCGGCGGCGATGCCATGATACGCATGTCACGCACGCCCGACATTCTCAGCGAAGCCGCCTATCGCATCTTCCACAAGCCGGCCGGATTCACCGGCAATTTCCTGATCGACGATACGTTCCTCAGCCACGAGGGCGTCACCGACTTCGACCGTTACCGCGTCGATCCGAGCCAGCCGCTGCAGGTCGATTTCTTCGTGCCGGACAGCATGCCGCCACCGAACGGCGTGAGCCTCAAGGCCCTCGCCTAGCCCTTCCACCACGCGGACCGAGCGTCTAAGTGTAGCCAATGTCCACTTTGCTGATCTCCCATCCGGCCTGCCTCGATCACCAGACGCCGCTCGGCCATCCGGAGCGGCCGGACCGGCTGCGCGCCATCGAACAGGCTTTGGAGGAAGAGCGCTTCCAGGCACTGGCGCGGGAGTTGGCGCCGCGGGCGCCGCTCGAGACCATCGCACTGGCCCACCCCATGGAATATGTCGAGGCGATCCAAGAGGCCTCGCCGAAAGAGGGTCTGGTTCAGATCGACGCCGACACCTCGATGTCGCCGGGCAGTTTCGAGGCGGCGCTACGCTGCGTCGGCGGCGGCATGATGGCGGTGGACGAGGTGATGAACCAGAAGGCGTCGAACGCCTTCGTCGCCACGCGTCCGCCGGGCCACCATGCGGAAACGGCGCGGCCGATGGGCTTTTGCCTGTTCAACAACATCGCGATCGCGGCACGCTACGCGCAGAAGCGCTATGGCATCGAGCGCGCGGCCATCGTCGACTTCGACGTCCATCATGGCAACGGTTCGCAGGATATCTTCTGGGCCGACAAGACCGTGATGTATTGCTCGACGCACGAGATGCCGCTTTACCCCGGCACCGGCGCCATCGGCGAGCGCGGCGAATACAATACTATCGTCAATGCGCCGCTGCGGGCCGGCGACGGCGGCAACGAATTCCGCGAAGCCATGGAAATAGCGATCTTCCCTCGGCTGCGAGAGTTCAAACCCGACATCTTACTCATCTCCGCCGGCTTCGACGCCCATACCCGCGACCCGCTCGCCAATCTCAATCTGGTCGAAGCCGACTTCGCCTGGGTGACGCAGAAGCTGATGGAGATCGCCGACCAGAGCGCGCAGGGCCGCATCGTCTCGTTGCTCGAAGGCGGCTACGACTTGCAGGGCCTGGCGCGTTCCGCCGCGGCGCACGTCACGGCGCTGATGCACGGCTAAACTCCGCGCTCCTACCTTGCGGTCAATCCGCCGTCGATCGGCAAATCAGCGCCGGTGATGAAGGCGGCGTCATCCGACAACAGATAGACGCAAAGCGCGGCGACCTCCGCCGGCTGGCCGAGCCGCTGCATCGGGATGTCCATGCTAATCCGTTGCTTCACCGTTTCCGGGTGGCGGGCCTGGCTTGCGATGTCGTCGACCATCGGCCCTTCGAGAAACGCCGGGCACACGGCGTTGCAACGCACCGGCGGCTTGAAGCGCGCGCCGTAAAGCGCGACCGATTTCGACAGCAGCGACAGCCCGCCCTTGGACGCATTGTAGGCGGCGAGATTGTAGCCGCCGACCAGCCCGGAGACCGATGACAGGTTGACGATCGAGCCGCCGTTCTTGCGCAGGAGCGGCATGGCGTATTTGCAGCCGAGGAAGGCGCCATCGAGATTGACCGACAGCACCTTGCGCCAGTCGGCGAAATCGAGTCGCTCGATGTTGCCGAGGATAACAATGCCGGCGGCATTGACCAGACCATCGAGATGGCCGTGCCGCCGCTCGACCTCGGCGACGGCGCGCTGCCAGTCGGCCTCGCTGGTGACGTCGAGTGCGAGGTCGATGTCACCACCAGACTTGAGATCGCTGGCGATCGCGGTTCCGCCGGCGGCCCGCACGGCCTTCGCGACGGCGCCGCCGACGGCGCCGACGGCGCCGGTGATCAGCACAAATTTTCCGTTCAAATCGGACATCACGCGATATTAGCGGCTGGAGATTGCTCCCGCCCACTATCTTCGGGGTTCGAGGAATGCTTAGGATGCACGCCAAATAGAGCGACCGGGACCGCAGAATGGCCGAAACCCCGCATAGCGACGTCAATAAACTGCCCTTCGAGCGGGCGATCGAGGAATTGGAAACGATCGTCAAGCGCCTCGAGGAAGGCAAGGTGCCGCTCGAGGAATCGGTCGCAATCTACGAGCGGGGCGAATCGCTCAAGAAGCGCTGCGAGGAATTGTTGCGCCAGGCGGAAGCCCGCGTCGAGAAGATCACGCTCGACTCGTCCGGCAAGCCGACCGGCAGCGAACCGCTCGACGTCGATTGACCGTGCAAGTTCGCCGGCGGCTGATCATCTATGTACACG
>Ga0265313_10000356_pt1 | contig 49871 bp, 48 predicted proteins | sample 4123metaG_FD_203122 | JGI IMG/M metagenome (GOLD analysis project Ga0265313, IMG submission 203122) | Rhizosphere microbial communities from Carex aquatilis grown in University of Washington, Seatle, WA, United States - 4-1-23 metaG | ecosystem: Host-associated > Plants > Roots > Rhizosphere >... | reverse complement strand
GCCGCTCGAATAAATGCGACTGCCAACGGCTAGTCAAAGTGTTTTTTATCGACACAGGGAATGGCACTTTTGTGGATAAAAAACCGCTTGACGCGATGCTGGCGTCCCAGTCTTGTTCACCCTCGGGGCAGCGCCGCGGGTCGCAAAAATTGCATGACGCCAGGGCGTGGCCCGGAATAAGACCCTGACCGTCTGCGTCGCGCTGCCCGTGAGGATACTGTGATGAAAGCGCTCGTCTGTCTTGAGCCGGGAAAGCTGACGCTGGTTGAGCGCTCCGATCCCGAGCCGGCGCCCGGCGAGGCCCTCTTGCGCATCCGCCGCGTCGGCATCTGCGGGACCGACTATCATATCTACGAGGGCAATCATCCCTTTCTACAGTATCCGCGCGTGATGGGTCACGAGCTGTCGGCGGAGGTCGTTGAGGCGCCGAACGCGAGCCCGCTCAGGGCAGGGGAGTTGGTCGTCGTCAATCCCTATATCGCGTGCGGCCAGTGCGTTGCGTGCCGCAAGGGCCGGCCAAATTGCTGCATGCGCATCGCTGTCCTCGGTGTGCACTGCGATGGTGGCATGGCCGAGTATCTCAGCGTACCGGAGCGCAATCTTTATCCGGCCGGCAATCTCGACGCCGACGCGGCGGCGACGGTCGAGTTTCTTGCCATCGGCGCCCACGGCGTCAGCCGCGCCGGCGATATAGCTGGCACCCGCGTGCTCGTCATCGGCGCCGGTCCTATCGGCGTCGGTGCAGCCCTTTTCGCTGCGCTCGATGATGGAGATGTCACTGTCATGGACCGCGACCCGGGCCGCCTTGCGCAGGCGGCCCGGGTCACCGGGGTTGGCAAGACCATTGTCGCCGATGACGCCGCAGCCGAAGCCGTGGCCGAAGCCACCGCCGGCGACGGCTTTGACGTGGTGATCGACGCTACCGGCAACCGCAACTCCATCGAGGCTGGCTTCGGCTACGTTGCTCATACCGGGCACTACGTCCTGCTCAGCGTCATTCGCGACAATGTCGCTTTCTCGGATCCCGAGTTCCACAGGCGCGAGATGACGTTGTTCGCCAGTCGCAACGCGCTCAAGTCCGATTTCGAGCGCGTCGCCGCCGCAATCGATTCAGGCAAGGTGCCGATCGGCAAGATCGTGACTCATCGTACGACGCTGGCCTCCGCCGTGGCCGATCTTCCGCGTTGGGCGCACGATAAAGCGGGGCTGATCAAGGCGCTGATCGAAGTCTCTTGATCTGCCGGCCGTGAAGACCTTCAGGTGATTGAGGCAAGCAGCGTGGCGCGCGCCGACTTGAGATGTCGGCGACACGTGATCTCGACCACGGCAGGATCGCCACCTTTCAGCGCGGCGATGTAGTCGAGGTGCTCGCTCAGCGCTACCGCGTTGCGCTGCTTCTCGCCCTCTTTGCGCCACTGGTAATGGTAGTGAAAGATCAGCGAGATGATGTCGTAGAAGCCCTCCATGAAGCGGTTGCGCGAGGCGTCGTAGATGAGCCGGTGGAACCGCTCGTCCAGGCTTGAGAAATCCTGGTAGCGCCACTTGATGTCCTTGCGCAGCCTGAGATGTTCAGCCTCGATTGCGGCCAGCGCCTCCCACGCCGGGGCACCGCGCGGCTGCGCTGCAAACGCCTTAGCCGAACGGATCTCAAACAGCTCGCGCACTTCGAACAGCTCAAGCGCAAAATCCGGAGTGAAGCCGCGGAAGATCCAGCCGGAGTTCGGGCGCTTTTCGACCAGGCCATAACGCTCGAAGCGGCTGAGGTACTCGCGCACGGCGCTGGTTGAGACGCCGAAATCGCGCGCGAGTTCCAGTCCGTTCACATAGTCGCCCGGTTTGCGCCCGCCCCGCGATATCCATTCCATGAGCTTGCGCTCGACGCGATCCGATGCGGCGATCGTGTCGGCCATGGGGAAATAGTCGTTCTTGGTCGGCCGCCGCGCGATCACCAGCTTGGCGTCGCGGCGCTTCAGCACCCGTCGCCGCGTCAGCTCGCGCAGCGCCTTGCGGATCGTCGTGCGCGACACGCGCACCGCCTCGGCGAGCTTCGCCTCCGATTCGAGGCCGCCACCCGGAACGCCCTGAGCGAGGCGGTCGAGCAGTTCGTTGGAGGCACGCTTGAAGACCGTGTCGCTTTTCACCGGGCCCCGTTTCCGCACGTCATGGCGGACATTTCAACGGCATTTAGCGCCAAAGAGCCGCTTGGGCCAAGCGTGTCCTTGCGGCACGCGGCCGTTGCCGCGATGCGAGCGCCCGGCCGCTTACGTGGAGGGCGCGTCGCTCCCGGTCACGCTGGCGGCGTCGGCCTTTGCCAGCAGTCGGCGCCGGAGCGGGAATATCTGCAGATCGAAGCGCTCCGCGAAATAGCCCCATATGCCGCGCGGCGCGACCAGCATCACCGCGGCGGCCAGCGTGCCGAGCGCGATGAGGTACCAGGTGCCGAATGCAGCGAGATAATCCTGCAGGAAGTAAAGAACGATCGCCCCGACAATCGGTCCCTCGATCGTGCCGATGCCGCCGATGACGACGATGAAGATGACGTAGGCGGTCCAGTCCAGCACCGAAAATCCGGCCTCGGGCGAGACGCGGGCTTTCTGCAGATAGATCAGCGCCCCCACCATCCCAGTGCCGAAGGCCGCGACGACGTAGATTGTCAGGCGCGCGCGAAAACTGTCGACGCCCAGGCTGACGGCGGCCGTCTCCGAATCGCGGATGGCGGCCAGCGCCAGTCCGCGCCGCGACCGGAGGAGAAGATAGATGAGACCGAGCGTCCCGATCAGAAGCGTGAGCGCCAGCCAGTAAACCTCTATCTCGCGCGCCGCCGGCGCCCGCACGCCGAACAGCCCCGCGATCCATTTCGCCCCGAACATGTGGTTGGTGATCTCGGGACCGAGTGACGTGCCGGTGCCGCCGCCCAGCGCTTTCACCTGTGCCAGCACCAGTCGGCAGACTTCTGCCACCACCCAGGTACCGATCGCGAAGTAGGCCCCACGCAGCCGGAAGACGAGCAGGGCTGAGGGAACAGCGACGAGTGCCGCGGCCACGCCGCCAAGCAGGATGCCGATGAGCGGATCCCATCCGAGAATGAGGGCGGCGGCGAAGAGCGCGTAGGCGCCCACTCCGACGAAGGCTTGCTGACCGACCGAAACCAGTCCGGCATATCCGGCGAGCAGGTTCCAGTATTGCGCCAGCGCCAGCAGCGTGAAGACAAAGAACAGGTCCTGCATCGCGGCGCGGCTGGCGAAGGCCGGCGCCGCAACCAGCAGTGCCGCTACGATGGCCATGCCCGCAATCCGGAACGCCGTCGCGTGCGTGCGCAGAAAGGTCGGGCCCGCCATCGCCTCCTCAGTCGAATGCGCGCGGAAAGAAGCCGCGCGGCTTGAAAACGAGAACGACAAGGAACGCCAGGTGCCCCGCGAGAATCTGCCATTCGGGATTGATGCGGGCGCCGATGGTCTGGGCGATGCCGACGACGATGCCGCCGGCGAGCGTTCCCCACAGGCTGCCAAGCCCGCCGATGATCACCGCCTCGAACGCATAGATCAGGCGCGCCGGCCCCGTCGTCGGATCGAAGGTCGAGCGGCTGCCGAGAAAGAAGGCGGCGACCGCACACACCATCAGTGCAAGCCCCATTGCGACCGCATAGATGCGTGCGTTGTCGATGCCCATGAGCTGTGCCGTCTCCGCGTCGTCGGAGGTGGCGCGCATCGCGCGACCGAGCCGCGTGCGGTACGAGAGCTGGTTGAGTGCGAACACGACGGCGACGGCGGCAAACAGGCTGAGCAGCGGCATGACCCCCGCCGCGATGCCGCCGCCAAGCGGCACTGACACGCCGGAGATGCTGCCCAGCGGCAGCCGCCGCGTGTCCGCCGAAAAGCCCTGCAGCAGCGCGTTCTGGATCACGATCGACAGGCCGAACGTCACCAGGAGCGGCGGCAGGATGTCCTCGCCGAGTGTGCGGTTGAGCAGCCAGCGCTGCAGGGCGTACCCCGCAGCGAACATCACCGGCAGCGAGATAATGAAGGCGACCACCGTATTGATGCCGGCATGCTCCGCCAGCGCCAGGATCAGGAACGCCGCCGCCACGATGAGATCGCCGTGCGCCAGATTGACCAGTCGCATGATGCCGAAGATCAGCGACAGGCCGGTGGCGTAGAGCGCATAGAGGCCGCCGAGCAGGAGACCCTGCAGGATCGTGTCGAGCCATACCAGGATCGTGTCGCTCATCGCCCTCACGTCCCGAAGTAGGCCGAATGAATTGCCTCTCGCGTCAGCTCGCTGGGCCTGCCGGTGAGCTTCATGTGGCCCTCCTGGAAACAGTAGACGCGGTCGGCGACCGCCAGGGCCTGCACGATGTCCTGCTCGACGATGCCGATAGCGGTACCCTCCGCCTTTATGGCCGGCAGCGCCGCGTAGATGTCGCGGATGACGATCGGGGCCAGACCGAGGCTGATCTCGTCGCAGAGCAGAAGCCTGGGGTCCGCCATCAGGCCGCGGCCGATGGCGCACATCTGCTGCTGACCGCCGGAAAGCGTCGTTGCCGGCTGGTGTCGCCGCTCGGCGAGAATGGGAAAGAGCTCGTAGATGCGTTTGAGCGTCCAGCGGCCGCGCCGCCGATGCCCGCCGACCATGAGGTTTTCCTCAACCGACAGCGACGGAAAAAGCTTGCGCCCCTCCGGCACCAGCACGAGGCCGCGCGTGACGTTGTCGTAGGCGCGCTCGCCGCTGATGTCCGCGCCATCGAAGAAGATCGAACCTGGCCGGCTCCTGAGCAGCCCGGCGCAGGCTTTGAGGAAGGTCGATTTGCCGGCGCCGTTCGCGCCGATGATGGCGACCACCTCGCCCGCATCGATCGTCGTCGTGATGCCGAACAGCGCCTGGAAGTCGCCGTAGAAGGCAGTCAGTTCGCGAGTTTCGAACAGCGCCATCAGGCTTCGATGCCCAGGTAGATTTCGCGCACCGGCTTCGACGCCATGACCGCCTGCGGGTCGCCTTCGGCGATCTTGCGCCCGAAGTTCAGCACCACCAGCCGATCGACGATGGCGAGCAGCGCGTGCACGACGTGTTCGATCCATACGATCGTGATGCCGCGTGCGCGGATATCGCGGATCGTACCGACCAGCGCGGTGCACTCACTTTCCGTCAGCCCGCCTGCGATCTCGTCGAGCAGGAGTACGCGTGGCTCAGCCGCGAGCGCGCGGGCGAGTTCCAGCCGCTTGCGCTGGAGAAGCGTGAGCGCCCCCGCACGCCGGTCGGCGAGCATTATCAGGCCTGTCCGCTCGAGAATGTCGCGGCAGACGTCCTTCACGTCCGCCTCGCGCCGGTCATGGCAGTGGGTCGCGCCGACCAGCAGGTTCTCGTAGACGGTGAGATTGGCGAACGGGTGGGGAATCTGGAACGAACGGGCGATACCGGCTCGCGCGCGGGCATGCGCGGGCGCGGCCGTGATGTCGCGTCCATCGAGGCGCACAGTGCCGCGGTCGGGTCTCAGCGTCCCCGTGATGAGATTGAATGTCGAGGTCTTTCCCGCCCCGTTCGGCCCGATGATGCCGAGCGCACTGTTGGCCTCGACCGCGATGTCGAGCTCGTCGGCAACCGTGACCGAGCCGAACGATTTCGACAGCTTGTCCAGTTCGAGGATCACGCGCTCCCAAGCCCCGTCCGTCTATCGGCGCGACACGGCGCCCGCGCCGTCCGTCAATCCATACTCCGAAACGATAAGGGGAGGCACTTGCCCGCGCCTCCCCTCGATTCTTCGGGGCGTCAGCCGGCGATCAGGCGATCGCCTCCATCTTTCCACCGGTTGGAATGCCCGGGTAGTTGGAGTTGTCGACGATCACTAGGTCGTATTTGCCGTCGTCCTTGAGGCGCCACTGTCCGCCGACCAGCGGCGTCTTGGTAACGTTCTTGGCCGCGAACGGCGGCACCTGCTTGCCGTCCCAGGCGATGGGACCGACGATCGTGTTGAGATTGGTCGCCGCGATCGTCTTGAGCAGCGAATCCGGGTCCTTCGGGTCGTCGGCGCGCTTGACGATATCGACCGCCATCTCGAACAGCGAATGCGCAAAGCCGATCGGCTGCGTCCACTGCTTGCCTGAGGCCTTGCTGTAAGCCGCGCACAAGTCGCCCGCCGACTGACCGGTAAGCGATGACTTGAACGGATGGTTCGGCGACCACCAGACTTCCGAAGAAAGGTTGTGTCCCCCCTTGCCCAGCGCTTCGACTGACTCGGGAAACAGCAGCGCCTTGCCCACCGTCGCCGCTTTCGGCTTCAGTCCCTGCTGGTGCGCCTGGTTCCAGAAGGTGGTGAAGTCAGGCGGCAGCATGACGCCGGAGACAATATCGGCTCCGGCGTTCTTGAACTGGGTGATCTGTGCCGAGAAATCGTCCGTGAGGTCCTGGTAACGGCCGGGATCGGTCACCGAGTAGCCCGCCTTGGTGAAGGCCGGCACCACGCCATTCTGCGCATCGCCCCAGGCGTTGCCGTCGGCGTCGTTGGGATAGAGACCGCCGATCTTCTTGTTGGTGTCGAGCTGGTTCCACATCGAGACGAACGTCGCGATGATGTCTTCCAGTCCCCAGAAATAATGGAAGGTGTAGTTGAATGGCTTCCACGCCGGCGGTCCACCCGCCGGATTCGCCTGGCGACCGATGAAGTACGGCTGCCACGGGCAGTTGGTCGAGACGCAGGGTACTTCCTCGATCTCGCACTGGGTCGAGACCGGGTTGACCGTTTCCGGCGTCGATTGCGTCACCATCAGGTCGATCTTGTCCTCGACGATGAGCTGTTTGGCGACTTCCGCTGCGCGGTTGGGGTCGGACTGGCTGTCCTTGACCACCACCTCGATGTCGAAGGTGCCGCCTGCCCCCTTGACGCCGTCCTTCACGGCATCGGCGAAGACCTTGAGGTTGAAACTGTCGGCTTGCGCGAAGCCGGCGAGCGGCCCGGTCGACGGGGTCACGTAGCCCAGTTTGAACTTGGCGTTGGCCGCGCGCACCGCCGGCGCAAACAGCGGCCCCGCTGCGAAGGCCGCGCCGAGCGCGGCTGAACTCTTCAGAAACGCGCGACGGCTTGGCCGCGCACGGACGACATCTCCCATAACGTTCCTCCCGCTTGCTGGTGGCTCAATCCGCGCGACCCTCCCGGTCAGGCGGCGGCGATTATCTGTTGGGCAACTTGACGGCCCGTCGCTCCCGGCTATTTGTTCGAATACCGAACTCAAGTTCGTTATTCGATCATCTTCAGCGAGGAACGCCGGAGTGTCAACGGTAAACCGCATAGTGGGCTCAGGAGGCCCGCATCGTGGAACACGTGCACCGGAAAGCGCCCACGGCAAGGCCGCGCCCGGCACCCCCGATTCGAAGGAGTTCATGGCTTCGCTGGCCAAGGGCCTGGCGGTGTTGTCGGCCTTCGGTCCGTCGCGCCCCGCCATGAACCTGACTGAGGCCGCCTCCGCTGCCAGACTGTCGCGCGCCGCGGCCCGGCGCGTGCTCATTACGTTGCGCGAGCTCGGCTACGTCGACCAGAAGGGGCGCGATTTCGCCCTTACACCTCGTATTCTCGATCTCGGCTTTGCGTACCTCGCCATCCTCGACTGGGTCGAGCGCGCTGAGCCGCTGCTGAAGGATCTGAGCGCGCAGTTTCAGGAGGCGGCAACGGCTGCCACGCTGCATGGCGTCGATGCGGTGGTGGTAGCGCACAGTCACGCGCCCGCCTGGATCATGACGTCTTCGATGGCCGTTGGCACACGGTTGCCAGCCTTCCATTCCGCCCTGGGACGCATTCAGCTTGGCTACCTGGACGACGTGGAAATCTGGCGGCGCCTCCGTGGCATCAGCATCGAGCCGTACACGCAAAGCACCATTGTCGACCCTGCCGCGCTGGTGGAACGGGTGAAGGCGGATCGTGCGCAAGGCTTCTCTCTGGTAGACGAGGAACTGGAAAACGGCCTCCGCGCGCTGGCGGTTCCGCTGGTCGGACACGACGGCGCGCCGGTGGGCGCCATCAACCTCTCCACCCACGCCGCGCGCACCACGCGCAACGAATTGCGCGACCATCATCTTCCTCGCCTCAAGCAGGCCGCTGCGGCGATCTCCCGCTTCCTGGTGTGACCGTGGCGGGCGTCCGCGACACCGCACACCTTGCCATCGCGGCCCGCATTTTCTATCGTGTTCGAAAATCGCACAGGCGTTCGCTTATCGAACACCGGCGACGGGGAGTCGGGAGGAAGTGATGGATGCCAAGGTGCGCGACGATGCCGCCGCGTTTGCGAAGCGCCCCGACACCGTCGGCAAGCTGACGTCCGAGCGGCCGCAGAACGGCGCCGAGTACCTGGCCTCACTCGACGACGGGCGCGAGGTCTACATTTACGGCGAGCGCGTCAAGAAGGTCACCGAGCATCCCGCCTTCCGCAACACCGCGCGCATGACCGCGCGTCTCTACGACGCGATGTTCGATCCCAAACACAAGGACAAGATCGTCGTCCCAACCGATACCGGCAACGGCGGGGTCACCCATGCCTACTTCAAGGCGCCGAAGTCGGCCGACGACCTTCTGAAGGGTCGCAACGCCATCGCCGAATGGGCGCGGCTGACTTACGGCTGGATCGGCCGGGCGCCCGATTACAAGGCATCGTTTCTCGCCACGCTGGGCGCCAACGCCGACTTTTACGATCCCTATCAGGAGAACGCCAAGCGCTGGTACAAGTTCAGCCAGGAGCGCGTGCCGTTCATCAACCACGCCATCATTCATCCGCCCGTCGATCGCGACCGTCCGCCGAACGAGATCTCCGACGTGGTGTGCCACGTCGAGAAGGAAACCGACGCGGGCCTGATCGTCTCCGGCGCCAAGGTGGTCGCCACCGGGTCGGTGCTGACCAACTATACCTTCGTCGCCCACCACGGTCTCATTCCTGTCCAGGACAAGAACTTCGCCGTCGTGTTCATGGTCCCGACCAACACTCCCGGCGTAAAATTCATCTGCCGCACGTCGTACGAAATGACCGCGACCGTCATGGGCAGTCCGTTCGACTACCCGCTGTCGTCCCGCCTCGATGAGAACGATGCCGTCTTCATCATGGACAAGGTGCTGGTCCCCTGGGAGAACGTCTTCGTTTACGGCGATCTCGACAAGGCCAACAACTTCTTCCCGCGCACCGGCTTCCTGCCGCGCTTTGTCGTTCACGGCTGCACGCGGCTCGCTGTGAAGCTCGATTTCATCGCCGGGCTGCTGCTCAAGGCGGTCGAGGCTTCCGGCACCAAGGATTATCGCGGCGTGCAGGCTAACGTCGGCGAGGTCATCGCCTGGCGCAATCTGTTCTGGGGCCTGTCAGACGCCATGGTGCGCGATCCCAAACCCTGGATCGGCGACTACGTCCTGCCCAACATGGATCCCGGCAACGCCTACCAGATCATCGCCACCATGGCCTACTCAAAGGTCAAGTACCTGATCGAGCAGACCGTGGCTTCCGGCCTCATCTACCTCAACAGCCACGCACGCGACTTCAAGAACCCGGAGATGCGCCCCTACCTCGATCGCTTCCTGCGCGGTTCGAACGGTTACAAGGCCGAGGAGCGCGTCAAGCTGATGAAGCTCCTTTGGGATTCGATCGCGAGCGAGTTCGGCGGCCGCCACGAGCTCTACGAGATCAACTATGGCGGCTCGACCGAGGAAATCCGGCGCTATGCGCTGTTTGGCGCCATGGCTTCGGGCAATGCGGACCGCTTCAAAGGCTTTGCGGAGGAATGCATGGCCGAGTATGACCTCGATGGCTGGCGCGTGCCCGACCTCACCGACCCCGGCGCGTTCAGTTATCACGCCAAGCACGACACCTGAGGGGGTGAAGGGAGATGTACATGCGCCCGCTCACCAGCGCCGACCCAGCCCAGTTCCGCCGGGTCATGGGGCGTTTTGCGAGCGGCGTCACCGTCATCACCGCTGCTGCCGGGGGCGAAACCCGCGGCATGACCGCCAACGCCTTCATGTCGGGGTCGCTTGAGCCGCCGCTTTGCGTCGTCTCGGTGGCGCATCGCGCCCGCATGCACAGCCACATCGAGAAGGCCGGCGCCTTCGCCGTCAACATTCTTGCGGCCGGACAGGAGAAGCTGGCGTTCAACTTTGCCGGCAGGCCCGTCGCCGGTCTCGAGGTGACCTTCCGCGATTTTCATGGCGTGCCGACGATCGTCGGCGCCTCGGGGCTCATCACTGCCACGCTCTCGGCCGCACATCCGTGCGGCGACCACACGCTTTATGTCGGTGCGATCACCTCGATGAGCGCCGATAACCAGCCGCCGCTTCTTTATCATGCCGGCAAGTTCGGCGCGCTCGTCCCGCTGAAGGAAGCAGCGCCGGAGATGCCGGCATTCTGGTGAAGCAAGGCGATCGGCGCGCGCGGGAGAAACGCGTGTCGGATCGGGATTTGTCCTAGGGAGGATTAGACACATGTCCATCGCAGCGAAGTCCATGAAGGGCACCCGCGGCCTGTCGCGCCGCGAGATGCTCGCCACCGCCGGTGTCGGCGCACTCGCCCTTGCCACCGGCGGCCGCCGCGCGTTTGCCGACGACGCGCCGCTCAAGGTCGGGTTCATCAGCCCGCGCACCGGCGCACTCGCCGGCTTCGGTGAGGGGGACGGCTACGTCCTCGACGCCGCGCGCAAGGCGCTCGCCAAAGGCCTTTCCGCTGGCGGCAAGAGCTATCAGGTCACCATCATCGATCAGGATACGCAGTCGGACCCGGCCCGTGCCGGCCAGCTTGCCAAGGACCTGATCAACAACCAGGGCATCGACATGATGCTCACCACTTCCACGCCCGAGACCACCAATCCGGTCGCCGATGCGTGCGAGGCGGCAGGCGTGCCGTGCCTTGCCACCATCGTCCCGTGGGAGGCGTTCTACTTCGGCCGCGGCGCCAAACCGGGCGCGCCTTCGCCGTTCAAGTGGTCTTACTGCTTCAGCTTCGGCACCGGCACCTTCGCCAAGACCTACTTGTCGATGTGGAGCGCCATCGAGACCAACAAGAAGGTTGGCGTGCTTTATCCCAACGATGCCGACGGCAACGCCATCCGCGCCGCGCTCGCCCCGCTGCTCGCCAAGGGCGGCTACACCATCGTCGATCCGGGCCCGTACGAAGACGGCACCACGGACTATTCCTCGCAGATCGCTCTCTTCAAGAAAGAGAAGTGCGAGATCTTCAACACCTTCCCGATCCCGCCCGATTTCGCCGCCTTCTGGCGTCAGGCTGCGCAGCAGGGCTACACCAAGATGGTCAAGATCGCGCAGATCGCGAAGACCGGGCTTTTCCCCTCCCAGGTCGAGGCTCTCGGCAGCCTCGGTTATAATCTCGCCACTGCCGCCTACTGGCACCCGACCTTCCCCTACAAATCGTCGCTGACCGGCGTCTCCAGCCAGGAGCTTGCCGACGGCTACCAGAAGGCGACGGGCAAGCAGTGGCAGCAGCAGGTCGGCGCCTCGATGTCGCTGCTGGATGCCGGCTTCGCGGCTCTTGCCGCCTCAAGCGATGCCAAGGACAAGACCTCGGTCGCCAAGGCGCTGTCGACCCTCAACACCGTCACCACCGTCGGCAAGGTCGATTTCACTTCGGGTCCGTTCCCCAATGTCTCGGAGACCCCGATCATCGGCTCGCAGTGGGTGAAGGCGCCGGCCGGGTCGAAGTACAAGCTCGATCTGGTCATCTGCGACAACGCTCCCGATCCGAACGTCCCGGTCGCGGCCAAGCTCAAGCCGTACACCGCTTGAGCTGATACCTGAGGCGGGGAGAGCCGGCGCGTGACGGGCACTGACGACGGCGTGGTTCTCTCCGCCACGGGCATCCACAAGCGCTTCGGCGCACTTGTGGTGCTCGACGCCGTCGAGTTCGCCCTGAAGCGCAATGAGGCCCTCGGCATCGTCGGGCCGAACGGCGCCGGCAAGACCACGCTGCTCGCGGTGCTGGCCGGTGCCTTTCCGCCAAGCGCGGGAACGGTTTTCTTCGCGGGCCGGGAAGTGACGTCCAGATCGGCGGCGGAGCGCTGTCGCCTCGGGCTGGTGCGCACCCATCAGATCCCGCATCCCTTCGGCGGCATGACCGTTTTCGAAAACGTCTTCGTCGGCGCCGCCCACGGCGCCGGTCTCTCCGGCGGCGAGGCCTACGACCAGACGATCGAATCGATCCGGCTGTGCGGCATGCTCGCCATTGCCAACCGCCGGGCCGAGACGCTCGGGCTTCTCGACCGCAAACGGCTCGAGCTTGCCCGCGCGCTCGCCACGCGTCCGGCGGTGCTCCTTCTCGACGAGATCGGCGGCGGCCTCACCGACGCCGAGGCAAGCGAGCTGGTCGAGACCATCCGCGAGCTCCGCCGCCGCGATATCGCTGTCGTCTGGATCGAGCATATCGTCCATGTTCTGCTGCAGGTATCCGAGCGCTTGATCTGCATGGATGCCGGCAGGGTCATCGCCAACGGCGACCCTGCGGCGGTAATGGCCGATCCCGAAGTCGTCCGCGCCTACCTCGGCGGAGGACCGAAGTGACCGCGCTCCGCGTCGCCAATCTCGACGTCCGCCACGGGCTGCTGCGTGCCGTGCGCGACGTCAGTTTCACGGTCGCCAGCGGCGAGGTGCTGGCGCTGGTCGGCGCCAATGGCGCCGGCAAGACCACGCTGCTGCGCGCCATCGCCGGTGCGCATCTGCCTGCCTCCGGCAGTGTCTTTCTCGGCGACGTCGACGTCTCCCGCGTTCCGGCGCATCAGCGCGTCGGCAAAGGCATTGCGCTGGTGCCGGAGGGCCGCCGCCTGTTTGCGCAGATGACGGTCGAGGAAAATCTCCTCATCGGCCGCGTCTCCGGCCGCAGCGGCGACTGGAATGTCGACAAGGTGCTGGAAGCCTTTCCCAACCTCGTGAAGCGCTTCCGGGCCAAAGCCGGCACGCTCTCCGGCGGCGAGCAGCAGGCCACGGCCATCGGCCGCGCGCTGATGAGCAACCCCGATATCCTCCTTCTCGACGAGGTGTCGCTCGGCCTCTCACCGCTCGTCGTCGATCGCGTGTACGAATCCCTGCGGGGGTCGATGACGGTCGGCACCACGATCGTTCTGGTCGAGCAGGATTTGTCGCGCGCGCTCGCCGTCGCCAGCCGGGTGGTCTGCATGCTCGAAGGCAGCGTCGTGCTCGAAGGTCAGGTCGCTGACACCTCGCGTGAAAAAATCACCGAAGCCTATTTCGGGCTCCATCGTTCGCACCAGCCGCCAGGTGCCGCGGCATGATGAACGCGATCGTCCAGGGCGTCCTGCTCGGCGGCTACTACGCGCTGATCGCGTCGGGGCTGTCGTTCATGTTCTCGGTCATGCGCATCATCAACCTTGCGCACGGCAGCCTGGCTGTCTTCGCCGCTTACCTGCTGTTTATTCTCGCCGACAGCTACGGCATCTCGCCGTTTCTCGGGCTGCTCATCGTTCTGCCGCTGATGGCGCTCCTCGGCTGGGCGCTGCAGCGCTTCGTGCTCGAGCGCGCCGCCCGCGCCGGTCTGCTTGTCCCGATCCTCGCCACCTTCGGCCTCGCCATCGTCGTCGATAATCTGCTGTTCGAGCAGTTCGGTGCCGATACCCGTTCGCTCGCTCCGTATATCGGCGATCTCTCGTTCAATTCCTGGCAGATCACCGACGACATCTCGGTAGGTCAGTTCGCCGTGCTCACCTTCGTCGCTGCTGTGGCCGTCCTTACCCTCCTGCAGGTGATCCTCTCCTTCACGCCGCTCGGCCGCGCCATTCGCGCGACTTCCGAGGATGCCGACACCGTCGGTCTGGTCGGCATAGACGCCCGCAAGGTGAACGCCATCGCCACCGCCATCGCGCTGGTCACCGTCGGTCTCGCCGGAGCCGCGCTCGGCCTCCGCGCCACCTTTGATCCCTATGCCGGCGAACCCCAGCTCCTCTTCGCCTTCGAGGCCGCGGTCATCGGCGGCGCCGGCTCGGTCTGGGGTACGCTCGCCGGCGGCATCGCGCTGGCGCTCGGTCAGGCGCTCGGCGCCGAAATTGCGCCGCAGGGCTTCCTCATCGGCGGCCATGTCGTGTTTCTGGTGGTGCTCTTCGCGCGTCTCTTCGCGCCGGGCTCGACGTTCCCGGCGATGCTCCGCAGGGCCGTGGGGCGGCGATGATGAAGACCCACGTCGTCGAACGCTGGACCGAAACTGCCCGCGTCACCGTGATTGTCTGCGCCGTTGTGCTCGCGGTGCTGGCGCTCGGGCCGCTTGTCTTCGGCGCCGGCCTGGTCGATCGCATGACCGCGCTGTTCATCTACGTCATCCTCGCCGCCATGTGGAACGCGCTCGCTGGATACGGCGGGCTCGTGTCGGTCGGTCAGCAGGTTTTCTTCGGGCTCGGTGCCTACTTCGCCGTTCGCCTGGCCAATGCCGGGCTCGATCCCTTTGTGTCCCTCGTCCTCGGCGCCGGCATTGTTGCAGCAATTTCGCTGCCGCTCTCGGCCTTCATGCTGCGGTTGAGAGGCGGCGAGTTCGCCATCGGCATGTGGGTTATCGCCGCGCTCGCGCATCTTCTCGTCAATCTCGATACGCTGGTGCGCGGTGAAACCGGCACTTCGCTCATCGCGCTGAACGCCTACAGTGCCGTTGCCCGCCGCGACGGCATCTACTGGCTGGCGCTGGTGGCGATGGTGGCGCTCCTCGGCGCGCTCTACGGCCTGCTGCGCAGCCGCACCGGCGCCGGCATCCAGGCGATCCGCGACGATGAGGCCGCTGCCGCTTCCCTCGGCGTCCGGATCATGCGCACCAAGCGCATTCTCTTCGTGCTTGCCGCTTTCGGCGCCGCCATGGCCGGCACGCTGTGGCTCGCCACCGCCATCACCTTCCAGCCCAACGCGTATTTCGGCGTCCAGTGGACCGCTTACATGATCTTCATGGTGCTGGTTGGCGGCCTCGGCACCTTCGAAGGCGCCATCCTCGGCGCGGTCATCTTTTTCCTCATCGAGACGTGGTTCGGCGCGAGTGGCGTGTGGTATCTCGTCGGCTTGGGCGCCGCCGCACTTGTTTTCGCGTTGTTCCTGCCGCGCGGGCTGTGGGGGGCGCTTGACGATCGCCTTCAGCTTCGCCTTTTGCCCGTCGGCTATCGTCTGCGCGAGAGCGCCGGCGGCAAGAACTGAGAGAAGCTGCGCAGGATCGCCAGCGTGCATCGGGCCAGGGGAGGGTTGCCAATGCCGGAATTTCCGATCGTCGATGCCCACGTCCATCTCTACGATCCGGCCGCCATTTCCTATCCGTGGATGAGCCAGGCGCCGAGCCTGAATAAACCTCACCTGCCGCAGGATTACCTGGCGCGCACCGGTGGCATCGTCGTCGACGGCATCGTCTTCGTTGAGGTCGACGCCGCGCCGGGGCGCCATCTCGACGAGGCGCGCTGGGTCGACAATCTGGCCAAGGGTGAGCCGCGGGTGCGCGGCATGGTCGCCTCGATCCCCCTCGAGTGCGGCCCCTCGGTCGAGCCCGACCTTGCCGCGCTCGCCGAACTCGGTGTCGCCCGCGGTGTCAGGCGTCTCATTCAGGGGCACGTCAAGGAGTCCGGCTGGGCATTGCGCGATCCGTTCGTGGCCGCCCTGCGCCTCCTGCCGCGCTACCGCCTCACCTTCGATCTCTGCATCTATCATCCGCAGCTGGTCGAGGTTACCGAACTGGTTCGCCGCTGCCCGGAGGTCACGTTCGTTCTCGACCACATCGGCAAGCCCGGTATCCGCGATGGCCTCACCGCGCCGTGGCAGGCCGAGCTGCGGGCGCTGGCGCGCCTCCCCAACGTGATGTGCAAGATCTCCGGTGCCGTGACCGAGGCCGATCACGCTGCCTGGCGAGAGGCCGAGGTCGCGCCGTATGTCGCCCACGCCATCGAGTGCTTTGGCTTCGACCGCGTGATGTTCGGCGGCGACTGGCCGGTCGTCGAACTGGCCGGCAGCTATCGCCGCTGGGTCGACCTCGTTGATTCGGTCGTCGCGGGCTCTACGCCCGAAGAGCGACGCAAACTCTATCGCGATAACGCCACGGCGTTTTACAGGCTGTAGCGCGCCCGCAAAGCCGCATGACGCACCTTGGGTAATTCGCGCCGCCTCCGCCTTCCATATCGGCCTGATGGACGTCAGGCACGATCCCGGGCGGTCGTCCCGGGATCGTGGCAGCGGATCTGCGCGGCGATCTGAACGCGCTGCGCCAACCGATGAGAGCCGTCCTTACTGGACGAACGCCGCGGCGGTGAGCTCTCCGTCGCCGCCATTCGGCAGGCTGGCGATAACGTCGAGGAGGCGCCGCTTGACGCGGCTGTCCTTCACCTTCCACAGGGCGCGCAGGATTTCCACGTCCACCGGGCTCACCTGGAAGGCGGGCGATTCCTGCGCGGGCTGGGCCGGCTCTGCTCCGTTCTCGTCGGCGCCTTCGAAGAAGTAGGAGATCTGGACGCCGAGCAACGTCGCAAACTCGAACAGGCGGCTTGCGCTGACGCGGTTGGTACCCTTCTCGTATTTCTGCACCTGCTGAAACGTGATTCCGGAAGCTTTCGCGAGGTCGGTCTGCGACAGCTTGCGTGATGCGCGGGCCAGGCGCAGCCGAAATCCGACGTGCCGGTCAATTGGATGTATTCCGTCTTTAGCCACTTCGTAATTCCTTTCGAAACTCGGTCACTTAGAGCCTGGCAGCCCGCCACATCCATCGACTGAATAGTGGCGCAATCGTGGGGTGTAGATCATGCCGCACAGGAAAGAAAGTGGGTCGCATGTACCGTATGATGATACAGCCGCGGGGGCGAATTTTGAAGATGGCGCGCGAATTGCTCGTTTACCGTCGAAATACACCGTTCAGGGGTGCCTAGATGGAACCGACGCTGCCTGTCGTCAACGCCGAAAAGTATGACGATGCGGCTCTCGGTCGCGCCATCGGGGAGGCCGCGCGCGGCGTCGGCTTCTTCTACCTCACTGGCCACGGCATCAATTCGGCGCTGATTTCGGCTGTCTTCGACGGAGCGCACCGCTTCTTCGCTCTGCCGGTCGCGGAGAAGCAGCGTCAGTCGATCAGGCTGTCTCCTCACAATCGCGGCTATGTCGGACTGCGGGGCGAGAGCCTCGATCCCGCCAGGGGGGCCGACAACAAGGAGGCCTACAACGTCGGACTGGAGCTCCCCCCGGACGATCCTGGCGTCCTTGCGGGCGAGCCGTTTCGCGGCGTCAATCTGTGGCCGGATGTTCCGGGCTGGCGCGAAACCATGCTCGCCTATTTCGACGCGGTCTGGGCGCTCGGCCGGCGCCTGCATCGTGGCATCGCGTTCGATCTCGGCCTGGCGAGCGACTTCTTCGAGGACAAGTTCGACCGGCCGATGGCGACGCTGCGCCTGCTCCACTATCCCGCAAACGAAGGTGGAACGGCTGCGGCGCCGCTCGGTGCCGGGGAGCACACCGACTACGGCAACCTCACCCTACTGATGACCGATGAAGTCGCCGGACTGGAGGTAAAGCGTCGCGACGGCGGCTGGATTCCCGCGCCCCATCTGCCTAGTGCGTTCGTCTGCAATATCGGCGATTGCCTCATGCGCTGGACCAACGACGTCTATGTCTCGACGCCGCACCGCGTGGTCAGCCGCGGCGGCCGCGAGCGCTACTCGGTGGCATTTTTTCTCGATCCCAACCCAGATGCCGAGGTCGCCTGCCTGCCGACCTGCGTCACGCCAGCGCGTCCCGCCCTCTATCCGCCGGTTTCCGCCGCCGATTATCTGAGCAGCCGACTCGACGCCACCTACGCTTTCCGTCAAAAGACGTTGGCGGAGCCTCCGAAGCTCTAGTCGGTTTGCCGCGACCCTGCGCCCATCATGACCAGACTGACCAAGGCAAAGCTCATCCATCAGGCCATAGCCGACGACATCGTCCATGGCCGCCTCGAGCCCGGCGCATCGCTCGATGAGACCTCCATCGCCGCCACCTTCGGGGTTTCGCGCACGCCCATCCGTGAGGCAATCCGGCAGCTCGAAGCGATCGGGCTGGTCGAGGCGCGCGGCCAGCGCGGCGCGGTCGTGGCGGCGCTGTCCGAGCGTCAGCTGGACGAGATGTTCGCCGTCATGGCCGAACTCGAAGCGCTCTGTGCACGCTGGTGCGCGGTCGCCATGACCGCCGAGGAGCGGCGCAGTCTGCTTGCCCTTCAGGACGAAAGCGCCGCCCTCGTTTCAGCCGGCCAGCGCGAAGCCTACGTCGAGTTCAACAATCGCTTCCACGAAGCGATCTATCGCGGTGCCCATAACAGCTTCCTGGCGGAGCTCGCGGTGACCGTGCGCAAGCGCTGCGCGCCCTTCCGCCGCGCGCAGTTTGAAACCCTTGGCCGCCTTGCCAAGTCGCATGCCGAGCATGGCGCCGTCGTCGCGGCGATCCAGCGCGGCGATGCCCAGATGGCGGCGCTCGAAATGCGTGCCCACATCGCCGTTGTGCGCGATGCCGTGGACGCCGTTGCCGGTGAATCGCTCCGCCGCGAGCGGCCTTCGGCCGCTGAACCGGAAGAACAGCACGACGTTTCGGCGACGGCGGCCCAATAATTGGGCACATCGCGCCGCGTTGCATACAACTCCGCCACGACGGCCAACGGTGCGCGCTGTCGTGCGGCGGGAATTACACCCGTCGCAGGCCCGCGGCGCCGCCGCGCGCCGGGCATCGCGGGCGATTTGCGAGGGCTGAGAGCATGTTAGCAGCGGGTACCGCTTGGGCGTCGGTAGATCGCGCGGACGTTGGCACGCTGGTTGCGTGAAGGGGATCGGCCGCCGCTACGGCAACGTCTGTCGGCAATCGTTTGGTCTCGTATCCTCTGAGGGGGTTTTGCAGATGTCGAAATTCATCATGTCCCGCAGGAAGCTGCTTCAGGGCGGCGCCGCGCTCGGCGCGTTTGGCCTGGCTTCCGGCACCATGCCGATCCGCTTCGCCCGTGCCGACGGCCTCACCATCGGCATCATCTACGTCGGGCCCCGTGACGACTTCGGATGGAACCAGGCTCATGCCGTCGCCGCCAAGGCGCTGAAGGACATTCCCGGCGTGACCGTCGTCGAGGAAGAGAAAGTTCCCGAGACCGACGCCGTCGCCAAGACCATGGAAAGCATGATCCAGCTCGACGGCGCTAACCTCGTCTTCGCCACGTCGTTCGGCTACTACCAGCCTTTCGTCATCGACGAGGCAAAGAAGAACCCGAGCGTCCAGTTCCGTCACGCCGCGCCGCTGTGGAAGGAAGGCGATCCGAAAAACGCCGGCAGCTACTTCGGCTATCTCGACCAGGCCCACTACATCGACGGCGTCGCCGGCGGCCTCTCCACCAAGTCGAACAAGATCGGCTTCGTCGCCGCCAAGCCGATCTCCTCGGTGTTGTCGAACATCAACTCCGTGCTGCTCGGCGCCCGCAAGACCAACCCGAACGCCACCGTTCAGGTCATTTTCACCGGTGATTGGTCGCTGCCGGTGCGCGAGGCCGAGGCCACCAACGCGCTGGTTGACGCGGGCTGCGACGTCATCACCTGTCACGTTGACAGCCCGAAGGTCGTCATTTCCACGGCAGAAGGCCGCGGCGTGAAGACGCTTGGGCATAACGCCAGCCAGGCGCCGCTCGCGCCGAAGGGCTTCATTACCGGCGCCGAGTACAAGTGGATCACGATCTACTCGCAGTACGCCGCGACGCTGTCGAAGGGCGGTACTTTGCCGAACATGCTCGCCGGTGGCTACGATCTCGATTTCGTGCAGAACACGCCTTACGGGGCCGGTGCCACCGATGCCGCCAAGGCTGCGGCCGATGCCGCCAAGGTCGAGATGAAGGCGAAAAAGCCTTACTACGTCGGCCCGCTCAAGGATAACACCGGCAAGGAAGTCATCGCCGCCGGTCAGTCCCACGCGCCATACGATCCATGGATCGACAACATCAACTTCCTCGCCGAAGGCGTCATCGGCTCGATTACCTGATCAAGGACCGGTGCGGGGCGGCGGAGTAACCTCTGCCGCCCGGCCGACTTCGGCTATCCTGCTGTCATCGGGAGAAACGCGGACCGTGGCCGTGACCAGCGACACCAAGCTTGCCGCCGAGGCGCCTGCACTCACCGGCGGCGATTGGCTGCGCCGCATCGGCCGTTCGGTCGAGGCCGTCTTCATTCCCGCCATGGCCATCGTCGCCTCGGCGCTGCTGTTCTCGCTTCTCCTCATCATCCTCGGCAAATCGCCGCAGGAGTTTTACGAGTTGCTCTGGCGCGGCGGCTTCGGCACCTCGTTCTCGTGGCAGAACACGCTGGTCCGCGCCACCCCGCTGATCTTTACCGCGCTCTGCGTTGCCGTCCCGGCCCGCCTCGGCATGGTCATCATCGGCGGTGAGGGCGCCTTCGTGCTCGGCGGCTTCTGTGCCGCTGCCATTGCCGTCCCGCTGGTCGACTGGGCCTCGCCGTGGATCGTGATGCCGCTGATGATCGTTGCGGCGGTGGTGAGTGGGGCGGTGTGGATCGGCTTCGTCGGCGTGCTGCGCTACTATCGCGGCGTCAACGAGACCATCGCCAGCCTGCTCATGTATTATATCGCCGTCTCGATCATGAATTTCTTCGTCGAGGGGCCGCTTCGCGATCTCACCAATCCGAACAAGCCGTCCACCAAGCCCATCGGCGACGCCAACATGGTCGGCGACATTCCTGGCACCGAGGTGCACTGGGGACTGATTGTCGGCATCGTGCTCGCTATCGCGCTCTGGGTGCTGATGAACCGCACCAAGTTCGGCTTCGCCGCGCGTATCACCGGCGGCAACATCCGCGCCGCCCGCGCCCAGGGCTTGCCGGTCGGGCGCCTCATCGTCATCTCGTGCGCCATCGCCGGCGCCTGCGCGGGTCTGGCCGGCTACTTCGAGGTCGCCGCCATCCAGGGTCGCGCCAACGCCTCCATCGCCGCGGGCTACGGCTTTACCGGCATTCTGGTGGCCTTCCTCGCCAAGCAGAATCCGCTGGCGATCATTCCGGTGTCGATCTTCCTCGGCGGCATCGCCGCGGCCGGCGGCCTCATTCAGCGCCGCATGGGCATGCCCGATGCCACGGTGCAGGTGCTGCAGGGGCTGATGTTCGTGCTCCTGCTCGTCAGCGAAACGTTCTACGGCCGCTTCCGCATCTTCGGCGGCAAGGGGGGTGGGCGGTGAACGGTGAAAGCGGCCTGGATGTTGTCCTGCTGGCGATGTTCGCCGGCGCCATACGCGTCTCGACGCCGTTTCTGTTCGTCAGCCTCGGCGAATGCCTGACGGAGAAGTCCGGACGCATCAACCTCGGCCTGGAAGGCACGCTCGTCTTCGGCGCCATGACCGGCTACGCGGTCTCCTATCTCAGCGGCTCGCCCTGGCTGGGCGTGCTCGCCGCCGGTGTCGCCGGCTCGCTCTTTGGCGCCATCCACGGCTATGTCTGCAAGCTGCCCCGCGTCAATGACGTTGCCATCGGCATTGCCATGATGCTGTTCGGCACCGGTCTTGCCTTTTTCCTCGGCAAGCCGTTCGTCCAGCCGGTGGCGCCGCACCTGCCGTCGCTCCCGCTCGGCTGGTGGTCGTCGAACCACTCCATCCGCTCGGCACTCGACATCAATCCGCTGTTTTTTGTCGGTGCCGCGCTCGCCGTTCTCCTGTGGTGGGCGTTCAAGAATACGCGCTACGGCCTGATTGTGCGCATGACCGGCGATTCCGCTCCCGCGGCGCTGGCGATGGGCTACTCGGTCAACTGGGTGCGCTTCATCGCCACCACCATCGGCGGCTTTTCCGCCGGCGTCGGCGGCGCGTTTCTGTCGCTCTATTATCCCGGGCAGTGGAGCGAGGGACTGTCTTCCGGGCAGGGCCTCATGGCGGTCGCGCTCGTTATCTTCGCGCGCTGGAATCCACTCGCCTGTTTCGCCGCCGCGCTGCTCTTTGGCGCCGCCGGTGCGCTGGGGCCGGCGCTTCAGTCGGTCGGCATCACCCAGGGGTATTATTTCTTCAATGCCGCGCCCTACGTGCTCACCCTCTTCATCATGATCGTGTCGACGTCGCCCAAGCGCTCGCTGAGGGGCGCGCCGGCGGAACTGTCGATCACCAAGTGAGAGCGCTGCGATGAACGTGAAGGCCACCGCCGCCGAGAGCATGGACGAGCGCATCGCCGCCGCGATGGTGCCGGGCGGCGCGACCGTCTCCGCCGACCCGTACCCCTGGCCCTTCGACGGCAACTGGACGCGCCGCAACACGGCCCTCATCGTCATCGATATGCAGGTCGATTTCTGCGCGCCCGGCGGCTACGTCGATTCGATGGGCTACGACATCTCGCTCACCCGGCAGCCGATCGAGCCCATCCAGCGCGTGCTCGCCGCCATGCGCGCCAAGGGCTATCCGATCATTCACACGCGCGAGGGTCACAAGCCCGACCTGTCCGATCTGCCGGCCAACAAGCGCTGGCGCTCGCAGCGCATCGGCGCCGGCATCGGCGATCAGGGTCCATGCGGGCGCATTCTGGTGCGCGGCGAGCCCGGCTGGGAGATCATTCCGGAACTCCAGCCGGCGCCCGGCGAGGTTATCATCGACAAGCCCGGCAAAGGTTCGTTCGTCGCCACCGATCTCGAACTCGTCCTCAAGAATGCCGGTATCCGCAACATCGTGCTCACCGGGGTCACCACCGACGTTTGCGTCCACACCACCATGCGCGATGCCAACGACCTCGGCTACGAGTTCCTGCTCCTCTCCGATTGCTGTGCCGCAACCGACGTCGGCAATCATCTCGCGGCCATCAAGATGATCAAGATGCAGGGCGGCGTCTTCGGCGCCGTCGTCGATTCGGCTGCCTTCATCGAGGCGCTGCCGTGATGACGGCGCTGGTGCATCGGCTCTCGGCGAGCGCGCCCGACGATGTCCGGCCGCTCGACAACGCCATCGGCGCGGGCGTCATCGATCCTGCCGGCGTTGTCGCAATTCTCGGCAAGACCGAGGGCAATGGCTGCGTCAACGACTTCACCCGCGCCTTCGCGGTCAGCGCGCTGCGCGGCGCTCTCGGCCGCTATCTGCCGCCCGCCGATGTCAGCCGGGTTTCGCTGGTGATGTCGGGCGGCACGGAGGGCGGTCTTGCACCGCACTGGCTGGTGCTCGAGCGTCGGCCGGTCGACGCCGGCACCGGGCCGGCGCTGGCCGTCGGTTCGGCCCATACGCCCGCTCTTGCGCCGGAGTATCTCGGCCGGCGCGGGCAGATCGAACTCGTGGCCGCGGGCGTCGCCGCTGCCATGGCCGATGCCGGCATCGACGATCCCGCCGACGTGCATTTCGTCCAGATCAAGTGCCCGCTCCTGACCGCCGACCGCATCGCCGAGGCTGAAGCGCGCGGTGCTGCGACCGCAACCCGCGACACGTTGAAATCGATGGCGCTGTCGCGCGGCGCTTCCGCCCTCGGTGTTGCGCTCGCACTGGGTGAGCTTGCCGCCACGGAGGTGACCGATGAAGTCATCGGCCGCGATTTCACGCTCTGGTCCGGCCGCGCCAGCACGTCCGCCGGCGTGGAGCTGACGAACCATGAGATCGTCGTTCTCGGCATGAGCCGGCACTGGGCTGGCCCGCTTGCGGTCGATCACGCCGTGATGAACGACGGGATCGACATCGAGCCGGTACGGGCGGCGCTCGTCCGCGCCGGTTTTTCGGGCGCCGGACAGCTTCCGGCCGCCGATCGTGCCCGCCTCGTCGCGCTGCTCGCCAAGGCCGAGGCCGGATCGAGCGGCCGCATACGCGGTTTCCGCCACACCATGCTCGACGATTCGGACATCTCGTCCACCCGGCACGCCCGTGCGTTTGTTGCCGGTGCGCTGGCCGGCCTCGTCGGCCACGGCGAAATCTTCGTTTCAGGTGGCGCTGAACATCAGGGGCCCGATGGCGGCGGACCGGTCGCTATCATCACGACCCGCGCGGAGGCAAATGCATGAGTGCTGCACTCGACATGAGCGCGGAAGCCACGCCGGCGCATTCCCCGCATCGCGCCATCACGCTCGAGACCGCGGGCATGACTAAGATTTTCGGGTCGCTCACCGCGCTCGACGACGTGTCGATCAAGGTCCACGCTGGCACGCTGCACGCGCTGCTCGGCGAAAACGGCGCGGGCAAGTCGACGCTGGTCAAGTGCATCATGGGTTTCTACCAGCCGACGCGCGGCTCGGTGCTCATCGATGGCAAGGAAGTCGAGATCAGGAATCCGCGCGATGCCCACGCCCACGGTATTGGCATGGTGTACCAGCAGTTCACGCTGGTGCCGTCGCTGACCGCCGCCGAGAACCTCGTCATCAGCCGCGCCCATCCGCCGTCAGTCATCGACTGGCGCAAGGAGAAGCGCGACCTCGCGGAGTTTCTCGAACGTATGCCATTCAAGGTGCCGCTGAATGTCCCCGTATCCGGCCTTTCTGCGGGCGAGAAGCAGAAGCTCGAAATCCTCAAGCAGCTTTATCTGGACCAGCACTTCCTGATTCTTGACGAGCCGACTTCGGTGCTTACCCCGAACGAAGCCGACGAGGTTCTGGGTCTGCTGCGCGGCATGACCAGGGTCGGCGATCTGACGATCCTGATGATCACCCACAAGTTCCGGGAGGTCACCGCCTTTGCGGATGAGTTCAGCGTGCTTCGTCACGGCAGGCTCACCGGTCGCGGCAAGGTCGGCGAGAGCAGCGTCGACGACATGAGCCGCATGATGATCGGCGAAACCAAGATTCGCGAGCGCGCCGCCCGCAAGGCCATGGGCGAGCAGCCGGTCGTGCTCGAGGTCGCCGGAATTTTCGCCGCCGACGACCAGGGCCTGCCGGCCGTGGAGGCCGTCAATCTCAAGGTCCACGCCGGCGAGATCGTCGGCATCGCCGGCGTTTCGGGCAACGGCCAGTCCGAACTGGTCGAGGTCTTGTCCGGCCAGCGCGAAGCCACCAGCGGCCGCATCTTCATTCATGGCCAGCCCTTCGAGCCGCAGCGCGATCACATGGATCGCCTGAAAGTGTTCAGCCTGCAGGAGGAGCCTCTGCGCAATGCCGCGGTGCCGCGCATGACGGTGGCGGAGAACATTTCGTTCCGCACATTCGACAAACCTCCTATCACGTCGCTCGGCTGGTGGCTGTCGCCGGGCCCGATGCGCGCTCGCGCCCGCGAACTCATCGCTGCCTATCGCGTCAAGACGCCCTCGACCGAGGAGTTCATGGAGAACCTCTCGGGGGGCAACATCCAGCGCGCCGTGCTCGCCCGCGAGCTCTCCGGTGCGGTCGACGTGCTGGTTGTCGCCAATCCCTGCTTCGGTCTCGATTTCGCCTCTGTCGCCGAAATCCGTTCTCAGATCATGGAGCAGCGCAACCGCGGCGCCGCCGTGCTGCTCGTGTCCGAAGACCTCGACGAGATTCTGGAACTCGCCGATCGCATCGCGGTCATGTCCGGCGGCAAGATCGATTATGTCGTGCCGGCGGCCGAGGCCGACCGCACCTCGATCGGCCGCGCCATGGCCGGGCACTAGGGACGCGCCATGATCACCGTCGCTGCCGAGCCGTTCGCCTATTCGTTTCCGCCGGACAAGGTGGCGCTCGTCGTCATCGACATGCAGCGCGATTTCGTCGAGCCCGGCGGCTTCGGCGAGACGCTCGGCAACGATGTCACGCGTCTGCAGGCCATCGTGCCGACTGTCGGCCGCCTGATCGCCCTGTTCCGCGCCAATGGCTGGCTGGTCATCCACACGCGCGAGGGCCACAAGGCTGATCTCTCCGATTGCCCGCCGGCCAAGCGCCTGCGCGGCAACCCGACGCTGCGTATCGGCGACGTCGGGCCGATGGGCCGCATTCTGATCCACGGCGAACCCGGCCACGGTATCGTGCCCGAGCTCGCGCCGCTCCCCGGCGAGATCGTCATCGACAAGCCCGGCAAGGGCTCGTTTTACGCCACGCCGCTCGGTGACATCCTGAAGCAGAAGGGCATCACCCACCTCGTCGTCGCCGGCGTCACCACCGAAGTGTGCGTGCAGACCACGCTGCGCGAGGCCAACGACCGCGGCTACGATTGCCTGCTCGTCTCCGATGCGACGGAGAGCTACTTCGCCGCGTTCAAGGCGTCCACGCTGGCGATGATCACGGCGCAGGGCGGTATCGTCGGCTGCGTCGCGCCGCTGTCGGCGCTCGAAGCGGCGGTTGGCCGCGCCGCCGCTGCCGCATGAGTACGCCCGCCGCCGCTGCGGCTGCCTCCTTCGACGCGAAGGCCCACGCCGAACACATGGCGAAGGTCATGGAGCTCGACGTCCGCCCCGAATGGCAGGCGACGGTCATCGCCCATCTTGTCGCCACCGCCGCCGCCGCCAGGCTGGCCACGTCTTTTCCGCTCGACGATCATGTCGAGCCTGCGACGGTGTTTGAGCCGTGAGCGATGCCGCGCATCTGCGCCCCGCCCATGAGATTGCCGCCGCCGTAAAGGCGCGGCGTCTCAGTGCCCGCGCGGTCACTGAATCGGCCATCGCGCATATCGAAGCGACCGACGGCAGGCTCGGCGCCTTCACCGGCCGCACGTTTCCGCGCGCGCTTGCCGAGGCTGACCGCGTCGATGCCGAGGTCGCGAAAGGCGCCTCGCTGCCGCTTGCCGGCGTGCCCTATTCGGTGAAGAACCTGTTCGATGTCGAAGGCGTGGTCACCCGCGCCGGCTCGAAGATCAATCGCGACAATCCGCCTGCGGAACAGGATGCCTATCTCGTTCGCCGCATGCGCGCCGCTGGCGCCGTTCTTCTCGGCGCAGTCAACATGGGCGAGTACGCCTACGATTTCACCGGCGAGAACGCCCACGACGGCGCCTCGCTCAATCCGCACGATCCGACCCGCATGTCGGGCGGCTCGTCCGGCGGCTCCGGCACATCCGTCGCTGCCGGCATGGTCGCCGTCTCGCTGGGGTCGGATACCAATGGCTCGATCCGCGTGCCGTCGTCGTTCTGTGGATTGTTCGGGCTGAAGCCGACTTTCGGCCGCCTGTCGCGCGGCCACACGTTTCCCTTCTGCGCCAGTCTCGATCATCTCGGTCCGCTAGCCCGCTCGGCGCGCGATCTCGCCGTGCTGCTTGATGCCCTGCAGGGCGAAGACGCCGGCGACCCGGCGCAGGTCCGCCGCCCTGCCATCGATGCCACCGCCGAAATTGGCAAGGGCGCGGCCGGCCTGCGCATCGCCGTCGCCGACGGCTATTTCCGCCGCCAGGCGATGCCGGAAGCGTTCGCGGCCGTCGACGCGGTGGCGAAGGCACTCAGCGTCAGCCGCACCGTCACCGTGTCGGAGGCGCATCGTGCCCGCGCTTCGGCCTATGTCATCACCACCGCCGAATCTTCGGCTTTCCACCTGCAGCGCCTGCGCCTGCGCCCCGCCGATTTCGATCCCGACGTCCGTGACCGTCTGCTTTCCGGCGCCATGGTGCCGGCTGCGTGGGTCATCGCCGCACAGCGCTTCCGCGCCTGGTTCCGCGAGGCCATGCGCGAGGTCTTCCGTGAAGTTGACGTCATCCTTGCCCCGGCGACGCCGTTTCACGCTCTGCCCTCGGGCACCAAGACCGTCACGCTCGATGGCGTCGAGATGCCGGCGCGCCCGAACATCGGCATTTTCACCCAGCCGATCAGCTTCATCGGCCTCCCCGTCGTCGCCGTGCCCGTCTGGCTGCCGGGCGCAAAACTCCCGATCGGCGTGCAGATCATCGCACCGGCGTGGCGGGAGGATCTCGCGCTCCGCGTGGCATGGCAGCTCGAGCGCGCCGGCGCGGTATCGGCGCCGATCGCGAAAACCCGGGAGGCGGTATGAGCAGCGAAGCCCGTTGGGCCGGCCGCAACGGCGACAAGGATGCGCTGCGCGACGAAGTCTGGGGTCGCCTTGAGGCGACCGCGGTAAACGTCGGCCCGGTCTGGAGCCGCATCCCGAATTTTGCCGGTGCCGACCTTGCCGCCTGGAACCTTGCTCATGCGCCGGAGTGGCAGGCAGCCCGCATCGTCAAGTGCAACCCTGACCCGCCGCAGATCCCGGTGCGCCTGCGCGCCCTCTACGCCGGCAAGGTCGTTTACGCGCCGGTGCCGGAGCTGACCGAAGGCTTCCCGTTCGTCCGCCTCGATCCGGAAAAGCTCACCGCCGGCGGCGTCGACTTCGAGCTTGCCGCCACCTCGCAGGGTTTCCTCGCTCATGGCGAGCCGGTGTCCTTCGAGGACATGGAGATGCTCGACTTCATCGTCGTGGGCTGCGTCGCTGTCACCGCCGCCGGCGGCCGCACCGGCAAGGGCGGTGGCTTCGCCGATCTCGAGCTCGGCATCTTCCGCGAGCTCGGCAAGCTGAAGCCCGGCGCCCCCATTGCCACCACCGTTCATTCGACCCAGCTCGTCGACGATCGCCGCCTGCCGATGCTGCCGCACGATTCGGCGCTGAATTACATCGCCACCGAACGCGAGCTCATCGACACCCGCACGCCCTATTCGCAGCCGGCCGGCGTCGACTGGGAGCGGGTGCAGCCCGACCAGTACCAGAACATCCCGTTCCTGAAGGCGCTCCGCGAGCGGCTGACGCGGTGAGTGTCGAGATCGACCTGCCCGATGTGAAGGCCGAAGTCGAGGCGGCGTTCGCGGCTTATGAAAAAGCGCTGGTCGAAAACGATGTAGCCGCGCTGGACCGCTTCTTCCTCGACCGGCCGACGACAATTCGCTACGGCGTTGGCGAAAATCTCTACGGTTATGCAGCCATCGCCGCCTTCCGCGCCGGGCGCTCTCCCGCTGGCCTTGCGCGCACGCTGGCCGAGACGGTGATCACCGCCTACGGCCGCGATTTCGCGGTCGCCGCGACGCTGTTCCGGCGTGCGAGCGCACCGGGCAAGGTCGGCCGCCAGATGCAGACCTGGGTGCGCATGGCGGAAGGCTGGCGTGTCGCCGCCGCCCACGTCTCGATCATCGACGAACCGCGCTGACGTACCGCCGCCATTGCGGCGCGGTCGCTGCTTGCGGTGCTGTGCGTCGCCACTAGCATTGCATCGCCAATCTGACTGGAGGGGGCTGTGACTGAAACGCAAATCAAGTTCGATGACGGCAGCACCTACGAGCGCTCCGTCGGCGTGTGGAGCCGACTGATCGCCGAGCCCTTCCTTCGCTGGCTTTCGCCCGCTGGCGGCAAGCAGTGGCTCGACGTCGGCTGCGGTAGCGGTGTCTTCAGCGCGGTCGTGGCCGAGCGCGCCAGCCCCGGTGGCCTGCACGGCGTCGACCCGTCCGAGAATCAGCTTGAGTTTGCCCGCACTCGTCTCCCGGCGCCGCGGGCTGAATTTCGTCAGGGTGACGCGATGGCGCTCCCCTATCCGTCTGACGCGTTCGACGCCGCCGTCATGGCGCTGGTCATCGCGTTCGTGCCCCAGCCGGCCAAGGGCGTCGCCGAGATGGCGCGCGTCGTCAGTCCGGGCGGTATCGTGGCGGCCTACATGTGGGACTACAGCGGCACGATGCCCACCGATCCCATCCCGGCGCAGGCGCAGGCGCTCGGCCGGACCTACCCGCGCCCGCCCAACACGGCGATTGCCGAGATCGGAGCGTTACGGGCTCTGTGGGACGCGGCGGGACTGGAATCCGTCGAGACCAGGCGATTTGACATCGCCCGCCGGTTCGCCAACTTCGACGACTTCTGGGACACAACGGCAATGATCGCGAGCGTCGCCCCGATGCTGGCCGGTCTCTCCGACGCCGAACTGGCGGGGCTGAAGTCCGAAGTGCGTGCGCTGGTCCCCGACGATGCGGCGGGCGGCATCACCCGAACCGCCGGCGCCAATGCGGTCAAGGGCCGGGTGAAGGCGGCAACCTGACCTCGCTCAGTCAAACACGCTGCTCACCAGCTGGCGGTGGGAAGCAGTCCAGCCAGCGGGATCACAGTGACGCGATGTAGCCCCGCCAGCCGCCGAAGCCGGTGATGTCGCGCGCGCCCTCGGTCGCCGATTGTTCGCAGAGAAAGCCCTTCACCGCCGTCCCGTCGGCAAGCGCCAGCGTGCCGATGGTGAGTGGCGCGGGAATGCCGGCAACGAAGCGCCCGAAACCCGCCGCCGGCAGCGCCCATATTTCGGTGGCGATCGCGGCGCCACCCTTCGCGACGCGCACCAGCCCCGGCCGGTGCGGCGGCCCGCCGGGCAGCGCGTAGAATCGGTAGTGCGGGCCGGTGTCGACCGCTCGCACGAATATGCCGCCGAGGCGGGTCAGTTCGCCGTTGAGCGGCATGCCCGAAAGATGGGCTCCGACGACAGCGATTGGAATGAGATCGCCCGGCGCCGCTGCCGCGGTCTTGGGCGCCGGCACTGGCCGACCGGTCGCGCCGACGTTTACGCCCGCGCGGGCATGAATTTCGGCCGCCATCGCCGCCAGCATTCCGTCGCTCCCCGCGGGCCCGATCAGCGTCACCCCCGCCGGCAGTCCGTCGGCGCGGAAGGGGCCGGGCACCGAGATCGCTGCAAGGTCGAGCAGGTTCACGAAGTTGGTGTAGACGCCGAGCCGCGAGTTGGCCGCGACCGGTTCGGCGGCGACATCGTCGAGCGTGCACACGTCAGGAATGGTTGGCACCACCAGAACGTCGATGTCGTCCCAGATGCGCGCGGTTGTGCGCGCCAGTTCCGCCAGCCGGTATTGGCCGGCGAACGCGTCGACCGCGGAGAGCTTGATTGCGCCTTCGATGATCGTGCGCGTCACCGGGAAGAGAGCGTCCGGTTTCGTCTCGATGAAGTCGCGGATCGCAGCATAGCGCTCCGCCACCCACGCCCCCTCGTAGAGCAGTGCGGCTGTCGCGTAAAACGGCGACATGTCGATCGCCTTCGGCGCGGCGCCAAAATCAGGAAAGGCGGCGAGCGCGGCCTTGAACGCCGTATCGGCCACCGGGCTGTCCACCCGCAGGCTGACAGCGTCCGGTACCCCGAGCCTCACCTTCGGCGGTCGCGCCAACGAGCCAAGCGAGATCGGCCGCGCGTAAGCGTCTTTGGCGTCGAATGCAGCCGCGACCCGCGTTGCCCGCCACGCGTCCGCAACGCTTCCCGCAAACACCGAAACACAGTCCAGCGTCCGGCACGCCGGCACCACGCCGCGCGTGGAAAGCGCGCCCCGCGTCGGCTTCAGCCCGACGATGTTGTTCAGCGCCGCCGGAACGCGGCCCGAGCCGGCGGTGTCGGTACCGAGCGCAAACGACACCAGCCCGAGCGCGACCGCCACTGCCGAGCCGGACGACGAGCCGCCGGGCACGAGCTTGGCGCTCATCGCGTTGCGCGGGATGGGGTAGGGCGAGCGCACGCCGACTAGTCCCGTGGCGAACTGGTCGAGGTTGGTCTTGCCGAGGTTGATCGCGCCCGCCTTCACGAGCAACTCGACCACCGGCGCCGATTGAGCCGGCGTGTAAGCGAAATCCGGGCAGGCGACCGTGGTCGGCATGCCGCCGACGTCGATGTTGTCCTTCACCGCGAAGGGCACGCCCCACAGTGGATAGGCAACCGGATCGAACGGCGGCAGCGCCGCTGCGGCCGCCTGGGCGGCCGTTTCGTCGGCGAGGGTGATGAATATGCCCGGGTCGGCGATCTCCTCGATCTTCCTGTATATCCGGGCGACGACCTCGGCTGGCTTGCGACCCGCGGCGTAGGCGGCATGCAGCCGCTCAATGTCGAGATCGATATCGGTCATGCACGCCTTCCGGGAATGTCGTCGGCTGAACGGTCATTTCAGTCGACAGGAAGCATGCAATTGGCCGGCCAACAAGGCCTGTTCGAGGGTCGCCGAACGACGCATTCAGCCGCCCGGCGGGCCCTCAGCCGTTCGTGGCTTCGGCGTTGCCGGCGGCGTCCAGCTCCTCGAATTCGGCGTCACTGAGCACGATGTCCGACGCTGCGACGTTCTCCTCGAGGTGCTTCACCTTCGAAGTCCCGGGGATCGGCAGCATCACCGGGCTCCGCTTCAGCGTCCACGCCAGTGCGATTTGCCCCGGTGTCGCCTTGTGCTTGGCCGCGATGCGGTCGACGATACCGCCCGGCTTGGCGAGACTGCCCGCCGCCAGCGGGAACCACGGAATGAACCCGATGCCCTGCGCCGCGCAGTAGTCGAGCACGCCTTCGCTGGCCCGATCGACGAGGTTGTATTTGTTCTGCACCGTCGAGACCTTGAAGTATTTCGACGCCTCCTCGATGTCGGCGACGCTCACCTCGCTGAGCCCCGCGTAGCGGATCACGCCTTCGTCGATCAGGAAGCGGATCGCCTCGAACTGTTCCTTGCGCGGCGTGTGCTGGTCGATGCGGTGCAGCTGCCACAGGTCGATCTGCTTCACGCCGAGCCGGCGGCGGCTCTTGTAGGCCTGCTGCAGCAGGTATTCGCGCCGTCCGACCGGCGTCCACTGGTTAGGTCCGGTCCGTGTCAGCCCGCCCTTCGTGGCAATCACGATCTTGCCGTAGGGGTGAAGCGCCTCGTGAATGAGCTCTTCGGAAATATCGGGTCCGTAGGAATCGGCTGTGTCGATGAAATTGACGCCGATCTCCGGCAGCCGCTTCAGCGTGCGGATCGCCTCGTCGCGGTCGGCCGGCTCGCCCCAGATACCGGGCCCGGTAACCCGCATCGCGCCGAAGCCGAGGCGGTTGATTTCAAGATCGCCGAGCTTGTAGGTCCCGGAGTGTGCGGCGTTGAGTTTGCTTGCGACGGCGGTCGGCATGGCGGCGCTCTCGTTTGGCTTGGGGGATGTCGCCGCTCATGTGGTGCGCTCGCGCCAAACGAAAAGGGCGCCCGTGCGGCGCCCTTTGTCGCAGCTTGGCAGCTTCCGCGCCGTCAGGGCTTCGTTGCCGGCGCCGGCGCGGCCGTATCGGGCGCTGTGTTCTTTCCGGTGGCGGCAGCGCCCGTATCCGGAGCCGCGCTGTCCGGTGCGGCGGTGCCGCCGGCGTTCGTGTCCGGCGCCGATGTGTCGGGCGCTGCCGGCTCCGTCTTCGCCTTTTCGCCTGCCGCCTTCACCGCATCGTCGATTGTGGCCATCGACCACGCGATGAGGTCGGTCGCCGACTTGCCGAACGCCTGGTCGAGCGCTCCCGCCGCTCCCGCCGCGGTGTCGATCGAGGGTGCCGGAACGTCAGCGTCAAAGATCTTGGCGCCCATCACCTTGCCGTCGCCGTCGATGATTTTGGCGACGAGCGAAACCTGGGCCGTGGCCGGTGCCGGCACTGTCGCGATGCGGAACTGGCGCACGTTGAGCACCAGCTGATAGTCGGCGTGGAGGCCACCGGAATCGGTGCCGACCTTGACGTATCCGGCGTTGGCGAAGCCCTCGATCACGCGGTTCTGGATCACGATCGGCAGGTTATCGACCCAGCGCGCATCGGGAAACGCCGGCGCTTCGCCCGTGGCGCCCGCCAGCATGATGCGCTGGGTATCGAGCGCAATCACCGCGGTCGGGTTGGGCAGCACGAGCTGCGCGTCCGGCACCGGGGCAAGGCCGGAGAAAGTCTTCGGCGCGGTAAGGTCGAAGTTGGTGGGCGGCGCCTCGGTCTTGCCGCCGGTCAGTCGCTCCAGCCCCTGCAGGATGCCGTCAACGCGGTTGGAGTTCCGGGACAGCGCGCCGGCAAAATTGTCGACGTTGGCGATCGTATCGTGCAGCGCGGTCGAGTTGTCGGCGAGTATCTGATCGAGGTGGCTGAGCACGTCGCGCGCCTGCTGCGTCACGTCTTTCATCGACGCCGTGTCGGCGACCAGAAGCGGCGGTTCGCCGCCGGTCGCGGGCAGGGGAGCAGCGTCCGCCGCGCCACCGATCAGCGACACCTGGGCCGTTCCGGTCAGCCCGCTGAACACCAGCCCGACGCGCGTGTCGGTGCGAACGGGCACATCGTGCAGGATCGAAATCGTCGCGAGCACTTCGTTCGGCTGGTCGGCGATCAGCCCGAGGTCGCTCACTTCGCCAACCGGCACGCCGTTGAACAGCACCGTCGAGCCGCGCGACAGGCCCGAAATCGGTCCGTCGAAGCGCACCTGGTAGGCTGTGCGCTCGGCAAGGCCACCGGTATTGGACAGCCAGTACACGAAACCGACGCAGGCGGCCGCGACCGCCAGAACGAACACCCCGATCAGTACATACCGTGCGCGTATTTCCATGGCTCAGGCCTGTGGGTTGTTGTTAGCCGGCTCAATTACACGTCCCCGTTCGCCGCCGAAATAGAGCTTCACCCATGGATTGTCCGACTTCAGCATGGCGCTCAGCGGTCCTTCCGCGACGATGCGTCCTCCCGCCAGCGCCGCCACGCGGTCGCAGGCCGTCTTCAGGCTGTCGAGGTCGTGGGTGACCATGAAGACCGTGATGCCCAGCGTGCGCTGGAGGGTGCGGATGAGAACGTCGAATTCACCGGCCGCGATCGGGTCGAGGCCCGACGTCGGCTCGTCGAGGAACACAATCTCGGGGTCGAGCGCCAGCGCCCGGGCCAGCGCCACGCGCTTGGTCATGCCGCCGGAAAGCTCGGCCGGATATTTGTTGGCATCGCCCGGCCCCAGCCCGACCATTTCGAGCTTCGCCATGGCGAGGTCGCTCATCAGAGATTCCGAGAGGCGCAGGAATTGCCGCATCGGAAACTGGATGTTCTCGCGTGCCGTCAGCGACGAGAACAGTGCGCCCTGCTGGAACAGCACGCCCCAGCGCCGCTCGACGCCGCGCCATGCCGCTTCGCTCGCCGAGGCCTGGTCGACGTCGAACACCCGGATGTCGCCCGAACGCCGGCGCACCAGCCCGATGATGGTCCGCAGAAGCACCGACTTGCCCTGGCCCGAGCCGCCGACCACACCGAGGATCTCGCCGGTCTTGACGTCGAGCGACAGGCCGCTGAGCACCGCCGGCGCGGTGTCGAATCCCACGGTAAGATCGCGCACCTCGATGATCGGATTGCCGGTCACGCCGCTCATGGCTCTGGCTATTTCCCGATCGCGGCGAAGAATATGGCGAACAGGCCGTCGAGCACGATCACCAGGAAGATCGATTTGACCACCGAGGCGGTGGTCTGCAGTCCGAGCGATTCCGCGCTGCCCTGGACGCGCATGCCCTCCGTACAGGCGACGATGCCGACGACGAGCGCCATGACCGGTGCCTTGATCATCCCGACCTCGAAGTCGTTCAGCGTCACCACGTCTCGCAGCCGCGTCAGGTACATCGCAGGACTCATGCTGCCATAGAGCGCGGCAACCAGCTCGCCGCCGAACAGCGCCGCCATCGAACCGATGAAGGTGAGGATCGGCAGCGCGATCACCAGCGCCAGCACCCGCGGCAGCACCAGCACGTCGACGGGATCGACGCCCATCGTCCTCAGCGCGTCGATCTCCTCGCGCATCTTCATCGAGCCGAGCTCGGCCGTATACGAACTGCCAGAGCGGCCGGCGATCATGATCGCCACGATCAGCACGCCGATTTCGCGGGTTATCAGAATGCCGACAAGATTGACGACATAGTCTTCGGCGCCGAACTTGCGGAAGTTGAAGATGCCCTGCTGCGCAATGATTGCGCCGATCAGGAAGGTCATGAGCAGAATGATGCCGATCGCCTGCCAGCCGACGCGGTCGAGATGGTGCACGACCGACGTGAGGCGAAACATCCGTGGCCGCGCGATGGCGCGCATCAATGCCAGCGCGACCGCGCCGAGCATGTCGACCAGTGCCGTGAGATCGTCGCCAACCTGCTCCGCGCTGCGCCCGATGCCGTTCAGCCAGCCAAGCAGGCCGCCGCGTCCGCCGAGTGCGGCCGGTGCCTCCCGGTTGACCGAGTGGATGCGATCGAACATTCCGGCAAAACGGTCGGGCACTGCCGTGAGTTCGGCGGCGGCGCCGGCATCCTTGAACCGGCGCACGGTGCGCTCGATGAGCCACGCCCCGAACGTGTCGATGCGTTCGATCCCCGCGACGTCAATGGCCGCCGCGCGCGTTCCATCGGCCTTCAGTGTCGTCGCGTCGACCAGCGACTCCAGCCGGTCTGCGTGGTCTGTCGTCCACGCGCCTCCCGCCACCAGCTTCAACCGGTCGCCCGATTGGGCTATCTCGAACGTCGGCTCGCCGTTCAATCCGTCACCTGTTGGCCCTGCAAGTCGCGGCCGTACTTCTCACGAATCGCGTTGACGATAAAGGCCGTTCGCGTTGATCGCAAAGTTCAGACCGGGCGATAATCTCGCCCGAGATAGTCTCAGCGGCGCGGTTGGCCGACTGTGGCTGTTATGCTGCGCTGCAAAACGGTAAAACTGCGGCGGCCGTAAGGATTCTGAAGTGGAGTGCCCGATGAAGATTGACACCGACGACTTCCGCGTTCGCGAAGGCAAGGCTGTCAGTCTTGCCAAATGGCCGACTGCAGTGAAGCCGTTCTACAAATCGAAAGACGAGTCCCGCGATCTGCTCGCGGCCCGTGTTGCGGAGCTCAGCCGGCTCCAGGAGGTTCACTACGCGGCAAACCGCTTCGCCTTGCTTATCATCTTGCAGGCGATGGATACCGCGGGCAAGGACGGCGTCATCCGTCACGTGATGTCCGGGGTCAATCCGCAGGGTTGCCAGGTGACGAGCTTCAAGCACCCGAGCGGCGAGGAGCTGCAGCACGATTTTCTCTGGCGCGCCGCCCGCGCCCTTCCGGAGCGCGGCAAGATCGGCGTGTTCAATCGCTCGTACTACGAGGAAGTCCTGATCCTGCGGGTCCACCCGGAGCTTTTACAGGGCGAAGAGGTGGAGGCGGCCGCCGCCGGCGACGAGATCTGGCACCAGCGTTACAAGTCCATCGTCAATTTTGAAAAGCACCTGCATCGCAACGGCACGCGCACCGTCAAGTTCTTCCTGCACATCTCGAGGGAGGAGCAGCGCAAGCGCCTGCTCGCCCGTCTCGACGACCCCGACAAGACGTGGAAGTTTAATCCCGATGATATTACCGAGCGTGGTTACTGGGATCAGTACATGGAGGCCTACGCCGCCTGCCTCGGCGCGACCAGCACCGGTCTGGCGCCCTGGTACGTGATCCCGGCCGACGACAAGGAAAATGCCCGGTTGATCGTGATCGAGGTCATCCTTGAGGCCTTCCGGGCGATGAAGGAGACCTATCCGCGGCTGGACCCCGACCGGGTCAAGCAGCTGCGGGCGATCCGAAAAGCCTTGAGCACCGCGGAAAAATAGGCTGTGACCGCCGTCACAGCCGCGGGCGGCGTCCCCCCGGTAGGGCAGGCGTGTTGCCGCGCTGCCGCACAGTCGCCATACATGCATGGCGACAGTAGTATTACGCTCGTGGCGTCACTAGATTAGCCGCCGTTGGATAAACGCAGGGTAGGCGAGCCTTCGAAAATGAACTCCGGATCTGCCAGCCTCGGCAGCCGCATGCGCGGCATAGCTGCAGGCTTGATCATAACGGGTGCGGCCATGCTGGCCACCGCGGGCATGGCGGCGGCGGGCGGTCCCTTCGACGGCCTTGCCGGCAAGTGGACCGGTGCCGGCATCGTCACCTATTCCGACGGTACCAAGGAGCGGCTCCAGTGCTCAGTGAAATATGAGCAGAACGAGCCCAACAGCGTGACCCAGGCGCTGGGCTGCACCAGCGACAGCTACAATTTCAAGATCAGCGCCTACTACAAGAGCGACACCAACGGCTTGGTTGGCCATTGGAGCGAGGCGGTCAATCAGGTCAGCGGCTCGCTGAGCGGCACCGTCTCGGACGGCCACATTGTCGGCAACCTCCGCGGTCCGGGCTTCCAGGCCAGGGTCACCGTCGACACCAAGGGCAACCAGCAGACAGTCACCGTCGTCGCCACTGACCAGCGCATCAGTCAGGTCGCGATTTCGGTCCGGCGCGGCGGCTAGAGCAATTACAGGAAAAGTGGACACCACTTTTCCGTCCGGAATTGCGGAAAGCAAAGGAATCGAGCTCAATTCGCGATGCGATAAAATCGTGAATTGATCTAGCCGGTCGCAAGTCTCACATCGACTGGTAGTTCGGGCCGCTGCCCCCCTCGGGCGGCGTCCAGTCGATATTCTGGTTCGGATCCTTGATGTCGCACGTTTTGCAGTGAACGCAGTTCGCCGCGTTGATGACGTATTTCAGTCCGCCGTTATCCTCCACCCATTCATAGACGCCGGCCGGGCAGTAAAGCGCCGAGGGTCCGTCGTAGACGTCGTGCTCTGACGTCTTCTGCAGAGCCGGGTCGCGCACCTTGAGGTGGATTGGCTGGTTCTCGTCGTGGGCGGTGCTCGCCAGAAAGACCGATGACAATCGGTCGAACGCGATGGCCCCGTCCGCCTTGGGATAGGCGATGGCTGCCGATTGCCGCCCTGGTTTGGTTGCCTGGTGGTCGGTGCCGCCATGACCGAGCGTGCCGAACAGCGACACACCAAGCGTATTCGCCCACATGTCGAGCCCGGCCAGCGCGATGCCGCCCATCGTCGCGAATCGTGACCACAGCGGCTTGGCGTTCCTGACTGGCCTGAGGTCGCGGCCAATCGGCGAGTGTCGCCAGCCCTCCTCGTACGCGGTGGGTTCGTCATGCGCGCGCCCTGCGTTGAGCGCCTCCGCCAGCGCCTGAGCCGCCTGCATGCCGGAAAGCACGGCGTTGTGGCTCCCCTTGATGCGCGGCACGTTGACGAACCCGGCGGCACAGCCGACGAGGGCGCCGCCCGGAAACGTCAGCTTCGGCACCGACTGATAGCCGCCTTCCGAGATCGCGCGTGCGCCGTAGGCCAGCCGCTTGCCGCCGGCGAACACCGGGGCGATCGCGGGGTGGGTCTTGAAGCGCTGGAATTCCTGGAACGGCGAGAGGTGCGGATTCTTGTAGTTGAGATGCACCACGAAGCCGGCGGCGATGCGGTTCCCCGCCAGATGATAGAGAAACGAGCCGCCGCCCGTGCGGTTGTCGAGCGGCCAGCCGAAGGTGTGCTGCACCAGTCCTTCCCGGTGCCGCGCCGGGTCGATCTCCCACAGTTCCTTCATGCCAATTCCGTATTTCTGTGGCTGGCGTCCCTCGTCGAGCCGGAAGCGGCGAATGAGCTGCTTGGCCAGCGATCCGCGCGCACCCTCGGCAATCAGCGTGTAGCGCGCCCTCAGTTCGACGCCGCGCTGGAAGGTCGCCTTGTGCGTGCCGTCCCGCGCCACGCCCATGTCGCCGGTCGCGATCCCGATGACGGCGCCGTCTGCCGCATGCAGCGTCTCGGTCGCGGCGAAGCCGGGAAAAATCTCGACACCGAGTGCTTCCGCCTTCCTTGCCAGCCAGCGGCACACGTCGCCGAGCGACGCGATGAAGTTGCCGTGGTTGTTCATCAGCGGCGGCATCGCAAAGTTGGGAATGCGCAGTGCCCCCGCCGCGCCAAGCCAGTAAAACCGGTCGGCGGTCACCGCCGTCATCGGGGCGGCATCCTTTTCCAGGCGCCAGCCGGGCAGGAGCGCGTCGAGCCCGACCGGGTCGATCACGGCGCCGGACAGGATGTGCGCCCCGATCTCGGCGCCTTTCTCGATCAGCGCCACGCTTGCCTCGGGTGCGACCTGCTTCAGCCGGATGGCGGCGGCGAGACCGGCCGGGCCGCCGCCCACCACCACAACGTCGAAATCCATGGATTCGCGGTCGCTCATCTGCCATCCCGTGTGCCGCGCCCGGCGGCTTTCTTAATCTTTCAGCCACCATAGCTGAACCCCGCCGCGCCGCGCGAGGCCCCGCGATGACCACCTGTTTACCCTTGGCATGCCACGGTTAAGCAGCCCCGACATGCGGGGGCATGGTTTGTGCGAAACGGGCTCGTTCATGGACACTCCTGCAGCGGACCTCAACTCGGCCGGCCAGCTCGGGCGCGTCGTCGGCGTCACTGGCTCGGGCGCTGTCGCGCGCCTGTTCAAGGTCGAGAACGAGGATGGCGACCAGCGCGTTACCATTGGCCGCCTGGTCGGTGTCAGTGTCGATGCGTCCCTCATCGTGGGCGTCATCGTACGCATGAATGTATCGACGCCCGATGCCGATGATCACCGCTCCGGCAGCCTCGTCGCCGACATCGATTTCATGGGCGAGATCAAGAATTACGGCTCGCCGAAGGCGTTCTTCCAGCGCGGCGTTTCGACCTATCCGACCATCGGCAATCACATCGTGCGCCTCGCCCAGGGCGACATTGCCGTGATCCATCACATCGCCGGCGGCGAGACGATCGAGGTCGGGCGTCTGCGCCTCGACGCCACGGTTCCTGCCTACGTCAACTTCGAGGAACTGCTGCGCAAGCACTTCGCGGTGGTCGGCACCACCGGCGTCGGCAAGTCGACGTCGGTCGCGCTCATCCTTCAGGAAATTCTCGCCAAGAAGGCGAACCTCAGAATCTTCCTCATCGACCCGCACAACGAATACGGCGAGTGCTTCGGCGACCTTGCGCATGTGGTCAATCCGAAGAACTTGATGCTGCCCTTCTGGCTGTTCAATTTCGAGGAGATCGTCGACGTTTTCTTCCGCAGCCGCCCGGGCGTCGAGGAGGAAACCGAAATCCTTTCCGAGCTCATCCCGCTCGCCAAGGGCCAGTTCGCCGCCGGCTCGCGCGGCGACCGCGTCGTTCTGCGCCGCCAGGGCACCGGCTACACCGCCGATACACCCGTGCCCTACCGCATCTCCGATCTGGTCAAGCTCATCGACGATCGCATGGGCAAGCTCGAAAACCGTTCGATCTGGACCAAGTATCACCGCCTCATCGCGCGCATCGAAACGCTCGGCCACGATTCGCGCTACAATTTCATGTTCAACAACCTCTTCATCGAGGACGTGATGGTTCAGGTCCTCGGCGACCTCTTCCGGCTGCCGCTCGGCGGCAAGCCGATCACCGTCATGCAGCTCGCCGGCTTCCCCGCCGAGGTGGTCGATTCGGTCGTCTCCGTGATGTGCCGCATGGCCTTCGAGTTCGGCGTGTGGAGCGATGGCGCCGCGCCGCTGCTGGTCGCCTGCGAAGAAGCCCATCGCTACGCCCCGGCCGACCGCAAGCAGGGTTTCGGCCCGACGGTCAAGGCGCTCTCGCGTATTGCCAAGGAAGGCCGCAAGTACGGCGTGTTTCTCGGCTGCATCACCCAGCGCCCCGCCGACCTTGATGCCAACATTCTGTCGCAGTGCTCGACCGTCTTTGCCATGCGCCTTGCCAACGACCGCGACCAGGCGATCATTCGCTCCGCGGTGCCCGATGCCGGCTCCAGCCTCGTCGGGTTCCTCGCCTCGCTCGGTAACCGCGAAGCCATTGCCTTCGGCGAAGGCGTGCCGCTGCCCACCCGCTTCCGTTTCAACGATGTCGCCGCCGACCGCCTGCCCCATTCCACCGCCGGCCTCAAGGTGCGCCTTGATGCCGACGGCAACGTCGAGCCGGACTTCATCCGGGCGGTGGTCGACCGCTGGCGCGAGGCGACCACGACCAACCAGCGGCCGCGTTCGAGCCTGACCGGCCTCGACGCCGACATGGTCGGGGCCCCCGATCTCGACGACGGCCTCGGCGCACCGCTGATCCCGCGCAAATCCCTCTGATTTTTGTCCCCCCGGGGGCTGGCTCTGGCACGGTCATCCGCTAGAGCAATTCCAGGAAAAGTGGATTCCACTTTTCCGTCCGGAATTGCGCAAGGTAGAGGAATCAAGAGCAATTCCCGATTCAGTCAAATCGGGAATTGCTCTAGGATGCGCTGCCTTTAACCCTGGGGGGAAGTGGAATGGTCGTTACGCAAGTCGGCATCGTTGGTTTCGGTAAGATAGCGCACGACCAGCACGTTCCCTCGATAACAGGCAATCCCGCTTTCAAGCTTGCAGGCATCGCCAGTCAGCGCGGGTTGACCATGCCCGGCGTGCCGTCCTTCCACACCGCGGAGGAGATGATTGCGGCTCTTCCCGATCTCGACGCTGTTGCCGTGTGCACGCCGCCGCAGGCGAGATACGCGGTCGCGCGCGCCATCCTCGCTGCCGGCAAGCACGTCATGCTGGAGAAGCCGCCAGCCGCCACCCTGAGCGAGTTGCACGAACTCGCCGTCTTCGCCGAACAGAAGAAGCGCGTTCTCTTCACCACCTGGCATTCGCAGTACAACGCCGGCGTCCGCGAGGCGAAGGCGGCGCTTGCCGGGAAGACAGTCACGCACCTTGCGGTCAACTGGAAAGAGGATGTCCGCCTTTGGCATCCCGGCCAGAAATGGATCTGGGCCGCCGGCGGGTTCGGCGTCTTCGATCCCGGCATCAACGCGCTGTCGATCGTCACCCGCATCATGCCCGAGCCGGTCTTCATCGATCGCGCCGAGCTCACCTTTCCCGCGAATTGCGATGCGCCGATCGCCGCCTCGATCGTCTTTCAGAACGGCCACGCCGATGCCAAGCTCACCGCCGAATTCGACTGGCGGCAGACCGGCCCGCAGACCTGGGAGATTGTGGTTGAGACCGCCGATGGCACCAAGCTCAAGCTGGAGAATGGCGGCGCCCGACTTTCCATCGGTGGAAAGCTCAAGGTCGAGGAAAAGCCGACCGAGTACGAACAGATTTACGCCCGCTTCGCCGAGCTGCTTGCTGCCGGAACGCCCGAGATCGATACAGCGCCGCTGCGTCTGGTGGCTGATGCTTTCCTGGTCGGCCGCCGCGCGGTGACCGAGCCCTTCCTGGAATAGCGCGTCGTGAAAAGCGTTCTCTGCTACGGCGATTCCAATACCTGGGGCACGGCGACGATGCCGCGCCCTGACGGCCGCTATGCGCCGGGCGAGCGCTGGCCGGGTGTCCTTGGCGCCGATCTCGGCTCCGATTGGCTGGTCATCGAGGAGGGCCTGCCCGGCCGCACCACCGTCAGCGACGATCCGATTGAGGGTGCGGAGAAGAACGGCCTGACCTACCTCCTGCCGTGCCTGAACAGCCACAAGCCCCTCGACGCGATTGTCGTCATGCTGGGCACCAATGACCTGAAGGCCCGCTTTGGCAAGTCCGCCTGGGAGATTGCCGCTGGCGTCGGACGTCTCATTGACGTCATCTGCGCTGCACCGGCCATCGGTCGTGGCGGTCATGATCCGGCCGTTGTTCTGGTGTGCCCGCCGCCGATGCTCGCCCGCCTTCCCGGGCACGAGGAGATGTTTGCCGGTGGCGCTTCGAAGTCGGGTGAAATGGCGGTCCACTATCGTCGTGTTGCCGAGATGCGGAGCACCGCCTTTCTCGACGCCGGTAGCGTGGTTCGATCCAGCGTGGTTGATGGCTTCCATCTCGATCCGGAAGCCCATCTTGCCCTTGGTCATGCAATAGCGTCCATTGTCCGGACGGTGTGAGGAGCGGCGTTGTGACGTCGGTTGCGGTTGTCGGCGGCGGTTTGATCGGTTCTGCGGCGGCGGCCTGGATGCTCGCCGACGACTACGATGTCACGCTGTTTGAGCGCGATCCGGAAGGCCGCCCCGCATCGACCGGCAACGCCGGCATCCTCAATCTGCCCGAGATTTCTCCGCTCGCCCGCCCGGGCATTCTGGCCAAGGTTCCCGGCTGGCTCGCCGATCCGTTGGGGCCGCTGACGGTGCGCCTGTGCGACGTTCCCGCGCTGACGCCGTTCCTTGCCCGCTTCGTCTACAACGCGCGCTCGCCGCAGGTCGCCCGCGCCACCGCCGCGCTGGGCTTCATCATGAAGACCGCGCTCATCGATCATCAGGAGCTGGCGCGTCGTGCCGGCCTGCCGCTCTACATGCGCCGCAACGGTTCGCTTTACCTCTACGATACCGACGCGGTCTTTCGCTCCGCCCTCGGCGAATGGAAGGAACGCGCCCGTTACGGTGTCGATTATCGCGAGGTCTCGGTCGGCGAAGCGCGCGAGATGGTGCCTGCACTGAAGGGGCCGTTCGAACGCGCGCTGATCACGCCCGACCAGTGGTCGGTGACCAGTCCGCTGGAAATTCTCCTCGGTCTGCGCGAGGCGGTCGCCCGGCGCGGCAGCATCGTTACCGCGCCCATCACCGAGGTCCGGCCCGATGGCGACAAGATCGTGGTCATCGCCACCGGCGGCCGCATTGCGCGCTACGATCGTGTCGTCATCGCCGGCGGCGTGTGGTCGCGCGATCTGGTGGCCAGGCTCGGCCTCAAGGTTTTGCTCGAGGCGGAACGCGGCTACAACACCACCTTCGCCGACCCCGGCTTTTCGATTGAGATGTCGCTGTTCTTTTCCGCCCACGGATTTGTCGCCTCGCCGCTCTCCGAGGGACTGCGCATCGGCGGCGCCGTCGAGCTCGCCTCCGTCGATGCCCCGCCCAATTTCGAACGGGCCAGGACCATGCGCGCCAAGGCCCGCCGCTATCTGCCCGATCTGCCCGAGGCGGGTGGCAAGGAGTGGATGGGCGCGCGCCCGGCGACGCCCGATTCGCTTGCCGTCATCGGGCCCTATCCGAAGGATCCGCGCATCGTCTTCGCCTTTGGCCACGGCCACCTCGGACTTACTCTCTCGGCCGCCACCGCCCGCCATGTTGCCGCGCTCGTTGCCGGCCGGCGCGAGACTGGCCTCCTGCCGTTCGGCATCGAGCGCTTCCAATGAGCCGCCACACCTTCTTCTGCGTTGACGCGCACACCGCCGGTAATCCCGTCCGTGTCGTCGCCGGCGGTGCCCCGCCGCTCACCGGCGCCACCATGAGTGACCGCCGCCAGCACTTCATGCGCGATTACGACTGGATTCGCACGGGCCTGATGTTCGAGCCGCGCGGCCACGACGTCATGTCGGGCTCGATCCTCTATGCGCCGACCCGCGCGGATGCTGATGCCGCGATTGTCTTCATCGAGACCAGCGGCTGCCTGCCCATGTGCGGCCACGGCACCATCGGCACCGTCACCGTGATGATCGAGGAAGGGCTGGTGACGCCCAAGGTCGAGGGCAGGCTGAGGCTGGAGGTGCCGGCCGGCATCGTCGATGCCGAGTATACCCGCGACAACCACGGCAACGTTGTTGACGTTCGCATCCGCAACGTTCCGGCCTTCCTCTACCAGACCGGCCTCTCGGTCGACGTCCCCGATTTCGGTCGCCTCGTGTTCGACGTCGCCTACGGCGGCAACTTCTACGCCATCGTCGAGTCGCAGGAGAACTACCGCGACCTCGACGATCTCTCCGCCTTCGACATCCAGAAGCTGTCGCCGGTCGTCCGCCGCCTGATCAACGAGAAGTATGCATTCGTGCATCCCGAGAACCCGACGATCACGGGGCTGCGTCACGTCCTGTGGGCGGGGAGGGCGCACAATCCATCGGCGCACGCCCGCAACGCTGTCTTCTATGGCGAGAAGGCCATCGACCGCTCGCCGTGCGGTACCGGCACGTCGGCCCGCATCGCCCAGCTTGCCGCGCGCGGCCAGCTGAAGGTCGGCGATGACTTCGTCCACGAATCGATCATCGGCAGCCTGTTCCACGGCCGCGTCGAGGAGAAGACCAAGGTCGGCGGGTACGATGCAGTGGTGCCGTCCATTGCCGGCCAGGCATGGATCACCGGCCACAACACGATCTTCCTCGACGACCGCGATCCCTTTGTTAAGGGCTTCAGCGTCCTCTAGAGCAATTCCAGGAAGAGTGGATTCCACTTTTCCGTCCGGAATTGCGCAAGGCAAAGGAGTCAGGAGCAATCCCCGATTCAGTCAAATCGGGAATTGCTTTGGGTGTCCAGGCTGCGCACGCTAGAACGGTTCAGGCCGCAGCGCCGGTTGCGTTGCGCTGAGCAGCGGCGCCGGCGCGCTGTCGATGAAGACTGCGCCGCACCGCGCCGGCGGTCAGCGAGGGAATGTGCTCTACCACGCGCGCGCCGGCGAGCAGCCGCTCGTACTCGCGCTCGACGTGTCGCATAATTTCCAACCGGTCAGCGTCGGCAAACTCGTTGGCGAGCGTGTCAACGATATGCGCCTTGACGTGTCCCTTGTCCTGCAGGCTTCCCGGATCCAGCGGTTTCATCTTGGAGTCCCCTCATCGGAATTCCTCGCGTTCCGATGCATAAGTCCCTCTATTCCTCGGGTTATCCTTGATGTGCGTCACAGACGCGACGCGATCCTGCTCCAAAATCGGCGTTTTGACGCCGGGGCATGGAACACATCTTCGTCCACTTGCGTTTCTCTGCCTGCAACCGCCGGCTGGCTCCCGCTGGCGAGTTCATTGGGCAGGTCCCCACGAGGGGCGGCAATTAAATTTCAGAAGAAGAAAGGCTGCTTATGACCATGTCACGAAAAGTTCTTGTGGCGCTCGGCGTGCTGGGAACGGCGATGCTGGGCGGCGCATCGGCGGCATCCGCTGCCGACAGCGGTTACGTCACCGCCAATCTCAATCTCCGCGCTGGCCCCGGCTTCGACTATCCGGTCGTAGCGACGATGCGCGCCGGCACCGGCGTCACCATCTACGGCTGCCTGTCCGGTTGGAGCTGGTGCGATATCGACTGGCAGGGAAATCGCGGCTGGGCTGCGGGCTCGTACCTGCAGGTCATGTACCGCAACTACCGCCGGCCGATCACGACCTACGGCGTTGACCTCGGTCTGCCGTTCGTGACCTTCAGCTTCGATTCCTACTGGAACGATCATTATCGCAGCCGCGGCTTCTACCAGCAGCGTTCGCATTTCGACCACATGCCGCCGCCGCACGGTCAGCAGGGTGGACCGCCGCCGAACGGCAACCCGCCGGGCAACAACAATCCGCCGCCGCATCACTACAAGCCCACGAATAACAATAACAACAACAACTTCGGCAATAATCCGGGCAACAACAATCCGCCCCCGCCGCCGAAGAACGATCACAAGTTCAAGCCGCAGGGTCCGCAGGGCGGTAACAACCCGCCCAACGGTGGTCCGCAGGGCGGCAACAATCCGCCAAACGGTGGTCCGCAGGGTAACGGTCCGGGCAAGCATCCGGGATGCCCCCCCGGCCAGAAGTTCATGAACGGCAGTTGCCAGTAAGCTGCCCGATCAGGCAAGACGACGGCCCGCGCAATGCGCGGGCCGTTTTGTTTGCGCTACCGTATTTGCTGCAGGTCAGGCTGCCAGCCGCGGCACTTCCGGCCGGTTCTTCAGCGCCGCGGCGACCACCGCCTCGACCGCCGCCTTCTCCGCGCCGGCAAGTTCGAGCCGCGGTGCCCGCACCGCCGGCGAAGTGCCGCGCACGAGATGCTCCACCAGCTTGATGTTCTGCACGAAGCGCAGCGACACATCGAGATGGAGCAGCGGCATGAACCAGCGATAGAGCGTCCGCGCTTCCGCGAGCCGCCCCGCCTTCACCAGCCGGTAGATCGCCACCGTTTCCTTCGGAAATGCGCACACCAAGCCAGCCACCCAGCCCACCGCGCCGAGCATCAGGCTTTCCATGGCAAGATCGTCGACACCCGAAAACAGGGCGTAGCGATCGCCGATCAGATTGACGATGTCCGTAATGCGGCGCACGTCGCCCGACGATTCCTTGACTGCGACGAAGCGCTTCTCGTCACCGAGTTCAGCGAGCATCGGCGGGGTCACATCCATGCCGTAGGCGATCGGGTTGTTGTAGACCATGATGCCGAGGCCGGTTGCGGCAGCCACGGTGCGGAAGTGCTGGATCACCTCGCGCGGCGTCGCGATGTAGCGCATCGCCGGCAGCACCATGAGCCCGTCGAGGCCGCTCTTTTCGGCGCGCTCCGCCATGCGGGCTGCCGCCCGCGTCGAGTCCTCCGCGATGGTTAGCAGCACCGGCGTCTTGCCCGCCGCGCGCTTGGCGGTCTCGGCGATCGCCACCTTCTCGTCGGCCTCCAGCGTCGACGCTTCTCCAAGCGAGCCGCAGCAGATGATGGCGTCGACCCCGGCATCGATCTGGAAGGCGACGTCGGCCTCCACGAGCTTCAGGTCAACGCTGCCGTCCGTCTTGAACTTGGTCGTGATCGCCGGAAAGACGCCCTGCCATTGCATCGAAACTGCCTCGCGCTGGTTCAGCTTTCGCGCACCCATACCAGCATTTTGCCCTCGTCGCGATTGCCCCACAGGTAATAGGGGATGGCGGTCAGCGTCGTCGGCCGGCCGCCCGCCTCGGGACCGTAGAGGTCGTGCGCCCAGTCGGTGCGGCTCATGGTGCCGACCCCGCTCACCGTCACGATTCCGCCGAAGAGGTCGTCGCGCACTGACGTCGTCATCCGGGCGCCCGGCGGCAGCAGCAGACCGTCCGGCGTCGCCCCGGGGTTGTCCGCCTCCTCGAGGCAGTACACCAGCGGTCCCCGTTTCAACGCGGTACGTCCGGCCGCGGCGAGCACGGAAGGATGCGCCTTCACCCGCGTCACCGGCATCGGGAAATGCAGCACCACGGTATCGCCCGGATGCCAGAGGCGCCGCAGCGCGAGGTAGCCGCGTTCGAGATTGCCGGCAACATCGGTGCCGACGCCATTGATGCGCGCCGTCGCCCCTTCCGCCCATCCCGGGATGCGCAGCCACACCGTGAACTCGGTCGGCTGCTCCGGGTCGAGCACGATGCTGACCGTTCCGTCCCAGGGATAGGTGCTGGTCTCGGTGAGGCCGATTGCACGCCCGCCGACGTTCGCGATCGTCGATCCGCCGCCGTAGAGATGGACGGCCAGCCCCTCCTCGGCGGTCGCGTAGAAGAAGCCGCCGACCGAAGCGATCGTGCGCGCGATGTCGGTCGCCGCCTCAGGGCAGGGATGCCATTCCCAGCGCCGCTGTCCGCCCTCCGAGGCGAGCGGGTTCTCGCGAAAGAAATGCGTCCCGTCGAACGACAGGCCGGCCAGTGCCGCGTTGTAGAGCGCCAGTTCCATCACGTCGGCATAGCGCCGGTCGAGCTCGAGCGTCAGCATGCGCTTCGCCCATTGGGCCATACCGATCGCCGCCGAGGTTTCCGCATGCGCCTCGGTGTTGGGCAGCTCGTAGGGCGCACCGAAGCCCTCGTTCCGGCGCGAGGCGCCGATGGCGCCGGTCACGTACATGTGGCGCGTGGTGACGTCTTCCCACAGCAACTCGCATGCCCGCTTCAGCGATGCGTCGCCGCGTTCGCCGGCCAGCTCCGCCATCGCCGCGTACATGTTCACTGCGCGCGCCGCGTTGCCCACGGCCTTGTCCTGCAGCCGCACGCGCCGGTGCGCCTGGTGTTCCTCATAGGTGCGTCCGACGAAGTGTTCCGTCTCGTCACCGCGCGTCACGGCTTCCATGTCGAAGTAGTGTGGATGCCGGCCGCGCTCATCGATGAAATAGGCGGCAAGGTCGAGGTGCTTCTCGTCGCGCGTCACGCGATAAAGCCGGGACAGCGCCAGCTCGATGCCCTGCCGGCCGCCGTAGCCGCTTTTCTTGTCCTCGCCGTGGCCGAAGGTCTCGGCGATGTGGTCGACATATTTCAGCACGGGGTCGATCAGCCGCCGTTCGCCCGTCGCCTGGAAATGGGCCACGCCGGCTTCAATAAGATGCGCGGCAGCGTAAAGCTCGTCGTTGTCGCGCAGGTTGGTCCACCGTTCGTGTTCGGCGTTGGCGATGAACCACGTGTTGAGGTAGCCGTCGGGAAGTTGCGCGGCGGCCAGGGCGTCGGCGATGGCGTTCACCTGGTCGGCGAGCTTCGGGTCCGGTTTGCTGGCCAGCGCATAGCTCGCCGCTTCCAGCCACCTGCCGGCCTCGGCGTCGCGCACTTTCTGGAGATCGGTCTTGTGCCGTTCCTGATTGGGCTTGGGCTCGATCAGACCGCTGGCCTGCAACTGCCGCAGTTGGGCGGGGATTGTCCTGGCGCGCACCGTTTCGATGCGCTCGCGCCAAAACGTGCCGCGCAGGTCGACGGCGGCAAAACTGACAGGTGAAAAGCGGCGCTTCATCGCGAGCCCCAACGCTCATGACAGAAGCTATCACGCTTGGCGTGTACCGCTAGTGCTTTGATGGCACGAGGTAAACGGCAACGAGCAGGATGGGCCCGACGGTCAGCGCGGCGTCGGCTGGATTGAACACGAACAGCGCCCGTTCGCC
>Ga0265313_10000353_pt1 | contig 50100 bp, 39 predicted proteins | sample 4123metaG_FD_203122 | JGI IMG/M metagenome (GOLD analysis project Ga0265313, IMG submission 203122) | Rhizosphere microbial communities from Carex aquatilis grown in University of Washington, Seatle, WA, United States - 4-1-23 metaG | ecosystem: Host-associated > Plants > Roots > Rhizosphere >... | reverse complement strand
CTCGCACGCCGGTCATAGTGCCGGCGGACATGATGTCCGATACCGCCCGAGTGCAACGGGGACGAACCCTTTGCGCGCGGGCACCGCATCTCGCTCCCGCCAGCCGGAGTCACCGTCTGGCGTCCTTGTACGAGGAACGAGAGGCCCGCGCCTTTTATTCCTAAAAAACGCAGAGTCAAGCCGAATCATTTGAGATTCGATCCATCTGATTCCACAGACATTTTTGCTTTGGGCGAATCCGCGCCGCGCATCGCCGCGCGTTAAAAATCATGATTCGCAAGCCGGATGCGTCAGAAGCGGTCATGCCCATGCGCCGCCATCACGGAAAAAATCCGACCTGCCCGATCAAGTCCGCCGTCATGCCGGCGAGCGGCAGCCTGATGGCAAACAACAGCGCCGTGCCAAGCGACATCACGATAAACGATGAGGTCACGACAAAATCGGGATGTTATAAGTCGCGGCCGGCGATCGTTGCTTCAATCGGCCGAACGAACCACGCCAGCGCCAGGGCCTGGAGAATGACGACGAAGGACCCACGAACACCGGAGCAAACCGCGAGCGGCTCACCGCCCCCGCGCCGAGACCGTTCCCGACAACCCAGCGAGGGCGAAATCTCTGGGCAGTTTCGCCAACAGCGAGATCGTCAAATGGGCGGCCCCGATCAAGGCGAGCGGCGTCAGTGTTGAGTGAGGCCGAGACCAAACAACAAACCGCCCGGCGCTTCATCGGCGCCGGGCGGCCAAGCATCAGAGCAAGCGGTCGGATCAATCCGCGAGCGGATTGGGCCGGACCTGGATGTGAACGACGATCGGCCGGTCGCCCTTGCCGCCTTCCTTGAGCCACGGCGTGCGGTCGCCTTCCGCCGACCACAGACCTCTGCCCTTCCAGCCGCCGTTCGGATCGTCGATGCGGGCATCGAGTCCCTTGGCGTAGAAGCCCATCGGGTACGGGATGCGCAGCACGACCATCTTGCCGTTGACCAGCGCGTCGAAGCCGTCGTTCTCGTTGCCGGTCGAGATCGGCACGTCCTTGCCGAGTCCGACCGCGTTGTGCTGATCGACCCAGGTGTAGTAGCTCGCCTCGGCGCTGTTATCGCCGATGCCGGCAAAGCCCGGCCCCGGGTATTTGTGGAACGTCCAGCCTTCCTTGCATTGATCGCCAGTCGCCTGCGGACCATTGAGCGGGCCCTTGCACTTCGTACGGTCGAAGCTGCCGAGGTCGCCGCTGCCGAGCGACACCCAGACCACACCCTTACTGTCGATGTCGCCGCCGCGCGGGCCGAAACCCGGCATCGGCACTTTATAGAACTCTGACAGCTTGGTCTTCGGATCGAAGCGGACGATGCCGCCGGCGCCACCGAAGACGTTGACCGTATACCAGACCGACCCGTCGGCCGGGTTCGGCATCACCGCGTAGGTGCCGGAACCGCCGATCAGCGTGTCCTTGCTCGGATCCTTCTGGCCCGGCTTGTTGAATTCGGCGGTGATCTTGCCGGAGCCGGTGGTGTCGAGCACGAACGGCGCCCAGCCCTCCGCCTTCTGCACGTCGCCGGTCTGGTCGAACACCTTGGTGTCGAGCCAGGTGGCGCGCTCGCCGCCGCCACTGGTCCACAAGATGTTGTCCTTGTCGAAGCCGAATTGCAGGTGGTGGGTGCCGTAGCAGGTGTTGATGAAGGTGAATTTTTGCGTCTTCGGATCGAACATCACGAGCTGGCGCTCGCTCGAGTCGATCGGATCGACCTTCGCGTAGGGATTGTCCGAGCCCTTGCGGCAATAGGTCGGCGTGCCGGGAGCATGATCGGTGCCGGTCAGCCACAGCCTGCCTTTGCTGTCGATCATGCTGTTGTGGTTGTTCACCTTGCTGTCCCAGATCTGCTCCATGCCCCAATAGGCCGATGGCGCGATCGGTTTCGGCTGAGCGGCATGCCCCGGACCCAGCGCCTCGGGAACATCGGCTCCCTCCGGCGGAGTGATGTAGGTGACCTGCGCGGTCTTCGGATCGAGCACCGGCAGATGATCGCCGGAATATTCGTTGGAGCCGTAGAGCTTGCCGTAGGCATTGACTGTCGGGTTGCGCTTGTCGGTCGAGATCAGGTCGTGGAGATATTTCTTGTCGCTGCTCCAGTCCCAGGTGGTGACGACGAGGTTGCGCTCAACACCGGCCGGGCGCGGCGGCTTGCTTGCCGGCAGTTCGCCCTTCGCAATGCGGTCGGTCCAGTCGCCGAAATACTTGAGCGGCACGCTGCCAAGGCTGCCGATCGCGTTGATCATGTTCTGATAGGCTTGGCCGGACTGGATGCGCCGCGCCCAGGCTTCCTCACCCGACTTGAAGGTGCCGAGCGCCGCCGGGATGGTGCGCGTGCCGATCGAGCCGAGCTGATGGCAGCCGACGCAGGCCTGATTCTTGATGGCGGTAAGCCACTGGGCCTGGGTGACCTTGGCGGGAATATCGCTCTTGCCGCCGAACTGGTCCGCGGCGGGAATCTTCAGCATCGCGAACCAGTAGATCGCGGGGTAATACTGCGCCGCGGCCGCGTCGTTCGGCGCCGGCACGGCGGTCAGGTTCAGATGCTTGCCAGGGTCGCCCGCAACCTTGGGCGAGTCGATCAGCCCATAGCCGCGCACCCATACTTGATAATTGGCCTTCGGCAGATCGGGAATAACGTAGCGGCCCTGATCGTCGGTGACGACCATCTTGGCAAAGCGGGTCGCCAGATCGTGCGTTTCGGCGATCACCCAGACGCCGGCTTCCGGCCCGTGCGGGCCTTTGACCACGCCGCCGATGTCATTCTTCTTGATCGGGACGTTCTGAGCGCTGGCCGGAAGCGGCGTTGCGGCAAGAAACGCGGCAATGGCCACCGCAGCAACGCTCGAATACAACATGCGCTTCATAACAACCTCCCATCGATGGAACGCGGCGATATGGCCGCCTCGGCGGCGCCGTCGTTGGCGGAAAATTTGCCCCAGCGGCCCGTTCCCGGCAAGGGAAATCCGCCGCTGCGAAGCTGCCGTGCAAAGGCGTAATAGCCGCACCCTCGCCCGAACAGCGCGGCCTACGACAGGGGTCGCGCGGCGGCGCTATCTAACTCGCCGAACCGTTGACCGCGCTGGAGAGCTTGTCGAACAGGCCGGCGATGTCCTTGCGGATCGTCGACAGCTTGGTGAACTGGTCGGTGAGGCCCGACACGCGCTCTTCAAGCTCGCGCTTGGTATCGGCGAAAACGCGCACGCGCGCGGCGAGATCGCCCTCCTCGCCGCCTTCGACGCGCCGGATCTTGTCGATGAGTTTCTCGCGAATGTCCTGCAGATCGTTGATGAGTCTTACCACGCCGCTGTCGGCGGATTCCAGCGGCGCGAGCCGCGTCTGCAGATCGGTGAGCCGCGCCTTCAATTCGGTGAACGAGACCACGCGGCGTTCGATATCATCGAACCGGTTCTGTGTCTCGCCGATAAACTGCGTCACGTCGGCGATGCGGCCATCGATATCGAGCCCGCCATGCAGGTCCTTGGCGTTCGACAGGGCGCCCAGCGCCCGTTCGAAGGTGGCGACAAATCCGCCGGCGTCCTTGCGCATGTCGGCAAGAATGCCCTGCAAGTCGGTCACGAGCTTCACCACGCCGCTGTCGGCTGACTCCAGCGGCACGAGCCGCGCCTGTAGAGCGCCGAGCCGCGCCTTCAACTCGGTGAAAGCGATCATGCGGCGCTCGATATCGTCGAACCGGCTTTGCGTCTGCCCGATGAACTGCGTCACATCGGCAATGCGTGCATCGATATCGGGCGCGCCGTGCATATCCTTGGCGTTCGACAACGCGGCGAGCGCGCGTTCGAAGGTGGCGACAAACCCTGCAACGTCCTTACGCAGGTCGGCGAGCTTGCAAAACTCATCGTGCAGGTGGGTAACGCCGTCGCCGAGTTTCTTGCTGTCGGCAGAGAATTTCTGCACGCGGTCGGAAAGCAGCCCCTCGGGCAGCCGTTCCAGCGAGCCGATCTGGGCGATGAGCCGGTCGTTGGTTTCGCCAAGCTGCCGGACACAACTTGAAATGCCGTCTTCCGCCGCGGCGAACGGCGCAAGCCGCGCGCCCATTGCGGCGCCCGCCTCGCTCAACGAGGCCAGCGTCTTCGACGCCTGCTCGATCTGATCGCAGCGCGCATTGCCCTGCCGGACAAACTCGGTGAGGTTTTTCAGCCGAATCTCCAGTGCGGTGCCATCGTCGCCGCTGGCAATTTCAGCAAGCGAGCGTTCGATGTCGCTCTGGCGGCCGTCAAGCTCGGTAAACAGCTGCTCGATCGAGCGCCGGGTATCGAGAACGGGAGCGAGGCGCTCCTTGAGCGCCTGCTGCTGGGCGCGGATGGCGGCGACACGGCTGTCGAGATCGGTGATGGCGTTGCGGCTCTGCTGAATTTGCGCAAACCGTTCCGCCTCGCTGACGCGCCGCTGCAATGCGGCGATGGCGTCCTCGGGATCGCTGCGCGTCAATTGCTGCACGTCGGCTTCGGCCTCGGTCTGGGCTTTGGTGGCCTCTTTGACGCTGGCGCGCACGCCTTCGAGACGCTGCTGCAGCGTCATGCCGGATTGCTGCTGGCGCACCAGCCGGTCCCACAGCCACACCGCGAATGGCAGCATGACGAGCGGCACCAGCACGATCACCGCCCAGGCGATTTTCTGCAGCCACGGCAGCGCGCCGAAGGCGGCAAAGATCGCGGCCATCGCCGCCCCTTGGGTCAGGCCGACGAACAGCACGGCCAGCACGAAGAGAGCAACCGAAATGCCGACAAACTTGCCCATGGAAATGCTCACCCGTTGAAACGCTTAGCCGCTGAAAAGCGCCAGACACGAAAGCGCCAGGAACGCTTCCCCCAGCCAGGGCGACGTTGGCGGCGGCGGCAGCGAATGTTTGGTACGACAGGAACGGCGTGCGCACAAGACCGCGCCCGTGACAACCAAAAAGAAGCCAGATATTGGACGTATGAGGTCCATGTCGGCCAACATATTGGGTGGCCCATCATGCAGCAGGCAAGACCATGACCGGGCTCCGGCGGTACGCGGCGATTGTGCTCCTGCCGGCTCTGGCGGCGCTGCTCGCCGGCGCGAGATCGCCGGCGCGAAGCGAGGAGCCGGCAGTGCCTCCGGGGCAGCGGCCGGCGGCGTGCCAGCCCACAGCATTCCGCGTCGCGGTCGATGTCGGCCATACGGTAGCGGTACCGGGTGCGATCAGCGCGCGGGGCGCGACCGAATATTCATTCAATCTGCGGCTCGGAGACAGCATCAAACAGGCGCTGGTGACGGCGGGCTTCGACAAGACGGAGCTCTTGATCACCGCGGCTGCGCCGCCGCTCGGCCTGCTCGAACGCGCGGTGCGCGCCAACAAGATGCACGCCGATCTGTTTCTTTCCATCCACCACGATTCCGTGCCGGACGATCTGCTGCAGACCTGGAATTATGAGGGGCAGGAATATCACTATAATGACAATTATCCGGGCTACGCGCTGTTCGTCTCCTATGACGGTCCAGACCGCGCCGGCAGCCTGATGTTCGGCCACATGCTCGGCGAGGCACTGCAGGCGCGCGGCTTGGGCTACACCCCGCACTACATTCTGCCGCTGATGCGGCACCGCCGCCGGGAGCTGGTCGACGAAGCGGCCGGCGTCTATCGCTACGATCAGCTCGTGGTGCTGCGGCTGACCCACATGCCTGCCGTGCTGCTGGAAGCCGGCTCGATCGTCAACCGCCGCGAGGAACTGGCGCTGGCCGACCCCGAACGGGTCGCAACCGAGAGCGCCGCGGTCGTCGCGGCGGTTGAGGATTTCTGCGCGGCGCGAGCCGAGGCGCACCTGGCGAAACGTATCCCGGCGCGGCGGCCGGTCACACGCAGCCACCCGGTTCACACGGTCCGGTTCGCGCGCTGACGAAGCGTCACGCCGCCGCGGGCGCGAACTGGCTCCGTCGGAAGGCAAGCGTACTGATGATCATGAAATTGATCATGCTGACCGCGACGCCGGTGGCGAAAGCCGGCGCGTAATAGCCGAAATGATCGTACAGCACGCCGCCGATCCAGCCGCCCGTCGCCATCCCGGTGCCGCTGCACAAGAGCAGCGTCGGAATCCGCCAATAGGCTTCGCCGACCGGGAACAGCTCGCGCGAGGCGAGGATATTAGCGGGGACCAGTCCGCTGAAACCGAAGCCGAACGCCGCCGAGACAGCGAACAGACCAAGTTCATTCTGCGTCAGCAGAAATGCCGCGAGGCCTACCGTCTGACACGCCGATCCGGCCAGCATTGTATATAGACCGCCGAGCCGGTCGGACATCGCGCCCCACACTTGGCGGCTGATGAACGCCATGGCGAGCAGCACCGACAGCATCGCCGCGCCGTGCACCGGGCTGATGCCGAGATCGCTGCAATATGCCACGAGATGCGCCTGCGGCATCGACATCGGCACGCAGCAGGTGAAGATCGCGCAGGCCTGCAGCACGAACACGAGATTGGGCGGCCAGCCGAGCACGCGATCGCGGCTGCGCGCGGCGCTTGACGCCGTGAAGCGAAGCGGACTCTCCGGCGGCGCTTCGAGCACGATGATGGCGGCGGGCACGATGACGATGAGTTCCACCGCCGCGTAGTACAGCATGGCGTGCCGCCATCCTGCATACGCAATGGCGCGTTCGAAAATCGACGGCCAGATCGCGCCGGCAAGGAAACTGCCTGAAGAGATCAGCGCCAGCGCCGAGCCGCGCCGCCGGTCGAACCAGCGGCTGACATAAATGTAGAATGGCGCATTGATGCCGCCCAGGCCGAGCATGCCGATGAACAGGCCGTGCCCGATATAGAGTGGCAGCGACGGACCGAGTGTCGACAGCGCAAGTCCGACGGCGATCATGAGCGAGCCGCCGATCACGGTCCAGCGCACGCCGACGCGCTCCGCGATGCGGCCCATCAGGATGCCGCCGACGCCGGACCCGAGCCAGACCAGCGCCCCGGCCAAGGCCGGGATCGAGCGCTCGCCGTTGACCTCGGCGGCGATCGCTTTCAACCCCACCACGGTAATCCACGGCGCGCCAACGGCGACCGCCATGACGATGAGCGCGACGGTCGCGACCGTCCACGACTTCCGCGTCTCGACCGACGGCAGATGCGACGTTTGCAGCATTTCTCTCGCGTTGCTGGCGCGCCCGGCAGGGCTTTGGGGGCCGAACAGCCGGTATAGCAGCCGACTCATGCCCCCGCCCACCAAAAATAATCCGCCCCCGGGAATAAAGGTTCGTCTGCGCCGATCAGGTCCGCGAAGCCGACATGGCTTTGTGAAGCTCGGCAGGAGACAGGCAATGAGCGAACAGGACCGCGACGACAGCGTCAGCCGGCGCAAAGTTCTCGAATGCATGACATGGGTCGGCACCGGCGTGCTGTGGACCATTTCCGGGGGGATTCCGCGCGCCGCGGGCCTCATCGACGAGGCGATCGCGGCGGAAGGAAACGGGCTGAGCTTCGTGCAGATCAGCGACAGCCATATCGGCTTCGACTTCAAGACGCCGTATCCGAATGCCGTCGGCACGCTGCAGGAGTGCATCGGCCGCGTCAAAGCGCTGCCGAACAAGCCCGCCTTCATGATTCATACCGGCGACATCAGCCATCTGTCGACGGCGGCGCAGTTCGACGACGCCGACAAAACGATCGCGGAAGCCAAGCTCGACGTACACTACGTTCCCGGCGAGCACGATTTCGTCGATGCCGAACAGAAATTGTTTCTCGACCGCTATGGCCGCGGCACCAAGGGCTACGGCTGGTACAGCTTCGACGCCAACGGCGTGCATTTCGTCGGACTGGTCAACGTCCATGATCTGAAGGCCGGCGGGCTCGGCAATCTCGGCCACGATCAGCTCGAATGGCTCGAAGCCGATCTAAAGGGCCGCTCCGCCTCGACGCCAATCGTGGTGTTCGCACACGTGCCGCTGTGGACGGTCTATCCAAAATGGGGTTGGGGCACGGACGACGGCGCACAGGCTTTGTCCTATCTCAAGCGCTTCGGTTCGGTGACCGTGCTCAACGGGCACATCCATCAGGTCATGCAGAAGGTCGAAGGCAACGTCACCTTCCACACCGCCCGCTCGACCGCCTTCCCGCAGCCGGTGCCCGGCACGGCGCCCTCGCCCGGACCGATGAAAGTCCCTGCCGACAAGCTGCGCAGCATGCTCGGCATCGCCAACGTCACCTATCAACAAAATACCCAGCGGCTGGCGATCGTCGATTCGCAGTTGCAGAGCTGAAAGAGACCATCACATGGCGATTTCAACTAACGTGAGAAGCGCGATCCTTGCGGCGGCGCTTGGCGCCGCCTGCGCGCCTCTTCTGGCGGTGATGATGCTGCCCGCCTTTGCGCAGAAGGCTCCGGCCGGCGCGATCTCGATCGACAACTTCACCTTCAATCCGAAGCAGTTGACGGTGAAGGCCGGCACCACGGTGACTTGGAGCAACCACGACGACATTCCGCACGGCATCGCGTCGTCCAGTAACGCGTTTACCCGGTCAAAACCGCTGACCACGGACGACAGCTTTTCGTTCACGTTCACCACGCCCGGCACTTATCAGTTCTTCTGCTACCTCCACCCCACCATGGTGGGAACGGTCGTGGTAGAAGCGGCGACCGGCAGCGCCGCGAAGCCTTGATGCTGGCTCGGCTGCCGGCGACGTCTTTGGGCCCGGCCGTCAGCGGCAGGGCGCCGAGCGATATGCGACAGTGCGGGCGGACCGGGCGCGAGACGATGGCAGGTTATGCCGATGCGGAACACGACAGAGCGCGGCGTTTTCGCGACGCCGCGCTGCCTCACCTTGACGACGTGTTTACGCTGGCGCGCTATCTCATGCGCAACGTCGCCGACGCCGAGGATGCGGTGCAGGAATGTTATCTTCGTGCGCTGCGCCATTTCGACAGCTATCGCGGTCCGGCAATGAAGCCGTGGTTGCTGACCATTCTGCGCAACGTCTGCAATGCGGAATTCGCGCGGCGCGGCCGGCAGGCCGTGCCCGCTGACGACCCGCCCGAAACCGACGCGGAAGACGTGCCGCTGTGGCAGGAGCCGCAAGCTTCGCCGGAGGCCGCGCTGCTGCGCCAACACGACAGCGAGACAATGCGGAAACTGGTCGCCGCGCTGCCGCAGCCGTTTCGCGAAATCCTCGTCCTGCGCGAGATCAACGATTTGTCGTATCAGGACATTGCCCAGGTCGCCGGCGTGCCGGTCGGAACCGTCATGTCGCGTCTGGCCCGGGCGCGATCCATGCTGCGCGCGGCCTGGAACGTCGCGGAAGGAGCGGCGTCATGAATTGCGCCGAATGTGAAATTCTGATTCACGCGCTGCTCGACGGCGAACTTGACGCGGGACACGCGCGCGACGTCGAAGCGCACGTCGCCGACTGCCCAGCCTGCGCCGAAAAGCTCAATGCGTTCAGCGCCATGCGCGGCGCCATTGCGGCCGTCGACCTGAAAGAGGCGGCACCCGCAAGCCTGCGCGGCCGGATCGAGGCGGCCTTGCCCGGAATCTCGGCACGCACCGGGCCGGTCACGGCCTTGGTTCGGCCGTCGCGCCGCAGTTTCTTTGGCGGCTTCGCGGCCGGCACGGCGCTGTCCGGCGCCCTGGCCGCGAGCCTGCTGCTCACGGTCTTCCGCACCGATCCGGACCAGACGATCGCCGACGAAGTCGTCTCCGCCCACATCCGGTCGTTGCAGCCCGGCCATCTGATGGACGTGGAGACGAGCGATCAGCACACCGTGAAGCCGTGGTTCGACGGCAAGGTCGACGTCGCGCCGCCGGTGATCGACTTGACTGCCGTGGGCTTTACGCTGCTCGGCGGCCGGCTCGATTACATTGACGGCGAGCCGGTCGCGTCCGTGGTCTATCGCCGCCGCAAGCACATTATCAATCTGTTCGTTGCCCGGCGGCTGGGCAGCAAGCACACGCTGGTGAGCGTGCGCCCGGTGCAGGGCTATAATGTGCGCCACTGGGCGGCCCAGGGGTTGGATTTCTGGGCCGTCAGCGATCTTGACGGCGAAGAGTTAAGTGAATTCGTCGGCAAAATCTCGGCCGCGCTGCATCCGAGTGGAGGATCGTAATCAGGCGCCCGGCAAAGTCATCAGATGGAATGGCAAATAGTCGTCTAACCCATTCCCTACTATTATCTCGTGTAGGCGGCGGCCTTATGCCAAACCGTGTAATCCCCGCGAATTATGCATCTCTCCTCCATCCTTGCGGCCGTTTTTTTGCGCCGGCCATGCTATGGCATAGGCCGGTCTGCGCTATGTCGAATACCGTATAAAGGGGTTTGCCAGGATCCGACCGATAAGAGGTCCGGCAACAGAGGGGAGGTACGGATGGTCATGATGCGTCGCGGTCGCGCCGGCGGCAGTCTCGCCGCACTTGCGGCCGCGCTCGCCGGCGTAGCGCTGGTGAGCGCTGCACCCGCGCCGGTGAAGATCGACGTCGTTATGGTCGACTACGAGTTCCGGCCCAATCACCTGACGTTCGAGCGCGGCGTTCATTACCAGATTCACCTGGAGAACCACGGCAAGGAGACTCATGAATTTACCGCGCCGGTATTCTTCGCCACCGCCAAGATCGACAATCCCGACATTTTAAACCGGGAGCAGGCCGAGGTACTGATGCAGCCGGGCGACAAGAAGGACCTGTTTCTAACGCCGACAAAGCCCGGCACTTACGATCTGCGCTGCGCCGACCACGATTGGTACGGCATGGTTGGCGGCATAACCGTCAAATAGAGCCGAACCTGCAAATAAGCCGGTAGCAATTGCCCGCGCGGCAGGCACCGCGCCCAAAAAAGGTGTCATTGTAAGGCACTGGCGCGGCCGCACCCCGGCGCGTGCTCTGCTCGCAGCGCATGATCAAACACCGAGCCGTGATTTTGCAGCGCCATGAAATCGGCACAGACCGAACGCACCGTGTGCTTCGCCGCCTGGATGGGCTTTTGTTCATCCGAGACGGCACCAAACTTGCTTAAACTTGTTACCCAAGGGGTTGCGGGGCTGTGCACCGGAGACCTGGGAGATGCGTCCCCAGGGAGAAAGGAGCCGCCATGTGCGACTTTAGTCTTCAAAGCGTACGGTCGAGGCCGGCGAAAGTCGGCGACAAACTTGTAACTCGCGACTTCGGCACGGGAACACGCGGTTTCTCTGCCGCAGACGATCCTGGAATGGCCGTCTGTATCATGCCCGGAACGGAGCTGGCTTTTGCCGGCGACGTTGCCTGCCTGCCCGCAGGCCTCCTGGGCTGGAAGACCAAGACGATCAACTACCAGACCGCCATCTTCCGCCAAGTCAACAAAGACAAGTTGGCCGCGCATCACGACGCGCTCGAATTCCCCGATGGGCGCATCGTGCTGTTGACCTTGCTGTGCGAAGGACAGGCAGCCAGCGTGCTGCAATTGCCGGCACAGCCGAAGACCGCCGAAGAGGCGCGCGAGCAGGAGCGCGTCGGTTTCCTCGGCTGAGTGAAGCCGGACCGCGTTTGCGCAAGCGCAGAAGAAACCGGCCGCCAGCAATGACGGCCGGCCACGCTCGGGTGCGCTAAAAAAGCACTCGTAAAGAGCAGCAAATAGGCAGCAGGCACCGCACCCGGCCGACAGAACGGCTGTATTTGGATTAGTCAGGTCCGGTAGCCGATGTTGCCGACATCAGCCTGAGCGCGGCGCGGACTAATGCAGCAAATCCAAAAGCTTCCCTAGCGCTTATCGTTGCCAGTGAAACTGCGTGTGCCGGTGACAAACATTCTCTGGCCATCCGAAAGCAGGCGCTGGGTGTCTTGCCCGCACCGATCCACCCATTCGCCAAACCATTCCTGGTATGCGGTGACCGCATCGGGAATGGAGCGTGCGGCCGTCAACCGGTTCGGCAGCCCGAGCGCCAACTGGGCTTCCGCAGTGGCACGCGCAAACCAATCCTGACCCATGTCCGAAAGCAGATCGAGCATCTCCTTCTGCAGGCGCAGACCGAAGGCGACGCTGCGGGCGCCGTCATCATTGAACGGCACGTCGTTCGTTACCGATGACGGTTTTTCGTCGCGCGGTCGTTCGGTGCGGCCGTGATCGCCGCGTGGGCTACCGTTGCGAGCGCGATCGCTGCGTGGATTGTCTTGAGGCATGAGGTGGCTCCACTGTCCTGCTGCGCCGTACAGCCTGCCGCCTCCTCGCAAGGAAGCGGTGGTGCCCACCCTCAATCGGATTAATATAGACCAATCACGACGGTGTTGAAGGTCGTCGCGAAGAAAAGCTCTCGGAACAGCCCAGGCCCCCCCGCGTTTTGTCACAATGGCGTCAGCGTCGGGCTCTTTCCTGATGCAGCGGATCGCGATACAGGGCAGATTTCCGCAGGCGTCACGGTAGGCGCTGAGTTTGAGGCGCGAATGCAAAGCGTATAAATGGCGGGATGCGGGCTCCCCTTCGGGGATCGTTTGGCAAGAATCGGTTTATGAATCAGTCAAACGATGAGGCCCTCGACGTTCGACCCGCCGATGCCGGTGTATCCGGCGCGCCTGCGGCCAGCGAAGAATCGGAACAAGCCAAGCCACCGCGGCATCTGTTTCTCACCATTTTCCCGTCGATCATGCTGCCGATGTTTCTCGCGGTGGCGGATCAGACGATCGTCGCTACTGCGCTGCCGACCATCGCGTCGGATCTCGGCAACGTCGAGCGCGCCTCCTGGGTGGTGGTATCCTACCTGATCGCCAACACCATCGCGGCGCCGGTCTATGGACGGCTCGGCGACACGTTCGGCCGCCGCAGCATGATGATCGCGGCGTTGTCGATCTTCATGATCGGGTCGGTCCTGTGCGCGATCTCACCCAATATCGTGTGGTTGACGGTGTTCCGCGTCATCCAGGGTTTCGGCGGCGGCGGCCTGATGACGCTGTCGCAGTCGTTGATCGGCGAAACCATACCGCCGCGCGAGCGCGGCCGTTACCAGGGCTATCTCGCCGGCGTATCCGTCAGTTCCAGCACGTTCGGGCCGGTCGCCGGCGGTTATCTGACCGAGGCGTTCGGCTGGCAGTCGATCTTTCTGGTGAATGTGCCGCTCGGGCTCATCGCCATGGTGCTGGTGCTGCGGCTCGCGTCGCGGCCGCCCGATCAGCGCCGCACCACCTTCGACATTCCGGGGCTCGTGCTGTTCATCATGTTCGTCAGCCCCGTGATTCTTGCGCTCGAACAGTTGCAGCGCATGCAGTCGAGCACGTTGCCGTTGGCGCTCGGTCTTATTGCCTTCGGCATCTTCATGCTGGCGGCGCTGTTGTGGCAGGAAGCGCGCAGTACGTCGCCATTGATCCCCCCTCGGCTGTTCAGGGAGCCGTCGATCTGGCGTTGCGACGGCATGGCGGCGTGCCATGGCGCCGTGCTGGTGGCGCTGATTACGTTTCTGCCGATCTATCTGCGCGCGGTGCGCGGCGCTTCGCCGGCGGAGACAGGCCTCCTTCTGCTGCCGCTGACATTGGGCATCGGCGTCGGCTCGCTGATTACCGGGCAGATCGTGACCAGGACCGGCCGCACGGCGATTTTTCCTTCCATCGGAATGCCGCTGGCGACGCTGGGTTTGGTATTCCTCGCCTTCTGGACCCCGTATCTTTCAACCGCCGTGCTGCCCTGGATATGGGGCGCCATCGCGTTCTGCATGGGGACGGTGATGGGTGTCGTGCAATTGACCGTGCAGATGGTCGCCGGCCCGCGGCGACTGGGCACCGGCGCCGCCATGGTGCAATTCTCGCGCTCGGTAGGCGCGGCCTTCGGAACGGCACTCGTCGCCGCCGTGGTGTTCGCCATTCTCGCCGGCAGCGACCGCGAAACCGCGGGCATGCTTGGCGCCATCATGGAGCTGGGCCCGCAGGCGATCGCAACACTTACGCCGGCGCGCCAGGCGATCGTGCAGGCGGAAATTGCCGACGCCTTCCGTTCCGCCTTCCTCACCATCGCGGCGTTCGCCGGCATCGAGACGCTCTTGGCGTGGACCTTGCCGTTGCGGCGGGTGTAGCGGTCAAGCCATGACCAAGATACTGCTCACCCGTCACGGCCACGTCGAAGGAATCTACCCTGAGCGCTTTCGCGGCCGCCAGCAGCTTGAACTGACCGCGCGCGGGCGCAAGGAAGCCGCCGCGGTCGCCGCGCGCATCGCCGAAGCGTGGCGGCCCGCGAAAATCTACACGAGCCCGATGGCGCGCTGCATCGACACCGGCGCCGCGGTCGCGCAGGCAACCAGCGCATCGGCCGAGGTTTGCGCCGATCTCAACGACATCGACTATGGGGCCTGGCAGTTCAAAACTTTCGAGGCGGCGAAGGCCGACGATCCAGCGCTCTATGCGGCATGGCTCGCGACGCCCGAACTCATCCGTTTTCCCGACGGCGAATCGCTGCAGGACCTCGCTGCACGCGCCGCCAACGTCTTGCGCTTTGTGCTGGCCCGGCATCCCGACGACATGATCGTGCTGGTCGGCCATGACAGCGTAAACCGCGCCCTTTTGATGCAGTGTCTCGACATGCCGCTGTCGGCCTACCGGCGCATCGCGCAGGAGCCGTGCTGCCTCAACGAAATCGACATTGGCGATGGTACGTCCCGCATCGTCCGCATCAACGAAACCCGTCACCTCGACGCGCTGGCGCCGGCCCCATAGTATTGTCGCCGACAGAGAGATTGGCTGGGCGCAATGGGCTTCATCGGACGTTCGGTGCCACGGATTGAAGACCGGCCGCTCGTCACCGGGCGCGGCCGGTTCGCAGCCGATGTCGGCTTTGCGCACCAGTTGCACATGCGCGTGGTGCGGTCCGCGCACGCGCACGGCCGTATCGTTTCGATCGACACCAAGACGGCGCGCGCCGCGCCCGGCGTTGTCGCGGTCTGGACTGCGGCCGATGTCGCCGATGTGCCGCCGATCGATTTCCGCCTCACCCGCATCGAAGGGCTCGATCCGTATCGCCAACCGATCCTCGCCACCGACCGCGTGCGCTATGTCGGCGAGCCGGTCGCGGTGGTGTTCGCCACCGACCCATATCTTGCCGAGGACGCCGCCGACCTGGTGAGCGTCGACGTCGCCGATCTGCCGGTTCTGCTCGACGCCACCGGCGAGCCGGGCAAATTCGACGATGACCATTCGACCGAGGTCACCTCGCTGCGCAAAAGCTTTGGCGATATCGACGCGGCCTTTAGCGCTGCGCACGCGGTCGTCGCGCTTGATCTCGCCATCGGCCGCCATACCGGCGTGCCGCTCGAGACGCGCGGCGCCATCGCCCGGGTGGCGCGCGGCATTCTTGAAATGTACGGCGCCGCCAAAGTGCTGCACTGGAACAGGGATTGCCTCGCGCGCATGCTCAACCGCGCGCCCTCCTCCGTACATCTGCACGAAGGCCATGTCGGCGGCGGCTTCGGCATCCGCGGCGAACTCTACCCCGAGGACGTGCTCGTCTGCCTCGCCGCGCTCCGACTCAATCGTCCGGTGAAATGGATCGAGGACCGCCGCGAGCACCTGATGGCGGCGAATCATTCGCGCCAGCAGCATTTTGCCGTGCGCGCGGCGGTCGACGCCGGCGGCCGGTTGCTCGCCATCGACGGCACGTTCTTTCACGATCAGGGCGCCTATGTGCGCACCCACGCCGCGACCGTGCCCGATCTCGCCGCCGCGATGCTGCCCGGCCCCTATCGCATGCGCGCCTATCGGATGACCGGCCGCATTCGGCTGACCAACAAGACGCCGTGCGGCACCTATCGGGCGCCGGGCCGCTACGAGAGCACGTTCGTGCGCGAGCGGCTGATGGATGCAATCGCGGCGAAGCTCAATATCGATCCGGTCGAAATCCGCCGCCGCAATCTCATCGCTTCAAGCGAGATGCCGTATGCCCGCGATTTCGATACCCTCGGCACCGAACTGACCTACGATTCCGGCGACTATGCGGGGCTGCTCGACAAGGCGCTCGCCGCAGCCGGCTGGCAGGCTTTGCAGGCGAAGCTTGCCCACCGCCGCGCCGAAGGCGAAGCGGTCGGCACCGGCATCGCGATGTTTGTTGAGAAAAGCGGGCTCGGGCCGTTCGACGGCGTGCGCATCTCGATCGATGACAAAGGCGCCGTCGAAATCGTTTCCGGTTCCGCTTCGGTTGGCCAGGGCATGGAAACCGCATTGGCGCAGATCTGTGCCGACACGCTCGGCGTCGATTACGCCCGCGTGCGCGTCGTACACGGCCAGACCGACCGCATCGCCTACGGCATGGGCGCCTTCGCCTCGCGCGTCACGGTGATGACCGGCGAAGCAACGCGCGTCGCGGCAACGAAACTGCGCGCCAAGGCGATCGCCACCGCCGCGGCGCTGTTGCAGAGCCCGCCCGAAACGCTCGACGTGGTCGACGGCCGGGTTGTGAGCAAGATCGCGGCGCACGGGCCGTCGGTCGCGCTCGGCGACGTGGCGAAGGCGCGCGGGCCGGCGTCGAAACTGCTCGGCGACGATTTGCCGGGCCTCACGGCCGAAGGCTGGGTCGAGCAGACCCACATGGCCTATCCGTACGGCGTTCACGTCGCGGTGGTGCGCGTCGACCGCGAGACCGGCGCGGTGGCGATCGAGCGCTACCTCGTCGCCTACGATATCGGCAAGGCGGTCAATCCGATGCTGGTCGAGGGTCAGATCACCGGCGGCGTCGCGCAGGGCGTCGGCGGCGCGCTGCTGGAGGAATTTCTCTACGACGGCCGCGGCGAGCCGCTTGCGGTGACGTTTGCCGATTATCTGATGCCGACCGCACGCGAGGTGCCGCCGGTCGAGACGCTGATCACCGAGGATGCGCCCTCGCCGCTCAACGCGCTCGGGCTCAAAGGCGCGGGCGAAGGCGGCGCCAATCCGGTCGGCGCCGTCATCGCATCGGCGATTGACGACGCGTTGCAAGCGCCCGGCGCCGTCACGCGGCTGCCGGTCACGCCGCAGCAGCTGCGCGGGCTGGCACAGCGGAGTTCCGCGCCGCGCTGACGTCTTTGTCCGGCGCAGGATTCGGGTGGCGATCTGGCGCGGGCGCAATCATTTTATCCCTGTGCAGCCTTTTTGGAGCGCGGCGTGACGACAATTCAGGAACGCATGGACGGTTACGACTGGGACGCAATCACCGCGGAGATGAATGCTCACGGCTGCGCGGTGCTGCCGAAACTGTTGACCGCCGCAGAATGCCGGCAACTGGCCGCCCTCTATCCGCACGACGAAAGTTTCCGCAGCCACATTCACATGGCGCGCCACGGCTTCGGCAAGGGCGAGTACAAGTATTTCAAATATCCACTGCCGGAACTCATCGGCGATGCCCGCACCGCGCTCTACGCGCGCGTGGCGCCGATCGCCAACGCCTGGAACGAGCGGATGAAGCTCGATGGTCGGTACCCGGCAAAGCACGCCGACTATCTGAAAGTCTGCCATGCCGCGGGCCAGCTTCGGCCGACACCTTTGCTCCTGCAATACACTGAAGGCGACTTCAACTGTCTGCATCAGGATCTGTACGGCGAGCTCGCTTTTCCCTTGCAGGCGACGGTGCTGCTCTCCGAGCCGGGAAAGGATTTTGCCGGTGGCGAATTTGCGCTGACCGAACAGCGCCCGCGCATGCAAAGCCGCGTTGAGGTGGTGCCGTTGCGGCAAGGCGATGCGGTGGTGTTCGCCGTGCATAACCGTCCGGTGCAGGGCAGCAAGGGAACGTATCGCGTCAACCTGCGCCACGGCGTCAGCCGGCTGCGCTCCGGCCACCGGCACACGCTCGGCATCATTTTTCACGATGCGACGTGACAAGGGATGGCGGCACGAGGATTGCCATGCTCCGCGAAGGCGGAGCATCCAGTAAACACGATAAGTCAGTGATTACTGGATCATCCGCATTCGCGGATGATGACTGGTGGTGATTGAACTTACTACGGCTTCCTGTGCGCCATCCAGCGACCCGCTTCGGCGGCGGCAAACAGGTCGGCGAGCGCGGTGTTGAAGGCCCACGGCTCCTCGGTCGGAATGTTGTGGCCGGAGCGCGGGATGACATAGAGACCCGCCGTCGGCGCGGTGCGCTTTAAGAACACGCTGCCGTCGAGGCAGGATTCGTCCTCGTCACCGACGACGATGAGCAGCGGTACCGAGAATTTCTTCAAGTCGGCTTCCATGTCCCAGAATGTCGGACGCCTCGCTTGCAGCCGCTCCATCGTGAGCGCGTGGCCGACCGGCGAGTGTTCGGACAGCATGCGCATGAACTCTTCAAAGCCGCGCGGGTCCTTGAATTTCTGAGCGTGGCGCATCGCGCCGTCGCCGTAGATCGCGGCGGACTCGGCCATGGTCTTCTCGGTGAACATCTTGGCGTTTTCCAACGCCACCTTGCGCATGCCTTCGCGCGCCGCCGGGTCGGCCAGCGAACCCCAGCCGCAGCCGGCCGCGGTCACGGAGATGCAACGGGCCGGATGATGGATGCCGACGTGCAGCGCCGTATAGGCGCCCATCGAGTGGCCGACGACGTGCGCCTTGGCAATGCCGAGCGCGTCCATCAGCGCAATCACGTCGCCGCGCGCGATGTCCTGGCCGTAACGGTCCGGATCGGTCGGCACATCGGACGGCGGATAGCCGCGCTGGCTATAGGTGACGCAGCGATGCAGCCGCGAGAAATAGCGCACCTGCGGCTCCCAGGTGCGGTAGTCACCGGCAAATTCGTGAACGAAGACCACAGGCGTTCCGGTGCCGGCTTCCTCGTAATAGAGGTTGGTGCCGTCGCTCATCTTAGTCTTTGGCATGGGCGGGCTCCTTGCTCAGCGCTTGGCAATCGCGCGCGCCGCATTGCCGAGCGCTTCGACCGGCGCGTCGCCGGCATCGAAGATCGCCAGAATGCGGCAAGGACAGGATTCCAGCCCCTCGTAGCGCCACGGAAACGCGCCGATGATGCAGCGCTTGCCGAGCACGGTCTCCAGATCGCCGCCCAGATTCTCGGCGTGCAGCAGCCCTTCCTGGAACGCGTAATTATGGAACGGAAACACGTCGGCGCGCACTTTGCGGCCGGAGCGCTTGTGGACGTATTCGAACGTGCCGAAATAGTCGGCCGGCTTCTTGCCCATGACCTGTTCGAATTCGTGCGCGATGTCCGGCCGCATGGTGCGGATCGAGGTGTTCATCGGGTGGTCGCAGGAGCCGGTGTCCATGCCGAACCATTTGATCTTCTTTTTCAGCATCCATTCGAGCGTCGCGAAATTCGGCCCGGGGTGGTAGCAGAAATAGCGCACCAGATCCTGCTGGCTCTGGCCTTCGTAATATTTGTGCCAGCCGGTGTGCAGAATGAGAATGTCGCCTTCGCGGATGTCGGCGCCGGCCTTCTCGATCATCTCAGGCGTGATCGCGGTCCAGTCGGTGACCTGCGGCGACAGATCGACGACGACGCCGTGATTGACCAGATAGTCGAGCGGCAGCGACGCCATATCGCCGGTGCGCCCGTCGGTGGCATGCATGGCGCCGTCGAAATGCGTGCCGGCGTGCAGCGAGGTCTCGATGCGCTGCGCGACAATGCCGACGGTTTGCAGGTTCTGCGCGTAGTACATCTTGTTGCCGGCGTAACCGACCCAGCCGGGCGTGTGGATACTCATCGTGTGCGAGAGGTCGACGATTTTCATTTTGGCTCACTCATCCTGTCATCCATTGCGTCCAGCGTTCACGAATTTCGGCGAGCCGCGGCGCGAGCCAAGCGGTGTCGTGCTGGAACATGACCGCTTCGTTGCCGGGCCAAGCCGGCGTCAGGCGGAGCTTTGCCTCGGGCATCAGCGCGCGCGCCCCCGGATTGGCCGGCCCGTACGGCAACAGCATCGCGAAATCGGCCTGCGGCTTGGCCTGCGCCACGAAGCCGGCGAACTGCCACGCGGCCTTGGCGTTCGGATCGCCCTTGGGCACCACGAGATTGGCCCAGTACAGTTCGGCGCCGTCCCAGACCAGTTCGAGCGGCACATTGTCCTTGATCAGATCGACGGCGCGCGCGCTCCACATCGCGATCATGTCGACTTCGGCGTCGCGGATGAGCTGCTGCGACTGCGCACCGTCGTGCCACCACACTTTGATGTGCGGCTTGAGCTCATCCATCTTGCGGAAGGCGCGATCGAGATCCATCGGATAAAGCTTGTCACGCGGCACGCCGTCGGCAAGGAGCGCAAACGCCAGGCAGGTGAATGAGCGGTCGAACAGGCAGCGCGGGCCGGGAAATTTTTTCACGTTCCAGAAATCCGCCCAGTTCTGCGGCCCGCCGTTCGGAAACTTGTCCTTGCGGTAGACGATGTTGGTGCCGAGCGAATAGCTGACGATGCCGAACTCGCGCACCAGCTTTGGCGGCAGTTGCGCGGTCTTGGCGGCAACTCTGTCGACAGGGTCGAGCAGTCCGTCGTGAACGGCTTGCGCATACTCGCTGTCGCCGAGATTGCTCTCGTCATACTGATAATTGCCGGTCTGCACTTCCGCCTTCAGCTTGGCGAACGAAACGCCCGGCACCGTCTTGATCGCAATGCCGCTCGCCGCGGTGAAGGGATCAAAAAACGCCTTGCGCCAAGAGGTTTCCCAGACGCCGCCGTAAGAATTGACGTAGAGCGGCTTGCCCTCCGCAAGCGCCGCCCGTTGCCATACGGCCGGCGCGGCGAAGAGGCCGGTGGCGCCGGCCCTGAGGACCGCCCGTCGAGATATCCTTACCCAACCTGTCATCGCATCACCTCATACGGAGGGGAGACATGCACGCGTTCGCGTGGCGCCGCGAAGCCGCCCATGCTACCTAATTTGCGAGACGACCTGCAAACGAGGCGCGCAAGGTGACGGGGGCTTCTATCGCCAGTCTTGCTGCCACCGCCGATAACGAGTTGAACCCGCCGCCGCCGCAACCGAAGGCGGCGCGCGCCGGCGCGGGCTCTGCCCTCACAGCCGGGCTCTTGGTGACGCCGGCGGTTCTCTACCTGCTCGTGCTGTTCATCATTCCGATCGGCTACGTGCTGCTGTTGAGTTTCACCGATCCGCGGGTCTCGCTTGAGAATTACCGGCGGCTGTTCACCGTGCCGCTCTATGCCCACGTCATGCTCAACACCTTCAAGGTGTCGTTCATCGTCACCCTGAGCTGCCTTGGGCTCGGCTATCCGCTCGCCTACGTGATGGCGCGCCGCAGCGACTGGGTCGCGGTGGCCTTTCTGGTCGCCGTCGGCATGTGCTTTTGGATCGGCTTTGTGGTTCGCACTTACGCGTGGCTGATCATTCTCGGCCATCGCGGCCCGGTGAACGCCTTCTATGCGGCCGCCGGCCTCGGCCCGCCGCCGCAACTTCTGTTCACGTCGTTTGCGACCATTCTGGGCATGACGCACATTCTCCTGCCGTACATGGTGTTCGCGCTCTATGGCGTCATGCGCAAAATCGAGCCGTCCTATCTGCGCGCGGCTGAAAGTCTTGGCGCGAGCCCCCTGCGCGCCTTCCGCCACGTCTTTCTGCCGTTGAGCCTGCCCGGCGTGGTCAACGGCTCGATCCTCGTCTTCACCATCTGCCTCGGCTTCTACATCACGCCGATCCTGCTCGGCACGCCGCGCGATATGATGATCTCCCAACTCATCAATCAGCAGATCGAGGATCTGCTGGCGTGGGGTTTTGCCTCGGCCATCGCCACGCTGTTGCTTGTGGTCACGCTCATTCTGCTCGTCATCTATAACCGCTTTGCCGGCCTCGACCGGCTGTGGGGCTAGCGATGACGCGGTTCATCCCTCTCGTTCTGGCCACGATCGTCGCGGTCTTTCTGATAGCCCCAATCCTCATCATCGTGCCGATGTCGTTTTCAACCGCAATCTCGTTCGAGTTTCCACCTCCCGGCTATTGGCTCGGCTATTACGTGCGGTATTTCCACAGCGACGCGTGGCTCGCGGCGACCGCCAATTCCTTCATCATCGCCTTCGGCTCGATGGTGCTGACGATGCTGGTGGCGCTGCCGGCGGCGTTCGGCTACGTGCGCTACCGGTTTTTCGGCAAGAACGCATTCAACCTCATCATCATGCTGCCGTTGATCGTGCCGGGTGTGGTCAGCGCGCTCGGCTACTATGGTTTCCTGAGCCGCATCCACCTGGTCGGCACGCGCCCCGGCATGATGATCGCCCATAGCGCGCTGTCGGTCCCGGTGGCGTTTCTCGCCATCACCGCGGCGCTCAAGGGATTCGACCGCAATCTCGAACGCGCCGCCAACAGCGCCGGCGCCGGCCCCTTCCGCACTTTCTGGTGGGTGACGCTGCCGGTGCTTCGCCCCGGCATCCTGGTCGGCGCACTGTTCGCCTTTTTGCACTCGTTCAACGAGGCCGTGGTGGCGATCTTCATCGCCGGCCGCGACGCCTCGACGCTGCCGAAGAAAATGTTCGAGAGCATCCGGCTCGAGTCCGATCCGGTGCTCGCGGTCGTGTCCACGCTGCTGACGGGAGCCGTGCTCGCCGGCGTGCTGATTTGGATTTTCGCACGGCAAAGGACGGCGCATGCGACTTGATCCTCTCGTAAGGCCTCGCTCGGTTGCCATCGTCGGCGCCACGGATCGTGGCGGCCCCGGCCGCGCGGTGATGGAATCGCTCGGCGCCATCGGATTTACCGGCGCGATCTATCCGGTGAATCCGAAATACCCGACCGTGCTCAATACCACCTGCTATCCGAGCCTGACCGATCTGCCCGAGGCGCCTGACGTCGTGGTGTTTTCCATCCGCAATCCGCTGATCCCCGAGCAGATGCGGCTTGCGGTCAAGCGCGGCGCGCGCGCGGCCGTGATCTATGACTCGGGCTTCGCCGAACTTGGCCACGACGGCGCCAAGCTGCAGGACGAAATCGCGGGCTTGGCGCGGGAAGCCGGCATGCCGGTCTGCGGGCCGAACTGCATGGGCATTCTCAATCCGCCGGCGCGGGTAACCACCTACAAGCAGAACATCATGGACCCGGCGGCGATCGTCGGTAACGTCGGCATTGTCTCGCAGAGCGGCTCGGTCTGCATCGGGCTTCTGTCGGATCTGCGCCGGTTTGGCGTCAGTCTCTCGGTCTCCGCCGGCAACGAGGCGGTGACTCGCACCGTTGATTACATCGAGTATCTGATCGACGATCCGAACACCAAGGCGATCGCGACATTCACCGAAACCGTGCGCGAACCGGAGCGCTATGTCGCCGCGCTTGATCGCGCCGCAGACGCCGGCAAGCCGGTCGTGGTCATCAAGGTCGGGCGCACCGAACGCACGCAGCGCGCCATCACCAGCCATACCGGCGGACTTGCCGGCTCGTCGCGGGTGTTCTCCGAACTGCTGCGCGCGCATCGCGCCATCGAGGTCAACGATCTCGACGAAATGACCGAAGTGCTGGCGGTGTGCCAGGGCGAGCGCTGGCCCAAGGGCCGCGGCATTTCGGTCATCACCGGCTCGGGCGGCCTTGCCGAGCTCATTCTCGACAACGCCACCGCAATCGGGCTCGACCTGCCGCCGCTGTCCAAAGACGAACGCGCGGAGGCGGAGCGCGTCATCGGCCGCATCACCGGTGACGGCAATCCGTTCGACGCCTGGGGCAACGGCAACTACGCCGTCAATCTGCCGCACGCCATGGCGGTGGTGGACGGCAGCGACCGCATCGACTCCATCTGCTATTGTAGCGACACGTCCAACGATCCGGTGATCGGTCATCCCGGGCGCGTGCTGGAAAACGTGACCATGCTGACGACGGCGGCGCGCAAGAGCCAAAAGCAAAAGCCGTTTTATCTGCTCAGCACCCGCGCGGGCGTGATGAACCGCAAACAGGTCGACGCCATGCGTCAGGAGGGCCTCGTTGTCATCGGCGGCACGCGCCAAGGGCTCGCGGCACTCGACCGCATGGGGCGTTGGGCCAAAGGCTTGCAGCCACCGCAGCCGCGCAGCGCGAAGCCGAACGCGCACGTCGCGGACGAATTCAAACACGGACGGCGCACGATCAACGAATTCGACGCCAAGCGGATGCTCGCCGCCTACGGCCTCACGGTCACCCGCGAGGCGCGCGTCACGACGCTGTCGGAGGCCGCCCGGGCCGCACAACAGATCGGATACCCGGTCGTGCTGAAGGCGGTTTCGGACGAGTTCGCGCACAAGACCGAACTCGGCGTCGTTGCCGTCAATCTCAAGGACGAGGACGACTTGTTCCGCGCCTATGCGCACTTAAGCGATCGTATCGGCCGGCTCGGTAAGCGTCCGGCCGACGCCGCGTTCCTGGTCCAGGAATTCGTCGCCGACGGCATCGAAGTCTTTGCCGGGATCTCGCGCGATCCGGATTTTGGGCTCTCCCTCGCGTTCGGCACCGGCGGCATCGCCATCGAGACGATCCGCGATTTCGCGCTGCGCATGCTGCCGCTGCGAGACGGCGATGCCGAGGCGATGATCGGCGAAACCCGCGGCGCGGCGCTGCTTGGCGCCGTGCGCGGGCGGGAGGCGGCCGACATAAAAAGCCTCGCCGCCTGCCTCTACGCGCTGGCCGAATTTGCCTGCGAACACGCCGACCGCATCGCCGAGGTCGACCTCAACCCGATCAAGGTGCTTCCCGGGCAACGCGGCTGCGTCGTTGTCGATGCGCTCATCGTCACGAGATCGAACGCGGGGACATGAGCAGCTATCTGCGCCTGCGCAACGTCGTGAAGTCGTATGACGGCAAGACCAATGCCGTCGACGATGTGTCGATCAATGTCGCGCGCGGCGAGTTCGTGACCTTTCTCGGCCCGAGCGGTTCCGGCAAGACCACGACGCTGTTGATGATTGCCGGCTTCGAAAACCCGTCCGGCGGCACGATCGAGCTTGACGGCCGCAATCTCACCCTGAGCAGACCGTATCGGCGCAACATCGGCATGGTGTTTCAGAACTACGCGCTGTTCCCCCACATGACGGCGCAGGAGAACGTCACCTTTCCGCTGCGCATGCGGCATTTCCCGAAGGGCGAGATCGCGCAGCGCGCCGAGAAAATGCTGGCGCTGGTCGGCCTCTCCGCCTTCGCGCAGCGCTACCCGCGCGAACTGTCCGGCGGTCAGCAACAGCGCGTGGCGCTGGCGCGCGGGCTCGTCTTCAATCCGGATGTCGTGCTGCTCGACGAACCGCTCGGCGCGCTCGACAAGAATCTGCGCGAGCAGATGCAGGTCGAGATCAAGCGCATCCATCGCGAGCTCGGCATCACCACGATCTATGTGACGCACGATCAGACCGAAGCGATGACGATGTCCGACCGTATCGCGGTGTTCAGCAACGGCCGGCTGGCGCAAGTCGACACGCCGCTCGATGTCTATCAGCGGCCGTCGAACCGCTTCGTTGCGGAATTCGTCGGCGACAGCAATTTTTTTGCCGGGACGGTCGATGCGTCGCGTCCAGGTATGGCCGATCTTACCGGTATCGGCCGGGTGCGTATCCCGCCCAAGAACACGCTCATTGGCGATGTTGACATCATGATCCGTCCGGAGCGGCTGCAGCCGACCCACATGGTTGATGCGGTCGACGCCAACGAGTTCGAAATGACCGTCGTCGATACCATCAATTATGGCGATTCCATCCTGGTCATCGGCACGACCCGCGGTGTGCCGCTGCGCGCGCGGCTGGTCGGCACCAGGCCCGACATGCTGCGTCCCGGCACCACGCTACGCCTCGCCTGGGCGCCGGCAGATGCGCACGTCCTCGCCCGGCGGTAAGATGAACGCACGACCCGACGCGAACGGAGGCTGAGCATGGCACGATGGCGTTTCGACCGCAGGCGGCGAAAATTCCTGCGCGTGGCCGGCGCTGCGGCGGCGCTCGGCCCGTTGCTTATCACCGAGCGCACGATCGCACAGACGCGCACGCTCTACGTCAACACCTGGGGCGGCAGCTACACGGCGGCGCAGGACGCCGCCTATTTCAAGCCGTTCACCGCGGCAACCGGGATTGCGATCAAGACGGTGACGCCCGTGTCCTATGCGCGCGTCAAGGCGCAGGTCGAGTCCGGCAACTACGAATTCGACATGACCTCGATCAATTCCATGCTGGTGCTGCGCGGTGCGCGCGCAAAGCTCGTCGAACCGATCGACTGGACGATCTTCAAAAAGGGCACGCTGCCGGACGACGCCATCGTCGCCGACGGCTACGGCGTGGCGTTTGCCATCCTCGGCACCAACCTCTGCTACCGCACCGACAAATTTCCGAACGGCGGCCCGAAATCCTGGGCGGATTTCTGGAATGTGCAGAAGTTTCCGGGACCCCGCTCGCTGTGCCTGAGCGACTCGCCGCGCACCTGCATTTACGCCCTGCTCGCCGACGGTGTGCCGATGGACAAGCTTTACCCGCTTGATTTCGAGCGCGCGTTCAAAAAGCTCGATCAGATCAAGCCGCACATCAAAGTCTGGTGGCGCGAGGGCAACCAGTCGCAGCAGCTCCTGCGCGATGGCGAAGTCGACATGATGTCGATGTGGAACGCGCGCGGCAGCGAATTGAAGCAGCAGGGCGTTCCGGTCGAAGTTATCTGGAACGGTGCGGTGCGCAGCCCCAGCACCTGGTGCGTGCTCAAGGGCGCGCCGAACCGCAAGCTCGCCTGGGAGTTCATTCAATTCGTTTCCGGCCCGAAGCCGCAGGCGGAATTCAACACGCGGCTTTATTACGGGCCGACCAACCCGGCCGCCTATGCGCTGATCCCGAAAGATATCGCGGTGCAACTGCCGACCTGGCGCGCCAACGAAGCGGTTTCGGTCAAGGAGGACGACGCGTGGGAGGTAGACCGTATCGCCAAACTCGAAGAACGCTTCACGCAATGGCTGGCGTCATAACGGCGTTTCCCGGATGCGGCGCAGTGTGAAACGGTGCGCCGCTGATCCGGGATCGTCCGAAATTTCGAGATTGTAACGGTCCCGGTTCTGCAGCGCATCATTCCGCTTCGCTCCATGCTGCGCTGCGCCCGGGAAACATGCAGGAAACCAATGACTGAAGAACTCGTACTGTACGAAAGCCAGGACAAGGTCGGCCTGGTCACGCTCAATCGTCCGGAGAAATTGAACGCGCTGAGCCGCGACATGCGCCCGGCCCTGTCGGCAGCTTTGCGCCGGGCCGACGAGGATGCGGCGACCAGCGTCGTGGTGCTGCGCGGTGCCGGTCGCGCTTTCTGCGTCGGCTACGACCTCGGCGGATCGAGCGGCGGCGACGAATCCTGGCGCAACGACGCACTCAAATTTCACGACCGGCTAAGCTCAAGCCTCGCGATGGAGCTGATGCCCTGGTACATGAAGAAGCCGGTGATCGCCTCGGTGCAGGGCTATGCGCTCGGCGCCGGCTGCGAGATCGCGATGTTCTGCGATCTCACTATCGCGGCCGACGACGCCAAGTTCGGCGAGCCGGAAACGCGCCACGCGCAGGCAGGACCGGGCTTCGTTATGCCCTGGCTGATCGGCTACAAGAAGGCGCGCGAACTTCTCTATTTCGGCGACATGATCGACGCCAACACCGCGCTCGATCTCGGCATGATCAACCGCATCGTACCCGCCGCCGAGCTTGCCTACGCCACGACCAATTACGCCAAGCGGCTGGCGCTGATCGCGCCCGAAGCGCTCGCCGCCACCAAGCTCGCGATCAATCGCGGCGCCGACGCCGCCGGCTTCCGCAATGCCATGCAGGCCGGCATCGACGTGGTGGCGCCGCTCTATGCGGCCAAGACCGAAATGGGTGAAAAATTCCGCGCCAAGGCGCAAACCGAAGGCCTTGCCGCTGCCGTCAAATGGCGGCGCAGCCAATTCGAAGATTAGGTTTGCTCGAGATTTGCTCGGGCTTGGGAGGACGTCATGGAAATCAGTCTTGCGGGGCGGGCTGCCATCGTCACTGGCGGCAGTAAGGGGATCGGCTTTGCGGTGGCGAAGCGGTTCGCAGCCTCGGGCGCCGATGTCGCCATCGTCGGGCGCGATGGGGAGGCGCTCAAGGAGGCGGTCGCGGCTATCAAGAAGTCCGCCCACACGCGCGTCATCGGAGTTCAGGCCGATGTCAGCAAGGCGGCCGACATCCAGCGTGCCTACGACGACGTGATGAAGGCGTTCGACAAGGTCGACATTATCGTCAACAACGCGGGAACGTCACAGGCGATGCCGTTCGAGAAGCTGACGGACGAAATTCTGCACGACGACCTCGAACTAAAGTTGTTCGCAGCGGTGCGATTGATCCGGCTGGTCGCACCGCAGATGAAGGAGCGGCGTTGGGGCCGCATCATCAACGTGCTCAACATCGGCGCCAAAGCGGCGCGCCCCAACAGCATGCCGACGTCGCTGTCGCGCGCGGCCGGCATGGCGATGACCAAAGCGCTATCGCACGAATTTGCACCACACAACGTGCTGGTGAATGCCATGCTTGTCGGCATCATTCGCGCCGACCAGCACGTGCAGCGGGCGAAAAGGAACAACGTGCCGCTCGACGACTACTACAAGGCGCACGACAAGGAAATTCCAATCGGCCGCGTCGGCGAGGCCGAGGAATTCGCCAATCTGGCCTGCTTCCTGGCGTCGGAGCAAGGCGGCTATATCACCGGCACGGCGACCAATGTCGACGGCGGGCGCTCGCCCGTGGTGTGAGGATCGACGGCCTCATCAAGCCGGCTGCAACGTTGCGCCCTGCGCAGCCGCCATCTCCAGCGGCTGCGTGACCGGCTCGGGCAGTTCGGCGTCGGTGACGTCGTAGCCGACGGCGCGGAGAATTCCGGCCGCCGGACACATCGCGACGGCAAGTCGGGTGTAGGGATTAAGCACCGGCGGACGGACCCAGTCGAAATCGGGCGCGGCCAGCGAGCCCTGCCAATCGCACAGCGACTCGCGGCGTGCGCGGCTATACCCTGCCGCTTCCGCGAACGAACTGATCAGAAAGCGGCGCGTACCGATGCGCCCTTCCCACGCGGGGCGTTCCGGCACCCAGTCGTTGGCAGCCGACGTGTTGTCCTCGCGCGTGGTGTAGCCGGTCGCGGTGCGTTCGATGACGCAGCGCTCGCCGGCGGCGCAGCCGACCAGCGTGAAGATGACCGGGCGCGCGACCGGCACCGTCTCCAGCATGCGCCGCGCGTCGCGATAGCTGCTGCAGCGGTCGAAGACATGGCGCAATAGCTGATCCGGCGGCATGTGGTCGTGACAGGCCCAGGTCGCGATGCCATTGAGTGCGAAGTCATAGGGCCGCAGCCAGCGATGCGCCGTGCGCCGGCGCATCGGCGCCTGATTGATCGAAGCTGCGAAACGGAACGGCGCCATCGCGGTCAACGCACCGACGTAGCCGGGCCAGGTGACACTGAAGAACTCGCCGCCGTCGCCGCACATCCGCGCCACCTCGGCGTGACGGCCGAGACCGTGAAACGGCCAATCGAGCGTGCGCACCAGCCAGGGCGCCCCACCTTCTTCGCGCGCCAGCGCCGTGCAGGCCCATTGGTACGAGGCATTGAGCAGCCACACGCCGGGGAAGCCGAGCGTATCGGCGACCTGCTCGACTTCGTTCACATAGGGTGAGCGCGAGCGCGTGAGCCAGCGCCGGGCCGCGCGGTCAAGCAGCGGCAGCGCCGGCAGCATCGCGCGCGGAAAGAACGCAAGACACGCATCGCGCAGCGCGCGCGCTTCGGCGGCCTTCTCGCGCGCATGGCGCGGCGGACCGCCATCGCGGATGTCAATGACTGAAATGACAGGCGCAGGCGCGTTCATGCCGACACATCACCAAGCGTCGATTTTCGACGCGAGGCCGACACTACCGCCCAACAATTGCGGCGGATTTAACGGTCGCGCAGCCTGTCCATCAGCACCTTATCCTGGCCGCCGTCGATCTCGATCATGGTGCCGTTGACGAAAAACGCGAGGTCAGAGGCCAAGTAGGTGACGAGATTGGCCACCTCCTCGCACTCGGCGATGCGGCCGAGCGGGATGCTGGAAGGCGCGGCCTTGTCGGCCTCCTCGTAGCTGAGCTTCATGTCGCGCGCCATCGCCTTGACCAGGCCGGTCCAGCGCTCGGTGCGCACCGGGCCAGGATTGACGGCAACGAAGCTGATGTTGTCTTTGCCATACTGGCTCGCGAGCGACATCGTCAGATTCTGCCCCGCCGCATTGGCGGCGCCGGGCGCGATCTCCCAGTAGGAAACCTTGACGCCGTCGTTGCCGATCAGATTCACCACGCGCCCCTTCTTCTGCGCCCGCATGATCGGCAACACGTGCTTCATGCAGCGCACGTAGCCCATGAATTTGAGCTGCAACGACTGCGCCCAGTCTTCTTCGGTCAGATGTTCGAGCACGCCGCCCGGCGACGAGCCGGCGTTGTTGACCAGAATATCGATCCGTCCCAGCGCTTCGTGCGCCTTTTTGACGAAATTCTCCGCGTCCGCCGGCTTGGTGAGGTCGGCGGCGATCGGCACAATCTGGCGATTGGTGGCGCGGGAGATTTCGGCGGCGGTCGCTTCAAGCGGCCCCTTCCGCCGCGCGCAGATGGCAACATCGACACCTTCCTTGGCGAACGCCCAGGTGATCGCCTTGCCGATACCCTCGCTCGCGCCGGTGACGAGCGCCTTCTTCCCGGTCATCTGCAAATCCATGGCCGCCTCTCCCTCGTTGCGGGCGAAACTCATGCAAAATGCAGCAAGCGCGACCGGCGAAGTCAACATGCAATCTCGCCATCACGGGCGCGCTTGATCGGCGGGCCATTGCCGTCCACACTTTCGGCATGACCCTGCCGCGCGACCGCCTGCCATACTCCTCGCCGTTTACCCGGCCGCCGCTCACGCTGCCCGGCAAGGCACGCATGATCGTCTGGTCGGTGGTCAACATCGAGGAATGGGACATCACGCGGCCGATGGCGCGGCAGTTGTCGCAGCCGCCGATGGGCCAGACGCCCATTCCCGACATGCCGAACTGGACCTGGTACGAATACGGCATGCGCGTCGGCTTCTGGCGGCTCCTTAACGCGCTGAAGGCTGCCGGCGTGACGCCGACCATGTCGATCAACGCCAAGGTCTGTGAAACCTATCCGGAAGTCGCCGCCGCGGCACGCGATGCCGGCTGGGAGTTCATGGCGCACGCCTATGTGCAGATGCCGATCCAGCAGATCGAGGACCAGCGCGCCGTCATCAAGCAATCGGTGGCGCTGATCGAGACTTTCACCGGCAAGCGGCCCAACGGCTGGCTCGGGCCCGGCCGCGGCCAGACGTTTCATACGCTCGACTACGTGACCGAATGCGGACTGACCTGGTTCGGCGACTGGATCCTCGACGACCAGCCGCTATGGGTGAAAACCGCGAACGGCCCGATCCTGTCGATCCCCTACAGCGCCGAGATCAACGACATCACCCTGATGGTGTCGCACCACCACGAATCCGAAGTGCTACTGACCCGCACCATCGACGCCTTCGACCGGCTCTATGCCGAAAGCGGACAATCGACGCGCGTCATGGCGATCGGCGTGCACCCCTATGTGACCGGCGCCGCACACCGCATCAAGTATTTCGAACAGCTCTACGATTACATCAACAAGCACGATGTCATACACTGGACCGGCCAGCAGATTTACGACTGGTACGCTGGGCTCATACCGCCGGTGGCATGAGTAAGCCGCAAAAACTCAACGAAACAGCTGCTCGACGATTTTCGACGAGCCTTCCGTGTAAGCCACGAGCTTTTCCGGGCTGATGAAATTTTCCGCAACGCCGGCACGCGACGGCACGATCGGCGCGAGCTGCGGCAACGGCTCGACATCGGAGCGCACCGGCAGATATTCCGACTTGGCAAGAATCTGCTGGCCCTCGCGTGACAGAAGAAAATCCATCAGCAGCATGGCGGCGTTCGGATGCCGGATTTCCTTCGGCATGACGAGGGTCCCGGCGGCGCTGGCGACCGGCGGCAGCAGCGCCGAGGTCACCGGCGCACCCTTGGCGGCGCTGATCAGCGGATGGTGCGCGAAAACCTGCAGCGCGATCGGATATTCGCCGGCAATGACGCGGTCGACCAGCGTGCGCGGATTGCCGGCGCCGAAATTGATGAGCTTCTGTTCGCTCAGGCGCTTCAGGTAGGCAAGCGCCTTGGCGTCGCCCCATGCGAGCCGCAGATTGGTGACGAACAGCGTCGCGCCGATGGACGAGAGCGCCGGCCAGGCCATCTTGCCCTTCCATTTCGGATCGAGCAGATCGTCGTAGCTTTTCGGCGCGTCCGCCGCCGCGACCAGCTTGGTGTTATAGGCGATCGAAAAATAGCTCATGCGGGTGGGCGCCCACAGCCCGCGCGGGTCGCGCAGCCGTTCCGGGATGCCGTCGGTCTGCGGCGACCAGGCCGGTTGCGCAATGCCTTCCCGCACCGCCATTTCGCCGATGCCGGTGCCCTCGATCACGTCGCCCGCCGGATTGTGCGCGCGCATTTCGGCGGCCACCTTGGTGGCGATCACCTCGGAATCGGCACGCCAGAACGTCATCTTGATGAACGGATATTTTCTCTCAAAAGCTTCCGTCACCGGCCGCAGCGCTTGATTGACGATCATGCCCGAATAAAAGACGACCGCGCCTTCCTGCTTGGCGCCGGCCAGCAGTTTTTGTTCGCGGTCGGGACCCTTATAGGTCAGGATGCCGTCGGCGGCTTGCGCGAACGCCCCGGCGGTGAGCGCAGTTGCGATAGCGAACGCCGCAAGCGCAAGCGCGCCAGTGCGAAGCACGGCAACCCCCATATCAGGCGCTCTTGCGCAGGCTCTGCCCGCCGCCCGCCTTGGGCGTGACACCGCAGCCGATGGCGTCCAAGTGATGCAGCACGCCGTCGACGAGTTTCAGCCCTTCCCAGCGATCCTCGGCGAGGCCATCGAATTCGGTCAGCTCCGAGGCGTACCAGATGCCAGGCAGCGCCGCGGCAAGCTGCATGGCGTGCGCCGCGAGCAGCATCGGCCCGACATGGGCGCCCATGCGAAAGCGTACCCCGCCGGCGGCGCAGATTTGCGCCGCGGCGAACGTCTTGCGCAGGCCGCCGAGCTTCGTGATCTTCAGGCTGATGGCATCGACGATGCGCTCGCGCACCAGGATCATCACCTGATCGAGCGAATAGGCCGCCTCGTCCGCCTCGACGGTGATCGGCACCGCCTGCGTCACCGTTTTGAGCCCGATCAGGTCGTTGGCGTGGACCGGCTGCTCGGCGAGATCGATGCGGCTTTTCGCCATCGCATTGAGCGCGCGGATCGCATCCTTGGGCGCATAGGACTGATTGGCGTCGATGGTGAGATGCGCCTCCGGCCCGACCTCGGCGCGGATCGCTTCGACGCGCGCGACATCTTCGTCGACGTCGCCGTGAACCTTGATCTTGAAATGGCGCACGCCCTTGTCGGCCAGCATGCGCGCGTTCTTTGCCATGTCGGCCGGCGATTTGATCGGCAGGATGCGCAGCGACGGAAACTCCCGCACCGCGGGGCCGCCGAACAGATCGCAGATCGGCACGCCGAGCCGGCGCGCCATCAGATCGTGCAGCGCGCAGTCGATGCCGGACTTGGCCTGGTTGTTGCCATGCATGGCGTGATCGAGATCGTCGAGAATGGCGGCGATCTGGCGCGAGTCGCGGCCGATCAGGCGCTGGCCCAGCCGGTCGAGCGCACCCTTCACCGCCTCGTGCGGCGCGCCATAGTGATTCATCGTCGAGGCGTAACCGTAGCCGACCGTACCGTCCTCGGCCTGGATGCTGACCACCCAGCCTTCCGTCGCCGGGTTGGCGGCGAGTGCGAATTTCCAGTCCTTGTCTTTTTTCGGGAGGACCGATTCCTCGACGCGTACATTAACGATCTTCATCTGTTTCGCTCCCGATCATGCTTATGTCTGAGAGACCGGCGCGCGGCTGGCTCGTGAATTTCATCGTCACTCGGCCGCGGTCGCGGCATGGCGCATCGGCTCGCGCAGCCCGGCGCGTTCCATGCGCGGCAGTACCTCATCTCGGATGTGCGGGAAATCGTCCACATAGTTGATCATGCCGAGCGCGACTCCATCGAGGCCGGCGCTGCTCAGGCGCTTAAATGTCTCGACGACATCGTCATAGCTGCCGATGCACGGATAGCCGGCGCCGCTGATCAGTCGCGCTTTGAGCTTGTCCTCGTCGGCCTTAAGCCAGGTGTTGATACGCGAGCCGCGCAGCCGAAAGGCATAGTCCGCCGCCTCCCAGTCGCCCTGCTCATGGACGATGTAGTGGTGATAGTCCTCCGCCTCCTTGCGGGTACGGCGCGCCATCAGGTGGCAGCTGGCGAAGATGTTGCGCAACTGTCCAGCCGGCGCGGCGTCGCGGAAATATTTCAGCTTTGACCGGAAGTCCTCGTCGGTCGGCGGCACGGTGGTGAACAAGCAATCCGCGTTGCGCGCCGCGAAATCGCGGCCGGTTTCAGAGTTGCCGGCGCTGACCAGGATCGGGCGAGAGCCCCACCACGGCTTCGGTTTACCCAACACGGCCTTGAGCTTGTAGTGATGGCCGTCAAAATCGAATGGCTTGTCCTCCGACCAGACGCGATTGACGATCTCGAGCCACTCTTCGGCATAATCGTAGCGGCCATCATGATCGCCCAGCGCGACTCCCATCATGCCGAACTCGATCGGATTCCAGCCGGACACGACGTTGAGCCCGAAACGGCCGTGCCCGATATGGTCGGCCGTCACCATCTGCTTGGCGGCGAATACCGGGTTGATGAAGGCGACGTGCAGCGTGCCGAAGGTCGTGATGTCGTGCGTCGAGGCGAGCAATCCGCAGGCCCAGGCGATGGTCTCGAACGTCGTGCCCTGGGTGTCGCTTTCGCCCTGATAGCCGTGCCAGCGTCCGATCGGCAGCAGGAATTCGAGCCCGGCCTCGTCGGCGAGTTGCGCCGCCTTCACATTATTATCCCACGACGCGTCCCAGCGCTCCGGCGCCTTGGTGAGGCTTAATCCGCCCCGGCAGTTCATGCCGAACAGGCCGAGCTTGAACTTGTTCTTGTTGTAGATGCGGGTCTCGTCGCGGCTGCGCGGCATTTGCACTCCCGATTTCGCCGTCGCGTGCTCAGCGCCGTCGCTCACGGCGCTCGCGTGGCTCCCTGACGACAGGTTATGCCCAACGCGCGCCGCGGAAAAGTCCCGCGACGCAGTTGCGTTGGCTGCTATGCGGCAAACTGCTGATTGCGCGTCAGCACGTAGAACATCGAGCTGACGACGGTCATCAGCGCTATCCATACCACGCCCATCGCGGCGAGCTCTGTAACCTGACCATTCTGCCAGAGTTCGAACAGCGTCACCGCCATAACCTCGGAACCCGGCCCGACCAAAAGCAGCGGCAAAGCCACGACCTGCACCGAGAGCAGGAACACCACGAGCCATGCGCTGACCAGAGAGCCCGCCAGCAGCGGCATGACGATGCGCCCGAACAGCACGCCGCGCGATGCGCCCGCAATCGTGGCCGCGCTTTCAAGGTCCGGATGAATTTGCAGCGCGCCCGTATAGCTGTAGCGCATGCCGAACGGCATGTAGCGCACCGCCGACGCGATGATGACCGAGATCAGCGTACCGTAGAGCGGCACCGGCATGTTCACGAACACATCGAGGAAGGCGACGCTGAGAATGAGCGCCGGAAACACCAGCGGCAAGGTCGCCAGCTGATCGAGCAACGCCGCGCCCGGCACGCGCCGCACCACGAGCCACGCGCACAAGGCGGTGAACGGTGTCACGATTGTTGCCGTCGCCGCACCCAGAATGAGCGTGTTGACGACCGAGTCGCGGAAATCGCCCGGCCCGAGCAGTACACGGTAATTGTCCAGCGAAACGCGTGTCAGCGCGCCGACGCTGATGCCGTCGTAGAACGGCTGCAACGACGTGAAGATCAGCATCGCCACCGGAATGATCGTGACGATGAGAAACAGGCTGATCAGGATCGCGGCGCTGAGGTAACGCCACGCGCGCAGATCGATCATGCGCGGGCGGAAGCCTTTGCCGGTGATGGTCTGATATTTGTGGGCGTGGCGCGACAGCCGGTTCTGCCACAACAGCAGTGCGGCGATGATGATGACGAGGCAGATCGAATAGGCGCCGGCTTCACCATAGCTCGGCATGCCGGTGCGGTGCATGGCCTGGAAGATCGTCGTGGTCAGCACATTAATGTTGCCGGCGAGCCCAACCAGCGCCGGCACCTCGAACGATTCGAACGCGCGGGCGAAGAACAGGAGCGCGAGCGCCGCGAGCGCTGGCGCGGCCAAGCGCAAGGTGACGGCGCCGAAGGCGCGCAGCGGATTGGCGCCCGCCATGATGGCCGCCTCCTCGAACGAGGCGTCCATCGAGCGCAAAGCCGCCGACATCAACAGAAATGTCAGCGGCACGAAGCCGATGCCCTCGATGGCCGCCATGCCGCCCATCGAATAGACATTCAGCGCCTGCGCGTGTCCCGTAACATAGTGTATGGCGTCGTTAACCGGACCGGCGCGGCCAAGAAGCAGCAGCCATGCCACCACATAGAGAATGTGCGGCACGCCGAGCGAGATGATAGCGCCGAAAAAAGCGAGTTTGCGGCCCGGCGTATTGGTCCGCTCCACGATCAGCGCCTGCACGGTGCCGATGACGATGCCGATCACCGATGAACCGAACGCATAGACAAGCGTGTTGCCGGCGCTCGCAAGAAATAGCCGCTCGGCGAACAGCCCGCGATAAAACCGCAGCGTGAAGGCGCCGAACGAGCCGTCAGGCCGTGTTTCGTGCAGGCTTACATCCAGCAGAAACAGCGCCGGCGGCACGATGAGGACGAGCAGGATCGCAGCCAGCACGGCGACGAGCGGCGAAATGCGCGGGCGAAGTAGCGCGATCGAGCGCGTCGGCAGTCCATCAATGCGAGCGAAAACGGACAAGCTCGTCGGCTCTATGTCGCCTTCCATTCAAGCTCAGAATACATCGGTATCGAGCTGAGGATAGGCACGAATCCAAGACGCAGATACAAGCGCAGCGACGCATCATTATCTGACGCGACGTGAAGACGGACAGGTAAAGCCGCAGCGCGGGCCTCGTCCATGACCGAATGCATGACGGCGGTCCCGATCCCATGATTGCGCAGCTCCGGGACGATCGCTTGATCGACGATCAGCAGCCTTGCATCACTGCGGTCGACGATGATCCGTCCGATCGGACGACCGTCGAGCTCGATGATGTCGAACTGGGCTCCCGGAAATTGGGCGCGGTAGCTGGTCGTCTGTGCCTGGAATTGGAGTCGCATGAGCTGCTCCATTGCGGCAGGCGGGAGCGGCAGCGCGCTCAATGCCGGCGACCGCGACTGGCAGAACAGGCGAAAGCGGAATTCGGCATCCTCCTCGCGCTCGGCCCGCCGGCGCAATTCGCCGAGGGGTGAAGCAATGGCAAACGTCTCAGACATGGCATGAGCGCTTTAAGCCGGAGCGATGAGAGAGTTGCATGTGAATTTTTGGGGGCACGCGTGGGGGCCTCAGTGTAGCACTGTAGCGCTCAGAACTCGTCCGCGGGCAAACTGCAAGACAACCCAGACGATAATCCCGACTTTCGCGGTTGCCGTCACAACCACGGCTGAAATGGCCATCGAGCGGACCGGGTATATTGATTTCGCCCCTGGGGCATTCCATCATGCTATCCTGGATCGCTTGGCACAGCACGTCTGGAGGGGCGGCGATGACGACGGTCAGCAGACGGACATTCATGGGCGCGTCGGTGGGCGCGCTTGCGGCGATACATATGCCTGAAGCCGCCCAAGCTGCAGCGCCAGCATGCGTGAGCGGATCACTGCCGGAATTTTTGCCGAATAGCCTCACGGTCGACTGCGCCTCGCAGCGGAACTTCCAGCTATTCAAGAAAAACAGTCCTTATCTCGGCCTGGCCGGCGTCGTCAGCATGACGTTTGTGACCGGTCAATGGGGTAAATACTCGGCGGGAAGCCTGATGTTGTTTCCGTGGTTAAAGCCCAAGGGCCAGGCTGTCGGCCAACACAATTGGGGATCGGTTTTTCCCGGAAATGGCAACCAGCCAATAGCGGGTGACCCAATTCCTGGCGTTAGTTTGCCGGTGGATGAATATTTTTGCCGGATCGTGCTCCAAGCTCCGTGGTCGATGTTCATCGGTTTCACGGTCGATGTGCCATACAAACCCTCGGAAACGACCAATGCGTGGGTTTCGAATGTGGGCAAGCTTGCAGATGGCTCGATCGTGGGCGTCGACTGGACCAGCAACAATCTTAACCAGGCATGGTTCGGCGGCAGTCCGTGGATTCCGGCCGGCAATTCGTGCCATGGCAACGCGTGGCGCAAGCTGATCGCAGCCGGAATCAATCAAGCCTCCGTGGCCGCGTGCTGACACGAGCATGTCGCCTCAGGGTGCGACGCGTAGAACATTCAGGTTGCACCAGCGCCTCGCGGTCCACCTGACGGAATTCGGCACGGGAGAGAGTCATGGGCCAACCGTATGTCGGTGAAATCCGCATGTTTGCCGGCAATTTTGCCCCCGCAGGCTGGATGTTTTGCGAAGGGCAGCTGCTGCCGATTTCAGAGTACGAGACGCTGTTCAATCTGATCGGCACGACCTATGGGGGTGACGGTCAAAGTACTTTTGCATTGCCCGACCTGCGTGGGCGAGTGCCGATACACGCAGGGAGTGGCGCAGGATCTACGGCGACGCTCGCTCAAAACGGCGGCACTGAAACCGTAACGCTGACGGTGAACCAAATACCCTCCCACGGTCACGTGTTGGCCGCCACGACTAGCGGTTCGGTCTTGTCGCCTTCCGGCGCCCTGCCGGCGGCCGCTTCGGGAGCCGTCAGTGGGCTGCAGACCTATGGACCAACGCCGAGCAACACTACCCTGAACGCCAGCTCGATTCAGAATTCCGGCGGCAATCAACCGCACGGCAACTTTCAACCCTATCTGTGCGTCGACTTTATTATCTCGCTGTTCGGCATCTTTCCGAGCCAGACTTGATGCCGGCGATGTTGATCAATGCGGACTTGCCACTGAGGGATAACCAAAATGAGTGAGCCGTTTGTTGCGGAAATCCGCATCTTCCCGTTCAACTTTGCTCCGAAGGGTTGGGCGTTTTGCGATGGACAGCTCCTGCCCCTTTCGCAGAACACAGCGCTGTTTTCGCTTTTGGGGACGACGTACGGCGGCGACGGAAAGTCGACCTTCGCGCTGCCGAATTTGCAAGGTTGCGTCCCGATGCATCCCGGCCAGGGGCCCGGGCTCTCGCTTCATGACCTCGGTGAAAGCTCGGGAAGCGACACGGTCAGTCTCCTCACTACCGAAATGCCGGCCCATGGTCACTTCCTCAACGCCACGACGAGCGCAGGCACAGCCGCGGATCCGAACGGATTACTCTACGCCAATGGCGATTGGAGCGATCAAGGAAGCTCAGGCGCGGTTCAGTATTACAGCGCGACGGCGCCGAATGTGCAGCTCAATCCCAACGCGCTCTCACCCGCAGGCGGCAGCCAGCCGCACAATAACTTGATGCCCTATTTGACGCTGAATTTCTGCATTGCCCTGCAGGGGGTTTTCCCGCCGCGGACATAGCGCTCAGGCAAAGGTACGATATCGAAGACGGACTACGGAGTGGACGGTCATGAGCGATCAATTTCTGTCAGAGATCAGAATCGTGTCGTTTGGTTTTCCGCCAAAGGGTTGGGCGTTGTGCGACGGCCAGCTTCTGCCCATCAATCAGAACCAGGCGCTGTTTTCCCTTCTTGGGACGACCTATGGCGGTGACGGGCGGGTGAACTTTGCTCTGCCCGATCTTCAGGTTCGTGCGCCGATGCACATGGGCAATGGCCACCTTCTTGGAGAACGTGGCGGCGAAATCGCTCATACGCTGTCGATAACTGAGTTGCCGATACATAACCATTTTGCCAGCGCCGCGGACGTGACCGCCGGTGCCGGGAACGCGGGGCGCGTGCCCGGACCTACGAAGGCGCTGGCCCAGGCCCACGCGGCGACGTCGAACGGAGCGGTGGCGGTCAACATCTACGGCACCGGCACTGCAAACGAGCAGTTTGCCCCTGGCGCGATCGGCAATACCGGTGGCAGTCAGCCGCACATAAATCAGCAGCCCTACCTGACACTCAACTTCGTCATCGCCTTGCAGGGCATCTTTCCGTCACAAACTTAGCGGCGAGCCGCTAGTTAAACGCGGCTTGGTATTCCTGACAATCCGGCTGCGGCGTATAGATCGGCATGACGTGGAGAGCGTGGACCGGTCCGCCCTCCATTTCGCATTCATAGAGTCCGGTGGGCATCACGTCGGTCTTGGACGGTCCGCGGAAAATCACTACGAAGGGCGACCGCGACCATCCTGCCGGGACGGGTGTTGTACCCCCCTCCAGCCGATCAATGATAAACGCATATGACGTTCCGCGGAACGTCACACGCTTGCCCACGTATGGTCTGAAATGTTCGATTGTGAGCAATTCAGTCATAATTCGCGGGCTCGCTCGCGGCGTTTTTAACTATCGGCGTGGGCAATGACGGGACGGTGTCCCTTATCGCCGTCAGGGAATTATATACTGTTTTGTACACCTGAGAACTTATACTCGGCGGTGATATGCAAGACGCTACCAAAACATTAACCGCAGCACAGGCCTTGGCCGCCGCGGTTGCGCTTCGCTTGGCGAACCGGCCGGCCGAAGCGGAGCGGCTCTATCGCGCGGTGCTGACGTCGAATCCGGAGCACTTCGACAGTCTGCACGCGGTCGGCGTGCTCTCGCTCGATCGCAATGCGCCACAAGAGGCACTGGCGCCGCTCGAAAAGGCGGTGTCGCTGCAACCTCACTCGGCTGAGGCCCGCAACGATCTCGGCATGGCGCTCGCTACGCTCGGGCGGCCGGGCGACGCCATTGCGCATTTCGAGAAAGCGATCGCGCTGAAGCCGGACTTTGCGACCGCGCACAACAATCTCGGCAACGCGCTCAAGGCGGAGCGCCGCGTCGGCGATGCGATACGCCATTTCAAACAGGCGATCGCGCTGCGGCCGGACTATCCGCTGGCAGAATTCAACCTTGCGGGCGCGCTCGCCAAGCGGGAACGCCACCATGACGCTATTGAGCATTATCAGAAAGCACTGGCCGGCCGGCCGGATTGGGTCGCGGCTCTCTGCGGGCTCGGCTTCTCGTTGCACATGGACGACCAGGCCGAGCAAGGGCTTGCAAGTTACGAACGTGCACTTTCGCTCGACCCGGCTAACGCCGAGGCACATCACGGCATTGGGATAGCGCAACAGACCTTGGGCCGGCTGCCGGAATCTCGGCGGTCGTTAGAGAAGGCGGTCGAGCTTGCTCCGGCCGTGCCGGCGTATCATCGCTCGCTGGCTGAAACCAAACGGTTCCGCACCGACGATCCGCAGCTCGCCGCGATCGAAACCCTGGCGACGCAAATGGAGGCTTACGGCGAGGAACAGCAGGCGGCCCTGCACTTTGCCTTGGGCAAGGCCTACGCCGACCTCGACCGCAACGCGATCTCGTTTGAACACTTGATCAAAGGAAACGCGATCAGGAATCGCCTCGACGAATATGACGAGCGGGCCCAACTCGATATGATGCGGCATATCGAGCAGGTGTTCACCGCCGAGTTATTGCGACACCAGCCCGGAGCCGGCGACCCGTCACCGCTGCCGATCCTCATTGTCAGCATGCCGCGTTCGGGTTCGACCCTGATCGAGCAGATCCTGGCGAGCCATCCGCGCATCTTCGGCGCCGGCGAACTGCGCTTCCTGACGCGGGCGGCCAAGGCCTTTCGCGGCACAAGGGTCGAGGAGTGCTTTCCCGAGATCGCCAATCATTTGTCGGCCGAGCAATGGCGGCAGTTCGGTGCCCGCTACGTCGAGCATCTGCGGTCCCTGGCGCCGGCGGCCGAACGCGTGACCGATAAGATGCCGAGCAACTATCTGTACCTGGGTCTCATCCACATGGCTCTGCCGAATGCCCGCATCATCCATGCGCGGCGCGATCCGCTGGATACGTGCGTGTCCTGCTTTTCGCACAACTTCGGGCACAAGTCGTTCACATCCGACCTGGGTACGCTCGGGCGCTACTATCGTTCCTACGAGGCGTTGATGGCGCACTGGCGCGCGGTGCTGCCTCCCGGCGTCATGCTCGAGATTCAATATGAAGAACTCATCGCCGATTTCGAGAGCTCCGCCCGGCGCATCGTCGAGTTCTCCGGCATGGATTGGGACTCGCGCTGTCTCTCATTCTACGAGACGAAGCGCCCAGTCCGCACCGCGAGCGTGACACAGGTTCGAGAACCGATATTCACGACTTCCGTGGGGCGGTGGCGTGAGTACGAGCCGTGGCTGGGGCCATTGTTCGACGCGCTCGGTTCCGCCACTGCTCGATGAGAGGGTTGGCAGAAATGCCCCATGGATGGGAACGCCTTGAGCTCCGGGCGGAACCTTGAAGTTCTCCTGCGGACCAATGCAGAGCCGAACTTGGGCAAATATTTTTCTGATTGCCGAAAAATGAAAAAAATATAGTCCTAAACCGCCGACTACATGACGTTGCCGCCAAAATGTCACACAATTATTAGCATTAATAATGGATTAATTGCCATCGTAATGCAGGCTTGTTAGGGTCAATGCGACGCTGGCACTGGGGCGACGATAACTGACTAAGATCGCGGAGTCGCGAGCCCGACGGCCGGCCAAAAGCATCCGGAGGCTCGTATGGCGAGTACCGCAGCGGACCAGTCGTCCCCTCAAGTCGTGTTCATCGACGGTGACGTTCCGGACCTTCAAGGTCTTTTGAGCGGATTAGCTCCAGGCGTCGAAGCATTCGTTATCGACCCGTCGAGCGACGGCCTTAAGCAGATCGCCAGCATTCTCGCAGAAAACGATTTGACCGACGTTTCCTCCATTTCGATCGTGGGGCACGGCGCATCGGGGCAAATTCAGGTCGGAACAACCACGCTCGATGCCGATGATCTTTCGACCGAAAGCGTCGCGCTTTCCGAGATCGGCGACGCGCTGGCGCCTAGCGGCGAACTCCAGCTCTACTCCTGCGATACCGCGAATGGCACGATCGGTCAGCAATTCATCGCCGACTTGTCTTCCTATATAGGCGCTCCGGTCGCCGCCTCGACTCAGGACATCGGCCAGACCGCGATCGGCGAGAACTGGACCCTCGACGCCGTGTCCGACTCGGTGGCGGACCAGTCAGGGTCGACCGCTGCGACCGCTCGGGTTCCCAGTCCGTTCACGGCGGCGGCCGAGGCACAATTCTCTGGCACGCTTTCCGTGCCGACCACCGAGATGTGGGTCGCCGCATCATCTGGCGGCAGCCAGAACCTCATCCTGCATGCCGACGACACCGGCACACACACCGCGTCGAACATCGGCACGCTGTTCACGCCGGTCAGCGCCAATAATCCTTCCATTGCCGATGGACTCAATGGCATCGACCTGTTGCAGCTCGATCCGCAGAACGAGAAGTATTTTATCGCGACGCAGGACACCACGTCGGACGAGGTGCTGGAGGGCTCGCTCTCGAGCATACTCGCGAACCCGACGGCGACGCCGACCTACACGACCTTGTACTCCAATTCCAATGCCGGCAGCCAAGGATACGCAATCCTCGGGCTGACGGACGACCCCGCGTCACAACAGGTCTTTTTCATCGAAGGGCACAGCTTCTACAAGGTCAGCTATGCCGGCGGCGCCGTCACGACGCTCGACAATTCTGCGACCGCCCCGTTCCTCAACGGGCTTGCCTTAGACCTGCCGCATCACATCGCGTATTTCATCAACTCCAGCAGCGTCACGACCACGACGACGACGAAGAACGGGCAACCCGACCAGAGCGACCCAAGCGGCAACATTCACTACCATGTGACCTCCCAAGGCTCGATCTATGAGACGTCGACTCTGAACGCGAGCAGCGGGACTAACTCGGTTACGGTCTCCAAGCTGACGGACATTTCGAGCACGCTGGGGCAGATCGGGGGCCCCGTCGGCGTGCCTGGTTTCACTGTCGATACCACGACGGGCCTCATCTATTTCAGCACCCAATCGATCGGGGGACAGCAACCGGAGCCAGGCGGAATATTCTGGATCGACCCGACCGATAACACCCATACCGTCCACACCCTGTTTCGGCAAAACACCGCGACAAATGATTTGTTGGACAAGGGCCTCTTTAACGCCCTTCAGGTCGATCACGCGACCGGCCTCTATTACGTCTCGCTCATCGGTACGGCTGGCGAAGGCGGCGCGATCTACGTCGGAAGCCTGACGACGCCAGGCACACCGACGCTGTTCGAGACGATCCCGACCTACAACAGCGGCACGACCCAACCCGCCCCGGAAGGACTGTCGCTCGACAATGCGCCGACGCTGACAGCGACGCCTTCGAATCCGACGTTCACCGAATCGGCCAGCAACCCCGCGTCATCGAACAACACGCCCGTTACGCTCATCACATCGGCGGCCGCCAACGACACCGACAATACCGAGCTTATCAGCGCCACAGTCGCGGTCAGCGGCAGTTTTTCGGGCAGCGGCGACAGTCTATTTGCGCTTGACGGAGCGACGCAGCGGACCAGCGGCACATTTACAGGCACGAACATTACCGTCAGCGAGACCACCGACGCCAACGGCAACGAGACGCTGACCTTCACCGGCACCGACAGTTTTGCCAATTATCAGACCGTGCTCGAGGATGTTCGCTTCACCTCGACGAGCGAGAACCCGACCAACTACGGCAATAACACGTCGAGAACGCTGAGCTTCACGGTCAGCGACGGCTTGTTGAGCAGCGCTGCGGTAACCAGCACGGTGACCGTAATCGGCACTAACGACTCCCCGGTCATCTCCGTTGGCGCCGGCAACAGCGCAAGCATCGGCCTGCTGGAAACCAACGCGGGCTTGAGTCAGAGCAAGACGCTCACCGTCACCGACCCGGACGATGAAAGTCAGAAGATCAGCACCAGCTATGTGAGCGAGACCGGGTCGACGAACAACGCCATCTCGACGACGACGCTGAACAGTTACTTCTCCGCCGGTACCCCGGTCGGCACACCGCCGCCGAGCGAAACCGGCACGATCACCTACACGTTCAACTCGGGCACGGAGGCGTTCAACTATCTGCGCGCCGGGCAGTCGCTCGCCATCACCTACAACATCCATGACCTCGACGCCGGAACTACCGGCACCGCACTGTCAACGGACCAGCAGGTCATCGTCACCATCACCGGCACCAACGACACGCCCTCCATCACGTCCGTGACCAATCCGGCGACGTTCACGGAGGCCGCCGACGCCAGCGCACAGGTGCTCAGCGGCAGCGGCAGCCTGAGCGTCTCCGATCTCGACGTCGGCGACACCTTCACCGCGTCGGTGACGGGCAACGGCACGGCTTTGATCAATGGCGGCGCGGTGCCGGGAGGTTTCGCGGCGAATATCGCCTCGCTGCTCAGCTCGTCGGATTTGAGCTTCGATACGGGCGACTTGAGCAATGGCGGCACGCAGACCATCAACTTCACCTACAGCCCGACGGCCGCCAACCTCGACTTCCTGAATTCCACCGACGTCCTGACCGTCACGTTCAACGCAAAAGTCAACGACGGCACAGTGGATTCAACGACGCAACCGATCACGATCACGATCAACGGCACCAACGACGCACCGGTCATCACTTCGAATGGCGCCGGCGCGACCGCGACGATCTCGATCCCGGAGAACACGACCGCGGTGACGACTGTTACCGCGACGGACGTCGATGAAGGCGACACGCAGACCTATTCGATCCTCAGCGATGCCGGGACCGATTTCAGCAAATTCACCATCGGCTCGTCGAGCGGCGTGCTGTCATTCACGTCGCCGCCAGATTTTGAGAACCCGACCGACACCGACCACAACAACAGCTACGTAGTCGACGTCCAGGTCAGCGACGGCCATGGCGGGACCGCCACGCAGGACATCACCGTCGATGTCACGAACGTCAACGAGGCGCCGGCGTTTTCGCAGACCTTTGCGACGGATTCCTACACCGAGAACGGCGCTGCGGTTTCGCTGCTCGGGAGCATAACCCTCAGCGATCCCGACAATCCGGCCAATTTCAACGGCGGCTCGCTGACGGTCACGATCACCAATGCCGTGAGCGGCGACGAGCTGGACGCGGTCACTGGTAGCGGACTCACGATCAGCAGCGGCGAAGCATTCTTGAACGGCACCGACGTCGGCGCGGTGACCTCGGGCGGGCTCGGCTCGGGCTCGACCGCGATCGCGATCGCGCTGAACACCGACGACACGCCCGCCGAAGCCCAGGCGCTGTCGCAGGCGATCGGCTTTGATTCGACGTCGGATGACCCGACCGGCGCCACGCGCAACATCAGCGTCGTATTCAATGACGGCGGCAATACCGGTTCGGGCGGCGCTCTGACCGGCAGCGTCGCGGTGACGATGGACGTCACCGCGGTCAACGACGTGCCGACGGTGAGCGCGCCGGCGTCCTATTTGGGCACGGCGAATAATCCGGTCGCGATCAACGGGATCAGCTTCGGCGATGTCGATGCCGAGGGCGGCCAGGAGATTGCGACGTTTAGCGTCGCCAGCGGCGCGCTAGCGGCGACAGCGTCGAGCGGGATAACCTTGGGAGGCACCGCAACGGCGCTGACGGCGACGGGCACGATTGCCAATCTCAACAGCTTCATCAGCGGCAATCACCTGACCTTCACGGGCACGACGAGCGAAACACTCACGATCTCGATCGACGACCAGGGCAATACGGGCGCGGGGCCGGTCGGCGGCTATACCGTCACTACCACGGCTAACCTGCTGTTCGGACCGGAAGTGACCGGCGGCCAGAATTTCAACGAGACCGAAGGTGCTTCGACCGGGACAATCCAGCTTGCGACCTTCACGGACACTGCGATCGCAGGCCCGATGGCCGGCAACTTCACCGCAACGATCGATTGGGGCGATGGGACGGGCCCGGACACGGGGACCATCGCCGATCTGGGTGGGGGCACCTTTGCGGTGGATTCCGCGGGACACACCTACGCCGAGGAAAAGGCGAATCCCTATCAGATCACCGTGACGGTCACCGATACGCACAGCGTGTCAGGGACAGCGACCGACAGCGCTCAGGTTGCGGATGCGGCGCTGACGCCCGGCACCGTGACCCTAACCGGCGGTGTCGAGGGCGTTACGGCAGCGGCGCTGTCCGCGACCTTTACTGATGGCAACACCGGCGCTCCGGCCAGCGACTTTTCAGGCACGATCGATTGGGGCGACACCACATCGACGCCATTCACCAGCGCCGACGTAACGACCAATGGCAGCGGCGCCTTCACGGTGAGCGGCCTGTCGCATCTGTACGCGGAAGACATCTCCCGCACCGTCAGCGTGACAGTCAACGATGTCGGCGGTCAATCGACGACCGAGACCGGAATGGCCACGATCGCGGATGCGCCGCTGACGGCAGGCACTGTGACGGTGATCGGCGGCGTCGAGGGCGTTACGGCGGCGGCGTTGTCCGCGACCTTCACTGATGCCAACACGGCAGCTCCCGCCAGCGATTTCTCGGGCACGATCAATTGGGGCGACACTACATCGACGCCGTTCACCAGCGCCAACGTAACCGCCAACGGCAACGGTTCCTTCACGGTGAGCGGCATCAATCATCTTTATGCGGAAGACGGCTCCTACAACGTCAGCGTCGCGATCAGTGACGTTGGCGGCCAGTCAACGACCGAGACCGGCACCGCCGCGGTCGGTGATGCGCTGTTGTCGCCGGGCGCCGTGTCGGTCACGGGCGGCGTCGAGGACGTTACGGCGGGGACATTCTCTGCGACCTTCAGCGACGCCAATATCGGCGCGCCAGCCGGCGATTTTTCGGGAGCGATCACCTGGGGCGACGGCTCACAGGATACGACATTCACCAGCAGCGACGTGACCGCCAACGGCAACGGCACCTTCACGATAAGCGGTACGGGCCTGTCGCACCTTTACACGGAAGACGGCACGTACAGCGTCAGCGTGGCCATCAACGACAAAGGCGGCAGCTCAACGACCGACACCGGCACAACCACGGTTGGTGATGCGCTGTTGTCGCCGGGCACCGTGTCGGTCACGGGCGGCGTTGAGGACGTTACGGCCGCGACATTCTCTGCGACCTTCAGCGACGCCAATATCGGCGCGCCGGCCAGCGACTTTTCGGGCACGATCGATTGGGGCGATACCACATCGACGCCGTTCACCAGCGCCGACGTAACGACCAATGGCAACGGCGCCTTCACGGTGAGCGGCCTGTCGCACCTTTACAGTGAAGACGGTTCCTACAACGTCACCGTCGCGATCAATGACGCGGGCAGCCAATCGACGATCGAGAGCGGCACCACCCTGATTGCGGATGCGCCGCTGACGGCGGGCAATGTGACGGTGACCGGCGGCGTCGAGGGCGTTGCGGCGGCGGCGCTGTCCGCGAGCTTCACTGATGCCAACACGGGGGCCGCGGCCAGCGATTTCTCGGGCACGATCGATTGGGGCGACACTACATCGACGCCGTTCACCAGCGCCAACGTAACCGCCAACGGCAACGGTTCCTTCACGGTGAGCGGCATCAATCATCTTTATGCAGAAGACGGTTCCTATAACGTCAGCGTCGCGATCAACGACATCGGCAGTCAATCGACGACCGACACCGGCACCGCCACGGTTGCGGACGCGCAGCTCACCGCTACCGATTTGCCGGTCATCGGCACCGAGGGCACGGCGCTCAACTTGGTCGCGGTGGCGAACTTCACGGATGCCAACCCGAACGGCAGCGTCGGCGACTTCAGCGCCACAATCGACTGGGGCGACGGCACGACCGGCACCGGCACCGTCGTCGCCACCCTGAACGGCTTCCAGGTCGAGGGCAGCCACCTCTACACCGACGAGGGTACATTCTCGATAAGCACTTCGATCGCCGACCAGGGCGGCAGCATTGCAAGCACCATCAGCGCTGCGACGATCGGCGAAGGCGATGTGCTGACCGGACAAAGCTTGGTGATGACGCCCAATGCGGGCCAAGCATCTGTCACCGCGGTGTTCAGCGATATCGATACGGTCACTGATGTAGGGGACTTCAGCGCGACGATAAACTGGGGCGACGGCACGCCCGCAATGGCGGGAACCGTATCGGGCGGCAACGGCACGTTCACGGTGACGGGCCTGCACAGCTATGCGGCACCCACGCCTGCAACCGTAACCGTAACGCTCGTCGACGATCCGCCAGGTACTGCGACGGGCAGCTTCACGCTTCTAGTACCGGCGACACCGGTGGTGACGGCGGTGTCGTCAACCGTCAGCGCCAGCGCCAGCGAGACCTTCACGCCAGCGCAGCTGTTCTCCGCGACTGAGGCCGAGGGATTTCCGATCTTAAGCTACGAAGTGGAGGATGAGACCGTCGGGGGCAATGACGGCTTCTGGGTGCTCAACGGGGCGGTGCTGCCCAACGGGCAGATCACCACACTGACGGCGGCGCAGTTGTCGCAGCTGAGCTTTGTGGCTGGGTCGGCCAGCACGCCGTTGACCGACACGCTCGAAGTGGCGGCGTCGGATTCGGCGGGGTTCGGCCCGTTCACCAGCTTCACAGTCACCTCGGCAGCCCACGCCTCGACGACGGCGCCGACGGTGACGGCGGCCAACGAACAAAAAGCGCCGGACCTGTCGCTTGCGGCGTCAAGCCTGTTCTCGGCGACCGCGTTCGGCAACAACACGATCACGAGCTACGAGGTCGTAGACAAAACTACCGACAGCGGCCACTGGGTGTTCAACGGCACGGTCGAGCCCACCAACCAGGTCATCGACGTGACCGTGGCGCAGCTGGCCCAACTGACCTTCGGCACTGGCTACGGCAGCGACACATTGATGGTGCGGGCGAACGACGGCAGCCAGTGGGGCAGCTTCACGAGCTTCACGGTGACGCCGCCGCCCAATGCGGCGCCGCCGGCCGGCACCAAAGACACGCTGGTGATGCTGCGCAATGCCGATGGGGCCTACGAGTTCTACGACATCGGCCAGAATAAGATTTTGCTCGACGGCCCGCTCGGCCAGATCAACCCTGCGCTGCAGGTGGCGGGCGTCGGCGGCTTTGACGGCAGCGACACCGCCGACCTGCTGATGCGCGATCCGGCGACCGGGGCGTTCACGCTCTACGA